>OBYZ01001062.1_pt1 | contig 13766 bp, 9 predicted proteins | sample 1501501 | NCBI WGS metagenome assembly OBYZ01 (sample SAMEA2580213, study PRJEB22360) | human gut metagenome | biome: human gut; feature: human-associated habitat; material: faeces | place: Denmark | collected 2008/2010
AACGGCTTGTTGCATTACTGCAAAATCGGTGCCTTCAATTTGTATCTCATCTAAGGCACGTCCTATGGTCCCTATATGACTATCTGACATATTATGATTCATCAAGTCCGCTGCTATACGTTCAGGTGCCATACTATGATGCTGCTCTTCATAACTATCTACATAGGCTTCGTATGCAGCATAGATTTGCGTGTACAAGGCCTCCGCTTCACGATGAATACGTTCCCGTTTTGCATGCCAACGATCGAGAGCCTCAATGGCCTTCTCATCATAGGAACCTGTTTTCTCCCACCCGTCTATATGCGTGAGTAAATCAGAGGCGTCGCGAATATCATCTTTATCTAAATTTCGTTGCATCATTCCACCTCCTTTTCATTAAACATCAGTTATGTATATCATGTTTTATATATTGGTTATTGTATCCCCAATCATTCACTAAATTCTTTTATCTATATAGACAGCTTCATTTAGCTAACTATAAGACAGAACTATTTTTGTGCTTCAAAGAAGGTATCGACGAACAAGTCATCTTCAATGGCATAGGTGTATACGCGCTCATAAGTGTTTCGTAAATCTTTCATAACTGCTACGCGTAGATCACCAGGATACAATGTAAGGAATTCAATGAAGTGATGAACTTCTTCGGCATTGCTATTGCGGTTTAAACGATGCAACATATTTTTAGCCGCTACGTATAAGCGTGTTGGACTTTCACTTTTAACCTGTTCAGCCATAGACATAATGGCCCCTGGCTTTTGAACTGCCGCCAATACATCATCAAAGGTAATAAGTGGTTCTTGGTCTGACTCGATAAAGTTTACAAACGCCTCAGCAATGAGTTTACCTACGTTACCGCGGATAACATTCATAAATACATCGCGACTATAGGCTGAACCGTCTTGGTTTTTATAAATCGTATACAGGCCAGATACGCGTTCAAAGGAGCGTGGTGTAGCATCAATATCATCTTCATGTCGTTGATTTAAATACTCTGGATAGGAAGAAATGAATTCGATAACTTTTTCCTCAATACCAGCACTTATAGCCCAGTCAATCCATTGCATATAATCAGCATTCATATAGAGCCATACAAAACGGTTTTGTTGTGCCGGGTCCATGTCGATAGTTTGGTAGTCAAAAGAATCCTCAGGGTTCATAGCGGCGATGATACGCACTTGATCACTTAAAGAGAAGCCATTGATTTCACGATTCAAGATAAGATTCATTAACTCCTGTTGTACTGCATGTTCAGCACGGTTAATTTCATCGATAAACAGTAATACTTGACGACCTTTATCCACAGCTTGAGCCACATGTTCCAACGTATGATGTACAGCATACACTGTAGTCTTTACAGAATGTGTGTTACCACGACCATCTGTATGTGTTACAGATTCTACAGTTGGTAAACCACCAATTTCACCTTCTTTTAAAAGATTTCCATCAATGGTTACCAATTCCCAGTCATGCACAGTAGCTACGCGTGCCGCAAGAGATGTTTTACCAATGCCCGTTTCACCAACGAGCAAAGGCACTTGATTAGCAGCAAGCACTAATTCTACACTTGCCATTGTATCTATAAAGTTCATTGTGTCTCCATTTCTAATACTTCAAATATTCACTGACTGCAATTTTCTTAACAGCCCTAGTTCCATAAGCATCTATAAGTGACAATAAGTCGATATGCCATTTAGATTGGCGACCACCGATAGCTTGGTTGTTAATCAATTCACGAATATAGTCTTCATCAGCTGTATCACTAGAGATGGTGCTAACGATGATCGATTTAATTTCGTCCACAGTGACACCTAAATTATTTGGTATATACCCTAGTGTGGCAGCACTTACACCAAATAGGTGCAATGCCAAATCCTTTGTAAGCTTTGTAATTTGCCGCATCGCTTGAGAATCTTGTTTAACTGCTGCTTCTAATACGGCTACGCTAGGCTCATCAATATAGCGCAAAGCCAAATAATTTTCTTTAACGGCTTGCAATTGTACGGCTTCACTAGGCTCCTTAATATATTGCAAAGCATCGTAGTTGGACTTTACAGCTTCTAACTGCAGTGCTTCAGATGGATTTGCAATATAGCGAATAGCCCACCCAGATTGATCGAGTGCACATTGAACAACTGCATCAGATGGGGTATCGATATATTCTAAAACAGCCCAATCTTTTTTCACCAAGGCCTGTAATAGTTCTTCTGTAGGATGTTCCACGAATTGTATGGCTCGTGGTGATTGTGAAAGCGCCGTTTCAATAACCTTTTCGGTAGGTTCTTTAATGTATTGCAACAACATGCCATTTTGAGCTACGCAGGTAAGTTGCATTGCTTCTGTAGGGTTTGGAATATTCCGAATTCCATGGGGGTTATTGGTCAGCGCCGTTATGTATTGTTCTTCTGTCATACTAACCTTCATTTCTATTTAAAAAGGCCATACGAATACGTATGGCCTATACTGAATTCTATTTTTATTGTATCACATTTTTTCGATATAATTATATCTCTTTCGTATACTTACTACACCGTCAATGCATCTAAATCAGAATTATTCCCAATTACTAATAATTTATCATCTTCACCGAGAATGGTAATTGGGTTTGGTGGAACTTCTAAATCTTCACCGCGTCTTATGCCTACTGCATTAAGATTATATTTCTCACGCAAATTAGAATCCTTTAAATTAGATCCTACCAAGAATGTTGGCACCTTAATTTCTATGAGACTAATATTTTTAGATAGTTGTAAATAATCCATCACATGGTCTCTAGTTAAAAACTGTACAAGGCGTAATGCCATATCGTATTCAGGGTAAATCACTTGATCTACACCTATTTTATGAAGCATTTTGCCTTGTATATTATTTTCAGCCTTGGCCACAATTTTAGGTGCATTTAATTCTTTAAGAAGCATAGCTGTCATTAAATTAGCTTGAAGATTTCCACCTATAGCTACAATAACCATATCAAACTGGCTTAGGGCCAATTCTTTGATTGCCTCTTCATCGGTTGTATCTGCAACTATAGCATGTGTTATAAATGGCGAAATTTTCTGTACAACTTCTGGATCAATATCTACACCTAATACCTCATGATCCATGGAAGCTAACATCTTGGCAACAGTGCCACCAAATTGACCAAGACCTATTACTGCTATCGTTTTATGTTTCATATATGCCTCCTTTTATATTCAATCTAATCTATTTTTATAACAATACACGCTCTTCTGCATAGCTAATTGGTTTAGTCGGTGCCGTTCTTAGCGCCCATGTACCAATAACAGTCATAACCCCTACACGACCTGTAAACATGACAAGCATTAACACCCATTTACTACTTTCAGATAAATCAGGTGTAATACCCGTTGTAAGACCTACGGTCCCAAAGGCAGAAGTTACCTCAAAAAGCAGTCGAATAAAGTCATATGGCTCATCCCAAGCCAAATAACAAGTAGCAAGTAAAACAAGAAGGATAGATAAAAAGATTATCCCATTTGCCTTAAGTACAGTAACCAACGAAATACGACGTTCAAAAACCTCTGTATCAGGACGGTTATTAAATAATGTACGCGATGCTAGAAAAGCGACGGCAATAGTACTAATCTTAACACCGCCCCCTGTAGAGTTAGGACCTGCCCCAATAAACATAAAAATGATGGTAATAAACAGTGTAATTGGATGTAAATCATTATAATCTACAGTTGCAATCCCCGCTGTACGAGGTGTAATCGATTGAAACAGAGATGCCATGACCTTGTTCCATATAGGTAAAGGGCCAAACGTTTTGGGATTCGCCCACTCAACCCCTAAGAAAATAATCGTCCCTAAAAGGATGAGCGCCGTTGTACCAACTAACATTATTTTTGTATGTAGTTTTAAATCTACAAAGCGTCGTAGCTTGCGATGCGACCAAATATCAAAAGTTGCAAGATACCCAAAACCACCTATTACAATAAGGGCCATTGTATTCATATTAAATAATACATCACCCACCATAGCATAAGGTAAATCATTATCAAAGAATATAAATCCTGCATTACAAAAGCTGGAAATAGATTGCATAATCCCCGTATATAAAGCAGCATCCCCAATATAGGGATATAGCTGAATGGTATAGATAATACCACCAATTATTTCGACACAAAAGGTATAAATGGTTAGCTTCTTCGTAATGTGTAAAAGCCCTTTCATACCATCTTGCCCTACATCCTCTGACAAAAGCACGCGATTTTTCAGACCTACCCGTCGCCCTAATACTAGAGCAATAATGGTGGTAAAAGAAACAATCCCTAAACCACCTAATTGGATAAGAATTACCATGATAATTTTGCCAAACAAGGACCAATGATGATAGGTATCTACTGTTGACAATCCTGTTACAGAAACACAAGATACTGCGGTAAAAGCTGCATCTACAAGCGTTGTACTATGGCCTTGAGCATGTGATATGGGCAACATGAGTAATATCGTCCCTATAGTCATGGTAGCAAAAAAGCTAAGGGCTAATAGGCGATAAGGATTTTGTTGCATATATTGCTGAACTTGATTTTTTGAAGTATTTTTCCACATAACTATAGTCCTATCCTATTAGTTCCTGCACTGACTTTAACGTTGGTAGTGGACTGCGCCCGCCTATGCCTTGTGTATTTAAAGAAGCTACTGCAGATGCAAAAATAGCAGCCTTCTCTAAATCGGAATGCGCACAAGCTTTTAGCAACTCTACAGCATGTATAGATGCACGGTCATGCTTAGTCGTCGAAGTTGCGTCTTGCCCCTTCATATGATTAATTGTATGTACTAAATTAGCTAAAAAAGCCCCATGAAAGCTATCCCCAGCCCCCGTTGTATCTACTACGGTAGCTTGAGTAAATGGCTCACATCGATAAGATGTTCCGTCAGGCCAAACAAAATAACTACCATTTGCACCATCCGTAACGCCAGCAATACATGCACCTCGTTCATGAATAATACGACAAGCCTCTTCTAGATTAGTTGTGCCCGTATATTTTTCAGCATAATCACGAGCTACGATAACGATATGACTGGCTTCTGTAATAGGCTTCATGTCTTCATCGTAACGCTGAGCACCACCATCTAAAGAAATGATAGTGCCTACCTCTTTTGCAACGGCCATAGCAGAGCGCATGAGTTGGCGATGTCGACCATTGATATGCAGAATATAGGCAGATCCTATGAGCTGCTTATGGGTATCTAAAAACTCAGGCTCAGTTGCAGTAGACCGTTCAAAAAATACAGCACGCTCACCCGTACACTGTTTTACGAGGATTGTTGCCACACCGCTCTTAGCACCGCTTTCAACTTGAATTGCCTCTGTATTAACATTGTATTTTTCAAAGTCATCTAATATATGACGACCTACCATGTCATCACCAATGCTATCAATCATAGCGGTACGGGCACCATATTTACCTGCTACCGCTAACGCTGTTGCCACTGGCCCACCACCATCTGTAGTAGACGATACGACTTGTTGTACCTCACGGCCTGTAGGATAATGATCGACGACGATAAATCGATCTAATGTACTGGCACCTATGCCAACAATATCTATATGTTTTTGAGGAAATGTACTCATACTAATCTCCTAACTCCGAAAACATAACTATTCATACAACAATATTACTTCTTATAGTTACAGAATACCTTTCACCTTATAAAAAGTAAACCCCAGACCATGGTCTGGGGCTACTTTGTAGTACAAAGTGTACTGTATGTCACGTAGTTTGTCTTATTTAGTATATGTTGTGTGAGAAAGGTTGTTAGATATAAGGTGTAATATAACAGGTTAAGACATCATACGTTCCATCATATATTCAATTTCATCAGCACTCAAATTGTACATAGCCTGTACCATTCGCTCTGCTGACTCACCAGATGCACCACTTTTCGCAATTTCTGCTTTTGCCTTAGCTATAAGGGCTTCCTTGCGTTGTGCTTCGGAATCTTCATCTGTTGGTACGGAAATATTAGCTTTACCTTGACCAATACCACGTACCTCTTGGTTAGGATTACCTTTAGACGTTGTTTTCGTATCTTGGGCGGCCACCGCTTCCATAGCGAAGGAGTTTTTACCAGTCATGATATACTCCACAGCCTCCAAAGTACTTTGTGTAAGATTTACAGTCCAGAATTCACCAGCTGCAGTCAATTTATAAAGCAATCCATTGTAAGCTACGAGGCCACGTTCTTCCCATAATTTATATAGCCAGTTTAATTCATCTAGTTTTGCATCTAATTCAGTTAAGCTCTTAATATTGAGAAAACCTTGTTCAAGTTGGCTTACCACTTGATTTACGATAGGTTGTAAATCACTTTGCTTCATGAGCGCCATAAATGGTTTTTCACCACGGCTAACCATATCTTCGTACGGTTTTAATGCACGATGTAACATCATACCGTACCCATCCACATTACCGCCGGCACCACTGCCGAATGGGAACATAGGAACACCAGCTTTAGCTAAGATGTTATACAAGCTACGTTCACGGTTGTTCGCACTCCAGTGAGCCGCACTCAATCGACGATAGGAACGTTCATCAAGGTACTTGCGACCGAATTCGAACATATCCCCTTGCATAGCAGTTGTAGCAGCAGCGGGTACCTTGCCTTTTGCAATATCTTTATTAAGATCGCTACCATCAAATACATTTAGTTGGTATAGGTCTGCACCGTCTACGCCGGAGCTTACTAGATCAGCCAAATCTTGTTCCCAAACCTCCATAGTTTGGCCTGGTAAGCCGTAAATCAAGTCGATAACTACGGAACATTGACCATAGGCTTTTAACGCAGCTAACCGTTCTAATACTGTTTCTCTTGTATCTAAACGGCCCACCATTTGACGTACCTCGGTGTTGAAAGATTGTACACCAATGGACATACGGTTAACACCATTTGCCATCCATACGTCGAGGTTTTCCGGAATCAGGTCGTGAATACGACCTTCTAAGGTCAGTTCATAATCGTTAGCTAGAGGCAAATACTCTTTAATAGCTTTCAATAATCTTTCGGAGTTTGCGGGAGATAGCGATGTTGGTGTGCCTCCGCCGATAAATACGGCGTGGATTAATCCATCTTTTAATCTTGGACGCTCACTAGCTAGTTTTAACTCGCTAACAAGACCATCAATATATTGGTCCTCTACACTTTGACTCGTACCGTTTTGGAAGAAGCCACAATATGTGCATTTAGTCTTACAAAACGGAATGTGAATATAGGCGCATTGCATTTCACCCTTTTTCGGTGTGCCATTCATTAAGGTATCCCAAACGGCTTGTGTTTCCTTTGGCGAAACTAAAGTACCATTTAGCCCTGCATGAACAACCCGTTTATGAGGAAATGCACCACTCATCGGATTATCGCATTCTAAACCTAGTTGTAAATTCCGTTGCTTCTCCGGAATGGATTCAAAGAAACTTGCTAAACTCATACTCCAATCCCCTTTCAGTTTAGGCTTGCAACTTTGCAAGTACAGATTTTGTAAATTCTTTTGCATTTGCAAAGTCTTGTTCATCAGGATGTGTCTCAGCCGCTTTATGTAACGCATCGCGTTCAGGGCTTTGACCATGAGCAGATCCAGGTGGGAACATTTTATACATCATCTCGATGACTTTAGGATCTATTTTACCTTGGCAGACAAAGCCATCTACAAGGGACTCTTTATTTTGTAGTAATTCAGATGCTTTATCAATACTTTCACGAGCATGATCAGAATCTGCATACATACCTAATGTAGCAAAGAATACGATGTTAGGATTTGTTAAGGTTTCAATCAATTTTGCGGCCTCTTTATTTGCTGTACCGCGGTCTACCCAGAAGCCTACAAATACTGTGTCATAATCAGCTAAATTCTCAGGCGCTTCCTTTACAGGAACGCAAGGTGTACCTTCAGGCATTACAGAAGCCATTGCTTCCGCCACCCTTTTTGTATTTCCCGTGAGGGAAGAATATAAAATAATGGATTTCATAATTAGCTCCTTTAATTCTTGGATGAGTATATTACTAAAATAGATCTATTACATAGATACTTTTATTCTTCCTCATCATCAGAGGATTCGTGACCTCTAAACTCAACTGGTACCTTGATATCGATATCTTCGCCTGTTGGATTTTTATATGGTGTTGCGGCCACTACGGCAGACATTGCCGCATCATTGAATATTTCATTTGTAGAATATACGATACTTTGTCCAATAAGACTACCATTTGTATCAAGTGTTACTTGTACAGTCACATCGCCTTGTAATTTTCTTTTTAAAGCCATGGAAGGCATTTGTGCATTGTCTTGCACTCTTGCACGGAATCCCTCCGTATCAAAGGCCGCTTTCACTGTACCATGACCATCTCCTTTACCAGTGCCGTCACCCTTACCATTCCCCTGACCTTGGCCATCACCATTGCTAGGGCCATCACCTGTACCGTTTCCACCGCCAGAGCCGCCACCATGTCCGGGGCCGGAACCACCTGTGGAATTATCACCAGAGGTATTACCTTTATGTTCGCCGCCTTTCGGGGGTACATCTACTGCATCAGGAATATCTCTTGCAGTAGATGGATCAACATTTGCTACAACAGCCTTTGTTCTTGCCGCCACTTCATCAGCTGATAATGGTTTAGGGAATAGATCAGATCTATTTCCTCCACCGCCACCAGCATGACCACTGCCGCCATCATCGAGCACACTTTGTGTGAGGTCGATTTCATAAGTTTCCATATCTTGAATTGCTGGAACTACTACGAAAAAGATTACGGCAATAAATAGAGCAATAAGATGAACTACGGCGGATATAATGGCTGCTTTTTTCCATGATATGCCTAGTCCCATAGTTATCCTTTCTGTTCAGCTGCAATCGCCAAGCGTTTAACACCAGATTGTTTTAGCATATCCATAATCGCTACTACTTGACCATGAGCTGCACGTTTGTCGGCTTGTAAGATAACACTAGCGTTAGGATTTTCTTGAATCCGTTGTTTAATCATAGCTTCTGCTTGATCAATACTCATTGGATTGTTATCAATTGTAATATGCCCTTCCGCATCAAGTGTAAATACAACTGGTAACTGAGCCGGTGCAGATGCACTAGTAGCTTGTGGTAATTGTACAGATAATGCTTTTTGAGCCACTGTTTGTAAGCTATTCATCATGAAGAATACCAACAAGAAGAAGATAATATCAATCATTGGGATAATCATGAATTCAGGCTTTGTTTTCATACGAAAGCTTTGTAAGTTCATAATCATTTCCACCCTTCTCGCTTAGCACTAACGATACTCACGCACATACCTTCAATTTGATTAATAATAGAATCTAAACGATGGCTAAAGAATGTGTACACAATGAATGCCATGATGGCTACACATAAACCGGACGCTGTAGCGATGAGGGCCTCACCAACACCACCAGTGATAGCAGATGCGCCTGCACCGGAGTCAAGGATACTGAAAGAACCAATCATACCTGTTACTGTACCTAATAGGCCCAATAATGGAGAGATTGTAACGGTAGCACTGAGGTAATCCATATATTTACGGAAGCCTACTGCGTCTACGCCCATTTGGTCAGCAAAGGCTGTTTTCATAGCTTCCTCGCTAGAAGCATTATGTAAACCTGCTTCTGCAATACGGCTCGCAATAGATGGGTTTTCTTTGATTACTTTATCAATTTCTGTCCAATTTTGTAATTTTGCTAGTTCATTGACTGCATGGGTAACAACAAAAGTTTTACCGGCATATTTGTGATAGTAGAAAGCTCTTTCTGCAGCGATAGCGATAACCATGAAAGACAAGAGTAATAATGGATACATTACATATCCGCCGCTATGAAACAAGTGAATGACATAATTTAAGTTTTCCATATTAGTAACCTTTCTGCCTGTTTACAGACTGAACATTAGAACCTGTAGGTCCCTTGAATTCTTGTATAATCGCCCAACTTAAAGCTTTCACTACCATATAACGTATCTCGTTTATTAGTGCCCTTCGCATCGAATGTGTAGAATGCTTCAAGGAGTAAATCCTTGCGAGGCACATAGCCAGCACCAAATGTAAAGCTGCGAATACCGTCAAGATAACGATCCGGTACCGCGCCAGTACCATTGCCACCGAAGAAGGAGCCATGTTCAAAGTATTTGTAATCGATGAACGCATTCCAAGATTTAGGAATATCTAGGTCGGCACGACCAATATCTAGACGAGCCATCCAGAAGTGTGGTGTACCACCCATTTGATGACCTTTAAGAGCAAAGTCGGTTGTGCCACGTTCGTGTTGGTATACAGTGTTACCATTTAAATAACGGCCCAAGTTGGAACGGTTTTGGCCGTAATCAACGGTAACAGATGCATTCGCACCTAATTGATATTTAGCGCCGATACCGAATACATGAGCTACATTGGAGAAGCTATATTCATCATTACCGTTGCCATTTGCATTTAGGTATGTATGCGTTTTACCGCCAAAGGAGCGTAAATACCACGCTTGTAACCCAAGACGAGAGCCTATTTGTTTCTTGTATTGAACAAAGGCAGCTTTATCAATCGCTGGTACAGTATCTTTTTCAAGAACTACCCCTTCTGTTTGAATCAAGTTACCAATGATCTTACCAATCGCTTCACGTGGTAATTTATTTTCAGACTCTGCATCATGTACAACCTTTTCAAGATTATACATATAATTGAACAATGCATTTGGCATGCCCCAACCATAGTAAGAACTACCTTCACCCCAATCATTGGAGGACATTGTAAAGTTCTTTTTGTAAATCGCATCTTTAGCATCAAAATCGCTAAATACATAGCTACCACTATCGTATTTATACGTTTTAGCACCTAAGTAACCAGTGAACTCATAATCACTAGCTGGTTGTCCATAGTAATCATAGGATTGTTTGAACGTACCATCTGGCTGTTTAACCCAAACCACATCAAGCTCACTATTGTTATAGTTGCTCCAGTTATCTGTAGCATTATATTTAGCAATTTCTGCTACGGATTGATTGATCTCGTCACCATGTTTTTCAACATAGGCTTTAGGGTTTACTAAAGCATCTTTATTATCTGTAGATACGATAAGACCTTTAGCCTTTTCTTTTAAGTATTCAGGGTATAAAGAAGAGTTCACATTATACATAATGTCCCCGGTCTTATAGAGTTTTTCCCCTGTATTCTTATTAGTGATTTCATACATTGCATAACCACCAGATGGAATATCGAGGGAGAATTTCTTCTCAGCCATATCTGTAGGGTATGCCTTTGTAAGAATATCTTGTAATCGACTCATCACTTGAGCTTGTTTTTGTTGTGTTTCCGCAAGCTTAGCATTTGCCTTTTCAATCTCTTGATCGCGATTTGGATTACTCCAGCTTAAATCCAGTGTTTCTTTATAAGCTTCATATTCAGCTTGCAAGTCTTTCAGTTGTTGATAGAAGTAGAGGCTATCTGTCTTACCTTTGTAAGTAGAATCATAAATACCATTAGGACTATCTGGTGCTGCTGCATCTTCACTAGATTTTTTCTCACCATCAGAACCAGTTTTAGTAGCACTTTCAATATCGTATGGGAACTCATCGCGATTAATACCGATTAACTCAGCCGCTGTTGGCGGTCTGTAAATAACTTCATGTACTGCGTGAGTATAGGCAGAATCAGTAATACCTGTACTATGTTTAAAAGTACCAACACCGATACGAACTTGAGAGTCGTGACCATTCCAAACGGCACGAACACCGTCATAGGATTGACCGAACCAATATCCACTCGCACCCATAGGCTCAGTTAAGCGGCCCACAGATACGTCCCATCTTTTTACACGTCTTGTGAGATCCACGGTATCGATTCGTTGATGGTTAAAGCCTTTAGAATCAGATTGAGTCCAGCTTGTATCTACACCACTCATGCCAGTCGCACTGCCGATAACTTTGAGGTTTGTAAACTCATTAAGACGTGCATCAAAGCCAAGTCGTAAGCGTTGTTCAAAGCTATGACGATTAGCATCGTACATATTTGCTTTGGCAGAACCAATAGCAGAGTTCGCTCTAAATGGAGATTGTGGTCTATTAGAGCCGTCATGTGCCATCCAGCGCGCTCTGTAATCGCCAACTAATGTAACACCACGTTCTTTTGTGGTATCAAAATCAGAACGAATAAAGTCAGTTAAACGAACTACATCTGCTATATTTTGTACACCAGATTCAGCATTTACTACTTCGCCATTAGCGCCATTAGGTGTATTGGCCCCTACTGCATTAACAGTTGTGCCATCCTTAGATTTGCCGATTGCTGTAGTTTTGCTGCTATCACCACCACCGAATTTAAGGTTAACGCCCACACGATATACCCGTTCTTGTGTAGCACGATCATCATCGCGATGATTAAAGATATTGTTGATACCAAAGTACATCATGGCATTTTTATTGAATCGTTTTTGAACCATTACATTCCAAATGCCAAATGTTTTCTTTTCATAAGTTTGCTTATTATAAACGCCTGCATCACCGGACAAGATATCTGGCCAGTAGTTACCGCCATTGTTAAGGGTATTACTATCAAGCATGTTGATATAGTAATCACCCCAGATGGAACCATTCCAACCGGATTTAGGATTGTCATAAGTAATACCGATGTCAACTTTGTGCATTGGTTTATCAAGCAATTGACGAGGCATACTTGGATCGCTCTTGTTGATGGCATGCAAGTATGTATAACCTAACTTACCAGACCAATATTTGCCGAACTTTTGTTGTACTTCCGCTTGAACACCTGTGATTTCTGCTTTACCAATATTTTTAAAGCTGTAAATCATATCTGGGGCCCGTTGGTACTTCGCATCGCCTTTGAGGTATGGCGCAAAGTCCATAAAGTCCCCTGTGAAGTACACAGACATATAGTTCTTGATGCGGTTGTGGAATACACCTACGCGCGCATAAGTATTTTTATTTTCACCTTCCAAGCTCATATCAAAGTTGACTGATTTTTCAGGTTTTAAATTAGGATTACCCGCCCAGTACCAACCGAGTTTTGCTACCCCAATCCCTACAGGGTTAGAAGCGTACATTTCCCAGTTATACCATAATTCACCCATACCAGGCTCTGTATAACCAGTACCAACATTGGCTTTAAATCTACGGTGTGTATTGCCCTTTACGTTATAGGTCATCCCCAAGGACGCAGACAAATTAGAACCAAATAGACTACTATTATCAAAGCGAAGAATTGGAGATAAGGTTAAATTCTTATTCACCTGCCAAGTATCAGAAACATAAGCATTTAACTTTCGAATCGTACCGCTACCAGTTGTTAACCGTTGATCACGGCTACGATATTCTTCTAAGAAGGCTTTACCATTGAGCTTAGGTGCTTTTTTACGCATTTCCGGATCATTGGATTCGCCATACTTAAAGTAATCCCCTACGATATTGGCACGTGTAGCAGATAATACAGGATTTTCTGCTTTTAAACGATCTTCCAAAACTTTATAACGAGCTTTAAACTCATCCGTTACAGGTTGATTATTAGGGGATGTACTAGACCAATCACTTAATCGACTTTCAGATAAACCATAATTTATATAGTCATCGTATGTAATACCTGGTTTTTGAGCATCTGTTTCGGCGCCATAGTATTCATAATCCATATCCCATTGTGGCATACCGCCACCGGAATTGATGAACTTGTAGTCGTGGATGTGAGAATATACCTTAATACTGTTATCGCCTTTACGTCTTACAAGACGGTCTAGTTTATCTACAAGCAAG
>OBYZ01001063.1_pt1 | contig 13748 bp, 10 predicted proteins | sample 1501501 | NCBI WGS metagenome assembly OBYZ01 (sample SAMEA2580213, study PRJEB22360) | human gut metagenome | biome: human gut; feature: human-associated habitat; material: faeces | place: Denmark | collected 2008/2010
AAAAAATCCGCATAGCCTTTCAACTTTTTGTGTTCAAAGTATTGACATAGATCCAGTGCTTCCACGCCCCAGTTCATACCAATTTCAAGTTTCGTTCCCTGTAGCTTTGCAAAATCTTCTACCGTCTTTTTGCCCTGTGCTTCCGCATACGGACGTCCTTCATAAAACGAACTGTCCTTCATCTGTTTATACTGTGCCTGAATGGATTCCAAATACGCCTGATACCCGCTGACATTTTGATATTGTTCAAGAAGTTCTGATATTACCTGTATTTTTGTCGTAAGCGCCAGTGGATTCTCCTCATATCCAGCCTGTCGATATTCGTCCAAGATATTTGGATTCTCCTCCACAAGCCCTTGCAGAAACCCCTCATCCACTTCCCCATTCAACGCAATCTGCACAAACTGAAAATTAGAAAGCATATTTAGCTGATCAGTCAAACATTCCTGTGCCTGCTCATTTGTCATATTCGCGGTTTCTTTCTGATACTTTGCAAAAAGAGGAACCGCTGCCACACGATCTTTCTTCTCTGTATACTGAGTATTAAGAAATAGACCAACATCTACAAAAATAAGCAATATCGCAATTCCGATCAACCATCTTTGACGCAGAAGCTTTTTCCATTCCGCTCTTATCATTTTTCTCCATCACCTCTCTGCCCTTGTAATCCATAATCAAACACCTACCAATCAGCGTTCAAAAGAATTTCCATTCATTCCCTTAGTCAACTGAATTAGCGTAGCTTCCTGTGTTGCAATTTTATCGCGTTCAATCACACCTATTACGTCCTGTGAAACATTATCTTGTACCTGCTCCCAGTATACAAAAGCATACTTTTCATCTGCACTTACGATATCCACATCATCATACGGATACAAATCAATTTTCTGCACAAACGTTCCATTGTGATCATAAATTTCAAACCAATTTTCATTCTCATTATTACGATCTGGCCATGTATATCCATACAAATCATCCCATTTATATACCTTTCTAGGGAACTCTCCTACAAATTGAGCTTCATCCTCCAGATCAAAGCCTTTTTCCCATACTTTACGAATCTCCGCCTTTGAATCATAGTAAGTCAAATAAATTTCATCCTGATAAATATTCTGAATGCTTAATAAAACATCTTCCTTCTTATACTCATCAGGATTCGTTATCCATTCCTCTGCTTGTGGCTGATACAAATATAAATTTGTTCGCATAGGCAATTTCTCAAAGTCAATGTTGTCCTCATTTATCCAGTCAATAATTTCTTCACATCCATTCTCACTTACATATAACCAATCTCCGATTCCCTGCAACGTATCTATATATCCACTATACAAATCACTTTGCCAAATCTGTTTGTTATCCTTTCCGTCTAATGACATCTGCCATATCGAAAACTGATAATTTCCATCTTCCTGTGCATCTTCCATGGTATAGTAAATCTTGTCTTGAAATATCGTATAGTTTACCGAACCTGCCTCTGGAATTTCTGCTATAATCTCCTTACCTGACCCATCCTTTTCCACTCTCCATATTGGCATCATCTTTTCCCCGGTCCTTGAATCCTCTTTTGGCCATGTAGAAAGCACATAGAATCCATCATCTACTTCGTACATTTTTCGAGATGCATCTCGAATCATCGCAACGCAATCCTCTGTTGTATGACTGCAATTAGGACGACTACACAATGGCACAGCCTGTTTTGTAACATCACCATTCCAAAAATATAAATGACCACCACATAAGAAATAATATCCATTATCAGCTGGAAGCACATAGTTAAGCCCTCCATTTTCTGCATTAAAACTTTCTTTTCCAAATGCAATCTGTGTCATTGTCATGCCCATTCCCACTATTGCTGCGACGGCAAACATTCTTCTCTTAAATTTTGTTTTTTCCATAAACTCTCCTTTTTTTGATTCTCAATTAACCACTAGTTTTATCACTGCCGGTATCGCTGCAATGATGATTACCTTAAAAAATACTTTTTGTTCCCAGATTATTTGCAAATTTCTCTTATTCAAAGTATAATATTGCCTGTATGTTTTGTCAATAACTTTGCGTTGTTTGTTTAATTCTATTCGGTAGCACAGTGATTTTTCAGTAGCTTTGCCTTCCTTCTGTATTACTTTTGACAGATAGCCAACTTTGCGATAAAATACAAATATTGACTTGTACATTGGGAGGATTTTTCAATGAGATTGGAGTTTGAGTCTTTCATTACCACCCTTCTGGCATCTTTTTTACTTTTTCTAATTGCCTGTTTTTTGTTCGTTCGTTCAAAACGAATTCTTACGATTGGTTACCATACTCTGACTGTCGTTTGTGTGCTTTCCGTTTTACGATTGCTTTTTCCGTTTGAATTTTCTTTTGGCAGTAACTTACACTTAAATAAAATGGCTACTCATATTGTTGTTATTTTTAGAAGAAAACATATGCTTCTTTCAACTATTACGTTTTCATTATTTGATATTGGAATCCTTGTTTGGATGTTGGGCATCATAATTGGTTTGTATATATTAAAACTTATAAAAGAGATCATTTTTTAATTCATAGCTTAGGGGTGAACGTCTCTAATAATGATCGGTATTCCAAGCTTTTAACTTGTGCTTGTCAGTATTATCATTTAAACCGAAGTTTTGATATTTATGAAATTGATGAACTCTCTAGCCCTATGATTTTTTCTATACGCAAACCAACGATTTTGTTGCCAGCCCAAAATCAATATACTGACCAAGAACTTATTTTCATTTTTCGACACGAGGTAGGCCATTTCTATTATCATCATCTGCTGTACCATTTTGGGGTCGAACTATTTTCAATCGTATATTGGTGGAACCCGCTCAACAAATATATTAAAAAGCAAATTGACACGTTATTGGAAATGAGTATTGATCATAGTTTTTCTTCATCCGCAGATGAAACAATCGCTTACCTCAATTGTTTATTGAAAGTGAAAAAGCAGTCTGCACAGCAACAACTATTCCCAAAGCTGAATTCTTCACTTTCCATGAACAATCTTCAGGAGAGTATGTTGGAAAAGCGATTTCAGCTTTTAACGCACTCACAGAAGCGCCAGCATTTTCTTTCTGTTTTTGTGGTTGTCATTAGTGTCAGCATTTATCTTTTTTCTTATTATTTCACTTTACGAGGCGTTTCCACCCCATCTGAAGCAAAAAATAATGAGATTTTTACCTTAACTAATGAAAATTCTTATGGAATCTCAAATGGCGATGGGACATATGACCTTTATCTTTATGGAGAATATATCGAGACTGTTGATTCTCTCATGGGGTATGATTACGTTCCTATTTATAACAGTTTAGAGGACGTTCCGCAAAATTAACCAATATATTGCCAATATTTCGTTTTCATCTCAAACGCATAACATACCGGAATCAACCGACCTGTTATGCGTTTGATATTACTTTCTTTTCTTATTTACGTCCAAATACAAAATCCTATCATCTGCCTGTCCGAATCTCTGCATCCCAGAAATAAAAGACGACTTTCATATCTATAATCAATACAATTACCGCTTCAATATAATAACGCGCTACTCCTCCATTTACAAAAATAAGTTCAGGAAGAAATAGCCCCAACCATGTCCATGTTGACAGATCAACACCCAACCAATATAAAAAACATGGCATCAGAAAGAACAAAAAGCAAAGAATTGCTTCCGATGCAGGATTCAAACGATAAGCAAGCAGAGAAACGACGATACAAACACTGATAACCGAAAAATACTGTAATACAGTTTTCAATAAAAAGGCATGACGAATCGAAATCGAAAGCTCAAACTTTTCATAACCGATAACTGTATTTAATGACAATTTCATTGGAACACGCTCGATATTTTTCAATAATACAAAGTCATACGGTACATACAAAATTGCAGCAATCACAGATGCCAGCACTATCATCTGCATCAGCTTACACATGGCAACCGGGCGTTTTCCAAGCTTTGTACTCTGCAAAAGGAGGCTGCTTTCGGCTTGTCGTTCAATGCCAAATAACGCAGTCGCACCCAGAAGAAAAACAGCAGCAAAAATCATTGCAAAAATTGTCTGTTTCTTATTATCCTGAAACAAATAGGCCAACTGGTCAACATCTACGAATCCAGCCTTTTCTCCCACCGAAAGATGCTTTTCAATCACCGCAGCCTGCTCCATTACACGTTGGAAGCCTTTTTTTCTGGTATCGCTCAAAAGCTGTCGATACATCTGCCATTTTTCATATTCGTCCTCTGAGAGTTCTCCCTGTTCGTACTGCTGTCTCTTTTGAACGGCTTCTTCATCTTCCATATTTAACAGTTGCTGTTCCTGTTGCAGGTAATCTCTGCTCTCCTGCGTGTACGCTCCGCTTAACTTCTCGATATAATATTGATATACTTGTTGATCTGTATTTCCTTTGTGTGACTCAATATCAGGCAGCAAACGAATACTGAAAAATAAAAGCAAGATGATTACAACTGCCATTGCGCCCAGTTTGTATAATTTATAGCCTTCATGCCAAAACAATCCCCTATGCTGCGCACAAAGCTTTGCCATGTCATTTGCCACTAATTGAAAACAACGAGGCAGCTTTCCTGATTCTCTCGTCTCTTTGCTGAAACTAATGCAGGACACCACTGGCAGTAGAATGATACCACAAAGCACAAGCAGTAGCTTTCCTGTTACCACGGAAAATGGCTGTGATAAAATATTAAGATTATGATACTCACAAAACCATGCCTTCGCATCAATCACAGCTGCCAAGTTCAAATATTTTAACGCATTCCATTTGGATACACTGTTAATCTGCTCATAGGCAAGATATTCCAGACAGATAACTACCACGCATGCGCTCGCTGCAATGCCAAATCGCCATCTTCTTGTCAGCATTGCCATGATAACAGACGCATAGAACAATGCAGCTAACACCTTAACGGCTAAATAAAGAATCAAATATTGCTGTATGCTTATGGGATATGGGCAATTGCGAAAGCTTGGAATGGAAATGAGCGCCAACGTCATATCTCCCGTTCCATACATCAAAATGGCAAGTACAATCTGACTTCCATATAACAAAATGGCAAGCAACACTGCAAAGAAAAAATAAACAATGGTCTTAGCCAATGCCATCTCCAGATGTCCTCTTTTTGTGCTTCCAAGCAGTTGATACAGCCCCGCCTCTTTTTCTTTCCGAAAAATTGCCCAGCCTAGAAACAACAGCAATCCAGGCACAATAACATCTGCCAATGCGCTGTCTGACCATGCATCTGCCGCATCAGAATAAGTTAACCCCGGCTGTACTGAACTCATCTTTTCATACGCTTCTGCGGTTTTCTGTATGTTTTTCTGAGAAAAAGAATCCACATCCGAAAACAATGATAGCCTTGACATGGACTGTGCCTGTGTTTTTACGCTCTCCAAAAACTCCTCATAGGATATTGCATAATTGACGCGTTCCAATAGTTCAGTAAATGCCTGATACTTCTGCTGTGTCTGCTGTATATCTGCCTTTTCGTTCGCGTTTTCCTTAAGGCGTTTATTCCAATCAACCTCTGGTGTATTCATCTGTAACAGCTCAAATGCCATATCGGAATCTCCATATGCTGCTGAGAGCAGAAAACTTTGCCATGCACTTTCTTCCTGTAGCCATTGTCTGGCTGTCTCTGCATCCATTTCCTCTACTGTTGTAAGTGCAGCCTCATAATATTCCTGATAGGATGCATTCTGCTGCCAAGAGTGACTATCGGCATTTTTCCACTGATATCCAATCACAATACACATACTCAATACTACTACCAACAGCACGCTTTTATCCGATATCAGTTTTTTCCATTCATACCATACCTGCTTCATACGTAACTTCCCCCATGACACATTATTTGTCTTTTTCTCTTTTTGCTTCTGATGTCATGTGATACAAATATACTTCTTCCATGCCTGCCCTTACTGCATGCTTTTCTCTTTTGATTTCTTCGTCGGTTCCAACTGCCCGAACGATAATGCCTTCTTTGCCCACTGACAAATTGCTTACCAGATATTCTTTTTGTATTGACATCACTTCATTTTCCTGTGCCACAAACTCCCAAACTAGTCCATCCATTTCTGCAATCAGTTTTGGGATCTCATCTTGACGGACAATTTCGCCGCGTTTGATCAGAATCATCTCCTTTGCAATACACTCAACATCGGAAACGACATGCGTTGCAAAAATTACAACGCATTCTCTTGACAGTTCACTGACAAAATTACGAATGTTGATTCGCTCTTTCGGGTCGAGACCCGCTGTCGGCTCATCTAACACCAAAATATCCGGACTATTCATAACAGCCTGTGCAATTAGCAGACGCTGTTTCATACCGCCAGAATATCCGCTGATCTTTCGATCTGCTACTTCTGTCAAATTCATCTGTTCCAACAGATCGTTAATCTTGTGTTTTGCTTCCCGATGCGATAAACCCTTTAGCGTTGCCATGTACCACAAAAAACGCCGCCCGGTAAACTGATTATACAGCCCCTGCTGCTGTGGCATATAGCCCAAGCGATCACGATATTCTCTGCCTAATTCCTTGATATCGCTTCCATTAAACAGTACCTTGCCACCTGACGGCTGCATATTTCCGGTAATGATTTTCATCAACGTGGATTTTCCGGCTCCGTTCGGGCCAAGCAGTCCGTAAATTCCCGGCGTAAGCGTCAGCGAAATTCGATTCAATGCAGTTTTCTTATTCGGATAAGTATGTATTACATCTTTTATTTCCAGTTCCATCTTTTCGCTCTCCCATCTGCATCCGTTTGGGTAAACACACCTGTATTATTACGGCTCCATACAGTTAAATGTTGCTCCATTCTCAAAAAAATCCGACTTTTTCACCCAATATACACTATTTGCTCCCCCATCCAACTCAGAGCACTGATAAAATAAATATTTCTCATCCACACCGATGCACTGGAAAAGTGGCATTCCCGGTAAGCTAACTGCAGCTTCCAGTTCTCCACTCTCCTTATTAAAAGCTACAACAATCGGATCAATCTCAGTCATTCCATATACATACAAGTACGCATCATCTACAGAAATCCAACTATATAAATTACCTGTTATATTGGCATCAAAGCCAAAGTTTTTAAGAGAATCCAGTGTCAACATCTTGCCTTCCGCTGTTGATTGAAGCATCGCATTTACATACTCTACACATAAACCATCATTTTTTAAGGTACACTCAAAAAATTCGCCATCCTCAGTCGGTAGAAACATACTCTGCCAGTTTATTTCTCTCTCCTGTGCTTCTTTTGTCTTTGTATCATAAATAATCAAGCTAGAATCTTCTGTATCTGCAAGTTTTGTCTGAATATACACAAATTCTCCATATGGATATATACGAAGTACTGCATCCATACTCTGAAGTGTTACAATTGTCTCTGGATCGTTTTCTCCTAACTCAAGACGTTTAACAGTTTCAGTTCCAATCAATGTTTCTGGATCAGTTTCTCTTGATATATAATATAAACTGCCGTGATGAAACGCAAAACTATATGCATTTTCTATGTGATAATCTACTTGCTCGCGACTACTTCCATCTGGTGCAAGTTCCAACAGATATTCCTTTTCACGATAATCTGCATTAATATCCTTGTCAAAATAAACGGATGATGCATTTGCATATAGCTTACCATCATAATATTGCAAGCCATCGTTTACACTACCATATGCTACATATGCCGTACATTCACTTCTCTTTTTGCTGTCTGTTTCCTTATTATGAAGACAATCTGGACGATTACACAGTGCAATTAATGTCTGTGTTTCAAAATCACAGTAATACACAAAATCGCCCAATCTAACATAATATCCCTTCGGTCCCCTAGCAAATGCAGAAACCGTATGAGCAGTTTGATAAGACCAGTTCCAATCTTTTTCCAAATCAAAGCTGCTATCCTTTTTTAATTCTACTGAAAAATCATCATTATAATTTTCTACAACAAGTGTATAATTACTTTCCTCTATCGTACGCTCTGTTGTTTTTTCTTCAGCAAATCCATAAAGGGGTGGGGCTACTACTGTGGTCAGAAAAGACAGAATTACCATTCTTTTCATCATTTTTTTGATATTCTTTTTCATAGAGATTCTCCCTTACTAAATAATCGTGACAATAAAAATTGTCCCGACATTTATTTTATTTGATTTATTTCGTTTAATTTACTTTGTTGCCGTGGTTTCTACAGTCCAACTATTTACTGAATGAATACCTCTTCCATGATGAATATTGCTTCCAGACGCAACTGTGGATACTTCCATCTCTCCTGTGTAATTTGCCACATTATTCGTACTTGTTTTCTGTACTCCATTCGGATACATATAAGCAGTTGCTTTCGCATAAATGTATGAACTATTTGCTGGAACACACTTTGTTGTTGCAACCACACTAGATGCAGTTCTTGTTTTATATTAAATATAGTAGCTTATTTTTCTTTATTTGTCAATTATTTGTCAAGCTGCATTTATGTTACACTGTAGACTTGTCATTCCATACATTAATTATCACACAGTTTGGGTAGATATGACCCCTAGGGTATTATCCGTCCCTTATCATCAATTTGAACACTGAAAATAGAATACACATTTTTATTCATGCATTACGCATTCTGACCAAAATAGTACAGATACGCATCATCCAGACTCACACCTGTTTCTCGCTCCCGGTAACACTCTGGTGCATATTCTGCCAAAATTCGCATCCAGATGCCGGTGTGCTCTTTCCGAATACTACAAACACGATATTGCTTTCTCACCTGCTCAACCATTTCCTCTGGCACACAGATTTCATGTACGAGCGATGCAATGGATTCCATAATCGCTTCCGGTGAATCGGCAATTCGGATTGTTCCGCTATCCAGCACAATAATCTCCTTTGCAATGTACTCGATATCGCTAATCACGTGCGTCGCTAACAGCACAATCTTATCAAATGCCTGCTCCGCAATCAGATTGCGAAATCGAATGCGTTCCCTCGGGTCTAATCCTGCTGTCGGCTCATCCAATATTAAAACACGCGGATTATTTAAAAGCGCCTGCGCCAGCAAAAGACGCTGCTTCATACCACCAGAGTACTCCCGAATCTTTTTATTCTTCACATCATCCAGATTTACAAGTGTCAAAAGTTCTGTTGTCCTTTTTTTCGCATCGGACCGTTTCATCCCCTTGAGTGCTGCCATATACCATAAAAACTGCACGCCTGTAAATGCTTCCGCTAGTACCTGCTGCTGTGGCATGTAGCCCAATACGGCACGATACGCTGCGCCAGACTTCCAGATCTCTTCCCCACAATAGCTCACCGTTCCAGATGTTTGTCTCAAATTCTGAGTCAAAATGTTCATTAACGTACTTTTTCCTGCTCCATTTGGGCCAACAAGTCCATACACACCCGGCGTTAAGACAAGCGAAACTTCATTGAGCGCACGCTTGTCATTTCCATAGATTTTTGTTACCTGCGAAATCGTCAGCTCACTTTCCATCTTCTCTTATCCTCTCTCATTCTTTCTTATCATTTCTTATCTTCGCTTCTTTCCTATTCTGTCCAACTACGTGCCCTGTGCAAAATACACGCTCTGCGCAAACAAACGATACCATTGCTATTCCAAGACAAGCAACTACGTAAGCAGATTCACCAGATATCGAAGCAGAACTTAACTCCTGCACATACAAAAAGCAATGATCAAAGGTCACTCGGCTAATCTCCGGCTGAAACAAAGCCACTGCCATCGGCAATACCGTTACAGAAAAGCCCACACCAAAGCCTAGCCCTTTTTTTGAAATTCGAGTAAACAAAAAAAGCAATACAGCTGTCACAGTAATCATTCCTACTGCAATATAGCAGACATCTATCATCATTGCCTGTGCAAATGAGATCTTTATGGAAGCCCATTCATAAATGCTTGCATTTTGTATAAGCAGCTGCAATGCACTCGGATTCCACAATACCCATTTACGCGTCAGATAACACAAAAAGACAGTCAGATATAAGATTAGAGAATACCCCAGCGAAAGCAGACATTTTCTGCGATACAGCACGCCTCGTCCTTTTTTGCAAGTTCTTAATACCACACGCATAGGCGCATCACCAGACACAATAAAGGAAATACCAATGCACTGAAACAGCAGACAGATCACTGCATAAATTACCTTTTCGTTTGAATTGTGAAATACGGATTCAACCATATTTTCATCCACAATGCCAACCGTTTCCACTGCATTTCCCCGCTCATACAGCGATCTGGCACGTTCATTCTGGTCTGTTATCTGGCGAAATGCCTCTCGTTTTGACCATGGCACCTCTTTCATGTCCGATAATCGTTCCCCTTCCTCTTGAACAAATTGATCGGTCTCTTCACTCCAGCTTCCTCCTACTGTCATCAGATAGCTCTGATAGGTTACTGTTTGCTCATCCTGAATCGGGGTCTCAAGATTTTGTAAACATACAAGCGTACAAATCACTGCCACAGCATACAACAATACACCACGAAACGTTACTGCAAACTGATAGCAGGTATGAAAAAATACACTTGTATGCCCGATTAAAACATGCTCCACAAAACGATTCCAGAGTCTGTCAACACCGGCAACTCGCAGCTTTCTGAGTTGTCGTTTGCCCTGATTCTTTGCGCCTGCAATCCATGCAAGAAACCAACAACCAATACTTCCCACAATCCAATAAATTATTATGATTTTGGCCAGCGGTATTGCTTTCTCTCCAAACGCCAACACTTCATAATGACCAAGCCATGCCGAACAATCAAGCACTGCCGCCAGATTCACCTTCTTGAGCCACACGGTAGAGGCAAGTACGGGCAATTTCTGATAACGCCATACACTTATCATATAAAGCAGAATCGAAAAGACATACCCGCCTGTCATATTTCCTGCCACGGTTGTTACTGCTGAAAAAAATAAAATGACAAACAATGCAGCAAAAAGCTTTCCAATATACGCCAATACCAGAAATTGTCCACAAGTAAGTGAAAGAGAACAATTTCGGAATGCCTCAATTGATTGAACCGGAGCCGACCAACCATCCGTTCCATACAAATAAAACGCCAGAAGAATTAGGCTCACATAGGTAATGATCGTATAGCAGGTGCCATAAAATAATGCACTCACAAGCTTCACTGCTGACAAACGATATCTTCCGCATTTGCAAGAGCGAATCATTTTTCTCTGATCACTATCGCTTAACAGGATTGATGTTGAAAGAAGTAACAAGCTCACAACCACAATATAATCTGCTGTCTGATAATCAAACAAACCCGAAAATCCTTCTGATATAAGCAGTTCCAATTTGATATCTTTCAATTTTTCAAAAACTTCCCACGTTTTCTGCGCACGATTTATCGTAAACGGATCCTGCTTAAAAATAGAAATTTGGCCACTCTTTGCTGCCTGCGCCTCCATCTGATTCAGAAACTTTTCATACGAACTGACATACTGTAGACGGTCCCGAAACCAATACAAGATGGTCCCCTGCCGATTCCATTCTTTTTCCAACTCTTCAAAATCCGCTGTATCCGTCTGCGGTGCCATCGTAGCCTGAATGAGTTGATCCTGCTTTTCTGCTACGTATGCCTGTGCCTCTTCCACATCGGAAAATGTCTGTGTCAGTTCAACAACATGTCCCCATTCTGATCGCAGCAAACGGTTTCCACGCTGACTATACACGAACACTCCAAGATTCAGCAAGAGTGCCAGTACCAAAATCACAATCAGCGAACGGTACTGCCAAAACTTTTTTATTTCATTCCACAGCATTCCTGCCTCACTTTCCACTCATTTCCATCCATTTTTATTCCGTTACGTGCTTAAGTCCGTAATTAAGGAATATTATTTGGTGCTTCTACAATCAGTTTTGTTACTGGTTCCTGTCCTGGAATCAGTGATTTCTTATCAAGTGCATACACCGTATCATCTGTTGCCAGATAAAACAGGTAATTTTCATCGCCCAGTCCCCAGTCTAATATCGTCGGATTGATCATATCATACTCCCACATCAGTTCTCCTGTATTTTTGTCATAAATATATATAGTGCGCGTATGCTTCTCTCCGTTTAGTATCGCCTCACATTGACCATCATCCAAATAGACATATTTGTCATCCATACCTGCATAGAAAAACGAAGGTTTTGCAGTAAATAAAAGTTCTTCCTCACTTCCATCCAGGTTGCTGATAAACACATTTTTGCCTTCTTCTCTGTCATCATGTTCAAAAGCATAAGAGTAGATCATCTTATCCTCATAGAATCCACGGACCATCATATTTACAGCGTCCTCATAGCGATACGGAAGCGCCGTTGCCTTTTTCTCTTTCAAATCATAGACGTAACGCTGCTGCCATCCATCCTCACGCGTAGTCGCAAAGTACGCATAATCTTTATATAAATAAAAAGGCATGAAAAATCCACTGTCAAGCGCTACCTTTGTTTCTGATTTGTAGTCCATCTCAAATAATTCCTCTGCTTCTTCACTTCCATCTGCGGCTTTCCGCCATAATTTTGAAACTTTATTCACATAGCCTTCTCCAAGCGGCTCTGCTTCTACGGTAGCATAGTACAGATACCCTTTATGGTAACGTGGACTCCAGCCTGATACATAATCATAATATTTATATTCATCATTTTTTTCACGATTTGTTCCATCTGCATCCATAACATACTGAATGATGCTTCGTCCATGTTCCCAGTCTACGCCAAATGTATACAGTTTTCCATCATAATAATCCAACAGATTCATTGAAGTATAGCCTACATACGCTTCGCACTCTCTTGCCTTTTCCCGATCTTCCTCATACTGGTGCATGCAATCAATTTTTGAGCATAACGGAGTTGCTTCATCCATTCCCTCTTCCCAGTAAAAAAGGAAGGAACCGATACAAAGATAGTATCCATTTTCGCCCTTTGCCATATACTCATGAGTAAACTGATACTCCGTATCCACTATTTCTTTTTCTTCTTTTACTTCATTGGCATATGCAGTACAGGATAAACATAAAATCAAGAATACATAATTAAGCTTATGCAAAAATTTCATATTTTTTCCTCCTAACTAAGGAAATAGAAAATATAACCTGTCAATTTACCATAACAGTTTCCATATTTTCTATTCCCTGTCTGTCAATGTTACTATATTAAGGTACATCCTCCAGCGCTTCCACTATCCGTTGTACCGGCCAAAGCTGTAACAGACATTAAAGCCGACATTGCAATTCCAAAAGCAATCCCCTTCATCTTCATAATAGATTTCCTCCTTAGAAAATTTCTTTGTTATTTGTTAGACGATGTTGGAAATTTTAATTCATACATTATCTTGCTGCACGGACGTTCAATATTCTTTGGCGCATTCACACCTAAGATTAATAAAAGCTTATTCCTAATCTTCTTATTGATCGTATTTTCTCAAACTTTGCTTACTTATCCTCCCATAGGAATTCACCTTCCTTTCTGTTTTACTTCCTGTTTTTTGTTAAATTTATTGTACTTTAAATTATAAGTTTTGTCAATAACTTCCTATTTTTATTTTTTCTTAACTTTATATCATAAAACAATCATTAAGTATTTTGCAGATTATTCTTAGCCACACTTTACATTATTCTCCTCCTCTCCTTAAAAATCGACTTCTTCCTCTTTTTCTTTCTCACCCTCCTTAAAGTGAAAACAAGCAACTGTACTGGTCAAGCTTTTTTGTAACACTTTGTTCGATAAATACCTATTTGTAACG
>OBYZ01001065.1_pt1 | contig 13737 bp, 12 predicted proteins | sample 1501501 | NCBI WGS metagenome assembly OBYZ01 (sample SAMEA2580213, study PRJEB22360) | human gut metagenome | biome: human gut; feature: human-associated habitat; material: faeces | place: Denmark | collected 2008/2010
GCACAAGGGGATAGAATCGCTTGGTTTTAGGGGGCATCTTACACTGGATTTTCCAATTATATAGCTGTCGGTTTTCCTGCTCCAATACCTTAACTTTATTGCTGCCAAAAAGAGAACCAACACTTTCTACTATATTAGTGGCAGCATGGGTTGCTGCCACTTTTAGTTTGTCTGTTTGTATTTCTCTTTTCGTTTGCGCCAACCGCTCTTGTGCTTCCTGTTTTTGATTTTGAAGCTCTTGCACATCATTATGAAGCCCTTCTTTCTCTCGTTGCATATTACGATAATATTGGGCGGTGGAAACGTGGCGAGCTTCCGAACCGGACACTCCACGTTGCAAACCGTATTTCTCCATAAGTTGGGCATAACTATCATGGAAGGCTATCATTGTATCACGGTTCAACACATCATCGGCACATAAGCGGACGGTATCGGTTTTCTTACGATACTTCCGTTTGCCGTCTACCTGTTCTTTCTTTGCCTTCCTGCGTTCCCCTGTTACTATCGGCACAACGGTGGCATGGATATGGGGTGTTAGCTCATCCATGTGCAAGACTGCGGAAACGGTGTTCTCCCGTCCGAAGTTCTTGTACAGCCATTGCAGGTTATCATTGCACCATTCGTCAATACGTCCGCTTTCCTGTACCTTCATCATATCTTCGTGCGTTCCCGAAAGCATGACACGGATTGCTCGTACTTGGTCGGGAGTAATCTTTCGTTTTACCCCTGACGATTTGATGCGCTGGCTTATCGCTTCGTTCCGGTCTTTCACTCCATCGGGCAACTCTATCAGTTCCCTATTAAGATGCGTGCGTGTGGGATCGGCATTGTGAGGTATCACTTTACGCTCGATATGGTCGGACATCCGGCTGTCGGATGTACCTTTGGCTTTATTAAATTGTAGACTTGTATATCCCATTACTTTATCTGTTTTAGTTAGACAATTCCGCTTGCCGGCATGCCGCATGGCTCACGGGGGTTCCAAAGGGGCAGCGCCCCGTTGGCTCATTCTGGTGTTTTTAGCAAAGGAGCGAAGCGGTTGCGTGAAGAAAATGCCATAATGAGCTATGGTATTTCTGACTAAATACCTCCGGGCTGCGCGTGGTTGGCTACATCCTGAGCCCTCTGCTTTTCTTCTTGGGTGGTTGCTGCTCCTGCTTATTGGTATTATTGACTGGCTGCATTTGCTTGGCTGGTTGCGTCAAGTCTACTGACTGCACCAATCGTTTTCCACATAGATAGTCATTCAAATCTTTGTGCCCACTATATAGGTGCGAAGAATCACGAACACGTATGTCATATTCGTTTTTGATTACCTCAACGGCTTTTCTTCCTGCATCGTCATTGTCGAGAAAGCAATGGATTCGCTCATAATCCCCCAACGGGTACAATGCTTTGGGTAGATTAGAAACAGAGTTTAGGATAATGTAATCCTGCCTGCCAGTCAAGACAAGGAGAACTTGGATTAGCCTTTTGCCGGATGGTCTGAAAAGAAAGATAATCCATAAACCCCTCAAACACAAAACAGGTTTCTCTCGGCTCTCCCTGCTGGCGTACATGGGTGATGTCTTTGGGGGCGGTGCAACCTTTAAAATATTTATTGCGCATCTCATAGCCGCCCGAAGCATTCGGGAAGGCGATGGCAAAGTAGGATTTGCCATCACGAAAAGACCGGAGTTCCTTGCATTCTCTTTTGGCAAGCTCCGTATTTATACCTCGCTCCTGCAAGTATCCGAATAAGGCAGGAGAGGAAAGCGGTACAATCTCAATCGGTGGCGTGCCGGATGGTTGCAAAAATTGCTGACCAAAAGAAAAAGACACAGGACGGGCAGAGGGACTTTGCTCTGTGATTTGGTTCAATAGGTAGGGTATATCATTGCTTTGGTAAAGCTCCTGCGCCAATGCAATAATGTTACCACCCTTACCCATGCGTAGGCTCGGTACAGAACGCCTTACTGCCTTTCGGCAGTAGGTTTTCCCGTACCTGCCCCCAAACCGTACTTGCATGTCTCCACGCATACGGCTCTCCGTTGATAACATGACTTTATTTAGCATGGCTGTGTATTTTGGCATAACACTTTTCACAGACAACCAATGTCTTCCTATGCTTTTCAAGCATCAGCCTGTCGCATTCAGTTTTTCCTTTAAGCTGATTTAGCTTTCTGACATGACGCATGACTACAGGTCCGACTTTTCCACATAATTCACATGTTCTCGCATCCAATCGCTCAGTAAGTGTCGGCTGTGGAATTGCGATTGTGTAGGATAAGTCGTTTACCTCCGTATAGTACATTGGTGGTTTACGTTTGAATCCCTCATTATAGAATTTCCTGTACCGTAATTTACCTTTTGCATCCTGATATGGCACTATAATGTCATTCCCAACCTTATATTTGTCAATGACTTTGCTTACAGTGCTATTGGTTTTTCCTGCAATGGTATGGTACATACTGTACTCCATGATGTATCCAAACTTTGAGAGCGCGTATGCCACGTTGTTGGCAATGCAGTAGTAGTTGTAGAACCCTCTGATTTCAGAGTTATATGCCGCCACTATGTCCTCGATTTTCTTCTTCATAAGATTGCCTCTGAACTTTGCAAACCAAACTTGTCGGCCATTTTCTACCTTGTATCTGATGGCGCTGTATTCTTCCAGTTTGTTCCGCACCGTTTCTATGGCGACCTTTAGGACTATCTTACCGTTGTAATAACGGGCTGGCACATTGTTCTTGTCCCGCTTGATAGCATCAGACTTACGGACTGAAACATCGAAGCCAAGAAATTTCGCGGGCTTTTGTGCGTTTGTTATCAATGTCTTTTCCTGTGACAGTTCCAGCTTGAGGTTTTCTTCCATATACTTGGTAATGTCCGACTTGATTTTAACGCACTCTGCCTTGCTTCCGATAACACCAATGAGGAAATCATCTGCGTATCTTACGTATCGAAGCCTTCTGTATGTTTCATCCATACTGTCTCTGCTCTCAATCTTTTGCCTTTCACGTCTCAGTTTCTCATACTCATCCCTAAGCTGTAATCTGACATCTGCATCCTGTATGTTCTTGATGCTTTTAAGGATGCGTTGCATCTTATCGCTAAGTTGCTTGTATTCTTTGGTGATGTGTCTTTCTTTTCCCTTATTGAAGCGTAGGGCGTATTCTTCCATATACTTGTCAAAATTATCAAGATAAATGTTTGCCAGTATAGGACTGATATTACCGCCTTGTGGAGTTCCCTTGTTTGTATTATGAAACTTCCAGTCTTCAATATATCCCGCATTCAACAACTTGCGGATAAGCCTTAGAAATCTATCATCGGCAATCCGTTTCCGCAAAGTTGCAATCAATACATTGTGGTCTATGTTGTCGAAGAATCCTTTAATGTCTCCTTCCACAAACCATTTTGTACCTGTAAATGTCTTTTGGATATGGGTCAATGCGGTATGGCAGCTTCTGTTTGGTCTGAATCCATGTGAGGTGTTTGCAAACACCTCTTCATAGACGGCTTCAAGAATCATGCGCACCACCTCCTGTACAAGTTTGTCCTCAAAGGAAGGAATTCCAAGCGGTCTTTTCTTACCGTTTTTCTTGGGTATGTATATCCTTTTTGCCGGATTAGGCTTGTAAGACTCATCTCTCAAAGATGCAATGACTTTGTTTATTCTTTGAAGACTCATCCGATTGATGGTTTTCCCATCCGTACCGGGTGTCATATTGCCTGGTTTGGCGTAAATACGCTGGTAAGCAACATGAAACATCTCCTCATTGAATAAGATACGGTACAGCCTTTCGAACTTGTAATCCGAAACTTTACCATGCTTGTTTAAAGCTTTTAATACTTGCTCAGGACTTCTCATAATGTCTCACACATTTTCCATTATTTGTATTAAGTTATCTAACTGCTTCCCTTCGCCATGTACAAGGCTTTCCCTTGCTCGGACTACTACGGAAGCTCCGTTCCCATGTCAGATATTCAGGGTCCTATGCCCATAGCCTTACGGCATTCTGATTTAGGGAATCCCCATTTGCTTTCACAATAACTGTTTGGCTCGGCAGACTGTCGGATGCGACTTACGTTCCTATTCCACTTATTGTGGTTGCTCTGAAGCCAGCTCCTGCTCCATTGTAATTTCGGTTTACATGGGGTGCTTCAGCCCGACGTGAATCAAATACCTTTCGTCGGGGCTGGTACGTGTGCAGCAGAACTATCGTTCAACCAATCAGGCTTCATCCTTGTGTCTGTCTTTTCCTCTCGCCATGCAGTCGCAGCTTGGTATTTAGCTGACTAATGACTTTACCGACATGCTTTTGTCACCTTTGGATTTCTCCTCCAGCTAAGTCGTTGAGGATAGGTCTGTTGAACTCTAACCTAATCTCTTGCCATAGAGATATTTATTGTGTAGCCTATATGGGCGCATCAAAATCATACCATAGGTTTCGGTCGAGGTTCACCTTGAAAGAAGGTTCTTTTTCGGCTCGCAATGGTGAGTTATACCATAGGCTATTACCTTGCTGTTTTACAGGCTGGTAGCCTAAACTTTGCAGATAGTCTGCTAATCTTATATTCTTAGCTTCTTCGATATTCATATCATTCTTTGTTTTTTTCGCCAATACATATTTATTACGGCATAAAGTGTGGCGGTTTCACTTTATGCGCATATTTACACGATTAATAATCAGTGATAAAATCCTCAAAATGTGGAAAGTGTGGAAAATGCGGGCTCTATTATATTATTTTCCTGTATGAGCCATGCTTGATATTTTCAAATAGCTTCCCTTTCTTGTCTGCCAAAAATCGCTTGAATGAATCCACTGAAATATTTTGCTTTTGAGCAATCGCAATGCCTTCGCTGGTGGTAAACTCTGCGGGCAAAGCATTGTAAAGCAAAATCCGATCTTTTGGCAACTGCTCTAAAGAGGCAGAAGAGTTTGTAATATCCTGTACTCTTTGAGCGGTTGTGCGAAAATATTCAGCGATTAATATTGCACCTTCCACGCTTGTACAGTCTATTTCCTCTTTTCCTGATTCACCACAAGCCCATCGGGAGAGTTGTAGTATCAGGCTAAAGCGGATAATGTATATATCCAGTTTGCTATATACACCTACTAATACTTCATCCATTTCGCTATTGCATAAATCTGTATTATTATGTTGCCAGCGATAGAGCAACCTACGAGCTTCTTGGCTGAAGGGTAGCTTTGTCGGTACAAGTTCGCCATTCTCATCGCTTACGGATTGAATGTCAGTCAATTTTCTTACAATAGAATCCCAAAGTGGCGCAATGTGTGTAGGAAGTTCAAGCTCATTCCAATACTCCTTTTTAAGATTAGGCGGGAATACGAACAATATGCGGTCAATAAAACCGTTTTCACTCCGTTCCCCTTTAGCTAATTCTTTGAGTAGTCCCTTTTGTATCGTACCAATCACAGAAATGAAAGAGTGCTTGATAAAAGCAGAACTCTTATTTCCCTGCCTATCTAATATAATAGGTTTGCCACTAAATACGGATAGCCAAAACTGTTCTTCGGAGCCGCTGTTGTAGCGATTAAAATTTTTGAGCCACGACATGAGTTCGTCTACATATAAACAGATTCCTCTTTTATTATCCTGATGGATGGTGATAAGCCGTTCGGGGGTAATATCCGACACAATGAACTTCTTCAAAGTGGGTTCTGTTACCTGATCTTTCGATTCTTTATCCTCTTTTGCTTTTTTACTGGCAAAGAGTAGCTTTTCGTACTCTTTTCGTTCTTTCTGATATTTTACGGATGATTTTATATCCAATTCAAACAAGGGCTGCATGGCAAAGCTAAGCGGATGGCTTTTATTCACACCCGAACGCCCGATAATTGCCATATACAATATAGCACGCTCGTCCCAACCTTCCTTAACTTTCGCTACAAAGTTGTTGCCTATACCTACGGATAGGGTAAAATAGATAGCAGAAGCTATAAAGTCACTCGGGTAGTTCAGGCTAGATCTGGTTTCGTTAATAATTTCCCTTATAGGTTCAGGGAAAACAGATATAGGAAAACCAATCTCTTGCTGCTGTGATGTTTCTTTGGATATTGTCATTTCAGTTCTTTTGTTGGGTAGCGCTCCTTGCGGAAACGCTACCTTACTCTTTCAGGTGGTGGATGAAAAAGAAATTTTAGTTCAACTTTTTGTTTAGCAGTTGGCTTTACTTGTTGTTGTACTCTTTAATAGAACTCTCAAAAACTCGGTTATCGGCAGTAGCTTTTAGTACGCCTGCTACCACAAGATCCGAAATCTTTTTGTGCGAACGTCCCATCATTCTGGCTACTTGGTTAATACTATAAGTCTTCTCAACATCCGATTCGGGAGGTTTGGGCAACTTCTTATCCAATACTCTTTCCATTATCTTTTCGATAGCGGATTCTGTAGTTACAATTACTGTTTCCATTTCTTCTCTTTTTTCGTTAGAAAATCTATTAATATTATAAGAACTAAATTTTATTTCTTATATTTGTGGTTGTAAATATAGAAAGAATATATTTATAACTAAACTAAATGTTTAGTATTTAACTTTTAAATACAAATAGTATGGTTCATCTTGAAAGAATAAAAGAGTTGTGCGAAAAGAAAAACGTGACAATGAAGCAGGCTGCTATTGAGTTAGGTATGACAGAGCAGAGTTTGCATAAAATCATCAAAGCAAACTCTACCAAAATCGATACACTTTTGACTATGGCTCAGTATTTTAATGTAGAACCCGCTTATTTCTTTGATAACTATTCTGCCAATACTTCTAATTGTATTTCTATTAACAAGGAAGAACTGGAAGGGCTCATTAAAAAAGTAATAGCCTATTCAATTCATGGTTTTGCGATGGTAAAACTCGAATGGGATGCTAAAGAACAAAAGTTTAATTCGTACTTTGATGTACTAAAGAAACAGTATAGTCCTGATGCCTCGGATTTAAAATACATTTCTTCTCTATTAGAATCTGAGATTGAAGTTACTGATAAAACTACGTCTAAAGATGTTGCAAGAATATTGATGACAAAAGACGAGTTCGACTTTACATCTACTTACTACTATGGCATCCGAAAGATGGAAGTACAGGAAGAACTACAGAAACTCATGTCTTTTTTGGATAAGCATAATATTCCTATCACGGATTCAATAAAGAAAGATATTGATGAACTAAAGAGTAGGGTTAAGTATTACGAAGGTAAGAGTATTATAGGGAATAATAAGATTTGACCATAAGTTATGGAACAGATATTTAATAAAGAACAGCAAGAAAAAGCGCAATTCATATTGGATCATCCTTTGGCAAAGCTATCGGATTTGCGCTCCAATGAAATAAAGGATTTGGCTGTGGTGTGGTGTTATTATTCAGGTAAGATTGAAGGTAACACTTATACCTATGTAGAAACAGAAGCATTGCTCAAAGATGGCATTACTTCCGAAAAAAAGTATGAAGATGCCAAGATGCTGAAAAACCTATATAATACTTTCATATCCGAAGTGGAGTATATTAATAAAGGTAAGAATCAGGAAATAATAGACGAACGGACTCTGTTCAGGGTACATCAATCCATTTCTACGGGTTTAGTCTCCGATGAAGAATCTGGTTATTTAAGAACAAGGGCTGTCCGTATTAGTGGTACAGAGTATATACCACCAAAGGATCTACATGACATTCGGGCTAAGTTGAATGAAATACTCTATCAGCAAGAGCAATACGCCAATCCATTGGAGCGAGCTGTGTATCTTCATTGCAACATTGCCAAATTGCAACCTTTCATTGACGGAAACAAACGTACCTCCCGAATGGTGGAAAGCATTGCATTAATGAATGCTGATATCATCCCTGTGTATTCTTCAAAAGATGCCGATATACTGAACTACAGAAAAGGATTAATTGCTTTCTATGAAACAGGGGATTATTCTCCTTATGCCGATTACTTCCTGAATAAGCAAGTAGAACGAATTAAAGAAATAGAATAACCATGAGTGCAGCAATAAAGGAACTACTGAAAGAAGTGGATGCTCTCAAAGAGCAGCTATCCACTTTGCGCCCGTTGCCCGAAGAAGCTCTGAGAAAGATTCAGGATGCTTTGGATATTGAATATACATACGAGAGTAACCGTATAGAAGGCAATACGCTCACCTTACAGGAAACTGCCCTTGTGGTAAACGAAGGTGTTACCATTTCGGGGAAGTCCATGCGTGAACACTTGGAAGCTATCAACCATACCGAAGCCATCAGCTATATTAAGGATGTTGCCAAGCAGCACATTGAGATTAGCGAACGTACTATCAAAGAGATACACGCTCTTATTCTTCATGGGATAGACCGAGAGAATGCCGGAAGGTATCGTACCGTTCCTGTTATGATTTCTGGTAGCACACATATGCCACCGCAACCGTATCTCATAGAGAAACACATGGAGGACTTTATGATTCGGTTTAAGCAAATGGAAGAAGAAAAGATACATCCTGTTCTTATTGCTGCCTATTTACATGATGAACTGGTGCGGATTCATCCGTTCATAGATGGCAATGGGCGTACCTCTCGTCTGTTAATGAACCTATATCTTCTTCGTCACGGCTACGTTATTATTACCCTGAAAGGTAGTAATGATGCAAAGGTAAGTTATTACGTTGCATTAGAGAAGTCGCATACAGAAGATTTGCCGGAAGACTTTCAAAAGCTGGTTGTTGAAGCGGAGATAGCTGCTTTGCAAAAGTACTTGTCTATCATGGCTTAAATATTCTATCGGAGAAGAAATTATTATATTGCTAATATTGATAATTTATGTACCTTTGTTATAATCAAATTTAAAACAGCTATGAATAGAGACTATAACCAATTATTAAAGTCTATAGAATATAGATATAATCCTGAGAGTAGTGCAGCCGTTGAGCAAAGAACTTTTACTAATCTTGCAGGTGTTGAAAAAAGAATAGCACAATATGTAAAGATGTCAATGACTGAAGTTGATGAAGAATATACAAATAAGACATTACAAGCGGGGGAAGCTGTAAAGGCTCATTTGCAAGCAGAACAAAATAATGTCAGCTATGAATATCAAGGATCAGTAATGACTAGAACACATATTAGGGGAGTTAGTGATATAGATTTATTGACTCTTTGTGAAAAATTCCACAATACTGAAATTTTCAAGATACGTGATATATTGAATACACCTTACAATAATTATAGTTATCAAAATGAAAGAAAATTGCAAAATTATTCAGAAGCATTTTCTTTATATGAAGGTAATGCTTTTCAAGATTTAAAGGAATTACGTCTGAGTAATGAAAATATTATGCAAAAGCATTATTATGTTTGCGATATATCCAAACCTAAATCTATAAAAATTAAAAACTTACATTATAATAGAGAGGTTGATATTGTAACAGCCACTTGGCTGGATACAGTAGACTATATTATTAATGATAATGATAAAGTATATAGAGGTGTAAAAATATACGATAAAGAAAAAGAAGTAACATTAGACCCAGATTATCCGTTTTTAAGTATAAGCAGGATTAATTGTCGTAGTAGTGAAACAAATGGGCGATTAAAGAAAATGATAAGATTTTTAAAAAATATAAGAACTGATTCTAGTAGAAAAATTGATCTAAGTAGTTTTGACATCAATGCAGTTTGTTACGATATTGACATCGAAAAGTATAGAGATGCATATTATTTACAGCTAGTGCCTATTCTTTTTTCGCAATTATATTCAATATCTAATGATGATGGACACGCTAATAGAATAAAGTCTGTTGATGGGATGGAATATATTTTTCGAGATCATCCTGATAAATTGAATAATTTAAGATCACTGATGTATGAAGTTTGTGATATATTAACCGACTTAAGAAAAGAGAATATATTATGAAGCCAAGAATTTTTATAGGTTCCTCAACAGAAGGTTTGCCAATTGCTCAAAAAATCAAAGATTTTTTTAAAGCTGACTATTCTTGTTTTTTGTGGACAGATGATGTTTTTAAATATAATGAGAATTTTTTGGAAACATTGCTAAAATCTGCTAGTTTATTTGATTTCGGTTTTATGGTTTTTACTTGTGATGACTATTCAACAATTCGTGGAGTTGAAATGGAAACTCCAAGAGATAATGTTTTATTTGAATATGGTTTATTTCTTGGTCGAATAGGCAATGACAAAGCTTTTGTTTTATATGAGGATGGTGTTAAGATCCCTACGGATTTGGCAGGGATTACACAGGCTAGTTTTAAAACCGTAATAAATGGAATACAAAAAGAACCAACTAACAGCTTAGAAATTTCTTTGGCAAAACTAAAACGACAACTTGATGAGAAAGTTTCATTAGGTTTTCTTGGTCTTCTGCCTTCCACAGTTCTTGCAATATCTTATTTTGAGAACTTTGTAAAGTTAGTCGCTGAATGGATTGTAACAAATACTCCTGAAATAATATTGGGAAAGAAGACTTATCGAGCTGCAAAGTTAAAGATTATTATACCATCTAATCTTGATTCAGATCTTAAAAAAAGAGCAACAATTTATTATAAGAAGAACAGTTTTGAATTAGAAACTCTAGAAACTGTACATCGAAGATATCCTATTTATATAAGTGCTAAAGATATGGAAACAACTGATATATTGGAAATCTCTGATATGCCAACTATATTAAATGGCATAGATAAAGCAATTGATATGTATTTTAGAGTAGGACATATAGGAAAATCTAATGACCAACAACTTACTGAAGAAAGAGAATTGGGAAGTTTTATTAGGGTTCTGCAGCTATTAATAGATCAAGATGCATTCTGTCGAGAATGCGTAGAAATAAAACAAGAATGATATCATATTAAATTTAGTACTTGTCATTTTTGGGAAGAGAAAAGGACTTTAAAAAGGCTTTAAATACTGGAACAGTACCCTTTAGATGCACTCTTTAGAGAAAAAATAGAATAAATCTTTCCATTTTTTTCTTTGCAAATCAAAATTATCAGTTTATCTTTGTGACTATTAATAAACGATTTAAACAGAATATTTGTTTTACAATTGTTTTACAGTAGCAAGACTAAAGAAATTCTAATTAATTGGAAATAAAGAGATTGTCTTGGTGGTTTAAAATCCGCCAGGAACCTCAATTATTACTCTAAATCCCTTGAAAGTACTTAACTTTCAAGGGATTTTTCTTTGTGGGGACTATTTGGGATCATGCTTTAACAGCTGAAGATGTAAAAGTATCAATAATCAGGGGGATTAGCTTTCAAATTAGTATCTTTAACAGCACTAACTTAGGTCAGTGCTGTTTTTAAGTAGTTTACGAGCCTTGTATATAGATTTTTTTGAGTGGAGATAGTTGCTTATCCTTTATTATAAATAAAAAAGTGGTTCGAATTGTAGAGTTCCAAAGCTATAAAATAGGGGGATGAGGTCAATAACTAATTGCTTACTTTTTTTATTTGTTTATGAAACGGTGGCCAAATACTAAATATTAAAAGCTGAACACAAAAATATTGTGCTCAGCTTTTAGCCTGAATGTAAGAGATTGTATGATATTGGCTTTATTTTTTAAGTTTCTTTCCGGGGACATCATGTAATTTCGGACGAGTTGGGCGGATATTATAGGTATTCATCCAATTTTCAAGAATATCACGGTGTTTTTGTAACTCATTATTATAAGTATTTTCCATTGTCAGGTTTCTTGTTTCACCTCTGTCTTCCTGCATATCAAATAGTTGTTCACGATGATTCCCTTTATCGTAAAGGACATATTTATAACGTTTGCTACGTACCATCCAACCTCTGGTTTTGCTACCGTCAAATTGTGTTTCGGTGATGATATAGTCCTGATGCGGACTTTGTGGGTTTCCTTCTTCCACAATTTTACGAAATGATTTTCCGGTTGCATTCTTCGGTATTTCAGCACCTGCCCAATCACAGATAGAAGCAAAGAAATCTACGCCATTGCTGATGAGCTGAGGCAGTATTTTACCTGCATGCTTCTTACCAGGTAATGTGATGATGAGAGGAATATTGACCACTTCTTCATATAAGGCAGATTTCTGATTCCAGTGGTGAGCACCTATACCATCTCCATGATCGCTGGAGAAGATAACGACTGTATTCTTCCAAAGGTTGTTTTTATCGATAGCATCAATAATTTTTCCGATTTCCTTGTCTACCTTTTCTACCAGACGGTAGTAGTTATACCGGTACATGCGCCAGTCTTCGGGGGTATAGTTGGCTGTAGGATATACATTATAGTTATTTGCTCTTTCGTTTTCTATGATATCAGCATCATAAGGACTTTTTGCAAAATTGGCAGGCAGCCCCGGACAATCCCGAATGTCGGGGGTGTCTATATTGCCATAAGGTAAATTCTGACTTCGTGCATATTCACAAATGTTGTGCGGGTTATCGTACGAAGCGACCAAAAAGAATGGTTTCTTGTGCTCGCGTGAAAGGTATTCGGCACAAGCTTCCGCCAATCCGTCATCGCTATGTTTATATATATTGTCGAAGCCATATTCTTTATCGGGTATATCAAGCAAAGGGATATGCCATTTGCCACCATAAGCACAATCGTATCCGGCATTTTTTATCAATGTACCCAATGTTTGGTTCTTGAGTAAATCGGGCATTGGTGAGCCGTTTACGGATAATCCTACTGCACCGGGATAGTGGCCCGTAAACATTGCACCGCGTGAAGGACCACTAAGGGGAGAGGTACAATAAGCATTGTTGAACATCACACCGGCAGCAGCCAACCTGTCAAGATTAGGAGTATGTAAATCCGGATTTCCGGCACAACTCATGGCGTTGGCTGTTTGTTGGTCAGTGAAGATGTAGATAATGTTGGGGTGTTCGGCAGCAAAAGCCACAGAGGGGCATAACAAAGAGAGTGATGCCAGATACTTCATTGAATTTGGTTTTACCATATTATTTAGTTTTGATAAATAAATCATCTTTGATGAGGATTATTTTCCTGATTGCTAAGTTACTCTTTTTTGTCTGTTTGGATTGATGTTTATGTCCTTTTTGTTCAATGAAATGTTTATTAGGCTATCAATTTTGTGTGAATTACCTGTAATTTTGTGCAAATACTATTTCAGTGTTATGTGATAACTACTTTGAATGTGATTGATATATGTAGTTGGACGGAATGTATATTCAAAAAGAAAGTGGCCTGTTACAGTAATATGTAACAGAATACACTTTCTTTTTACTGGGATTGTAGCGGATTTTTTTCTTCGTGTTCTTATCCGAAGCAGAAGTAATATTCCGAACCGTTACTGATGTAGATGGTATCTTCTCTTTTTTCAATAAAGATACAGTTTTCCCTTGCTAACCATCCGATAGCTAACATGACATCTTCAATAGCCAGATTGGTTATTGTACATAGTTCGTGAACGGAGATTTTCTTCATCTCGTTAAGTACCCGCCATACTTTGCTTGAATTTTCTCCAATTCTTGCTTTTTCCATAATGCAGATATGTTTATTGTTTCCCTGATTATATAACAAAACAGAGGGGTGAAAAAGTCGGGGGGAATGCTTCTGAATGAACACTATAAATGAAATAGCGGTTCTGATTTTGTAACTTTGAAACGAAATAGATACGAAAAGTGGAAAAGTTTCGATAAATGAAAAACGTTTTCCGATATTCGAAAAACGTTTAAAAGATAAGTGAGCCTCTTGTCGGATTCGAACCAACGACCCCGAGATTACAAATCACGTGCTCTGGCCAACTGAGCTAAAGAGGCGT
>OBYZ01001074.1_pt1 | contig 13591 bp, 9 predicted proteins | sample 1501501 | NCBI WGS metagenome assembly OBYZ01 (sample SAMEA2580213, study PRJEB22360) | human gut metagenome | biome: human gut; feature: human-associated habitat; material: faeces | place: Denmark | collected 2008/2010
ATACTTAAGACATAGTTTTTCATATATATTTTTTAATCCTCTCTTTTCAGAAAAGCAACCGCTCACAAGATTTGTGAGCGGTCTTTTTATTGTTAGGCTTTAACCTTCAACATACACACCCACTAGTGGTTTCGATCACTGAATTTATTGAATATTATAAAAATGGTTATCTGTCGGCGACCGTAGGAACACGTCTGCACTTAGCGAGTGGATGGTCGTAAAGACCATTCAGGAGCTTAGTACAGCTACGTGTGAGTCGAGCGAGAGCGCGTCGCAGACAGATAACCATTTTTAAATATTCTATCAATAACTTCAGTTTATCAAACTATATTTTATACAGGGTATGCTTCTTCATTTCCTTCTGTAACATCAACTTTCTTTTCCTGTGCATCGCGATATTTAAAATACTCTGTAGCAACCTGATGGAATAAAGCATAACTTAATACATCTTCATCCTGTTCTTTATAAGCTGCTACCTCCTTTTCTTGTTCTTTTGTATTTTAATTTTATCGTGGTATTTCATCGGAATTTCCTATGATATAAAGTTAAAAAAGGGCCTGCCTATCCTACGGATATGCAGACCCTTTTGTCATGCTTTACTTTAAAAATATATGATCCAAAATTAAAATAATCCTTCTTCATTAAAATAATCAATTCTCATCGCATGACGCACATCTTTCATTGTTTCCTGTGCTTTTGCTCTTGCGGCTTTTGTTCCCTGCTGAAGAATCTCTGCAACTTCTGGAAGTTTTGCTTCCCACATCTTTCTTCTCTCGCGGATTGGTTCTAATTCTGCCTGAAGCACTTTGTTTAAGAACTTCTTCACTTTGACATCTCCAAGTCCTCCACGCTGATAATGGGCTTTTAATTCATCTAAGTTATTGTATTCTGGCCAGAATTCTTCAAAGTATTCTGGTTTACAGAACGCATCTAAGTAGATAAATACTGGATTACCTTCTACCTGTCCTGGATCTTCAACCCTTAAATGATTTGGATCTGTAAACATGGACATTACTTTCTTCTTGATATCCTGTGGTTCATCAGATAAGTAAATACAGTTTCCAAGAGATTTACTCATCTTCGCTTTTCCGTCGATTCCTGGAAGTCTTAAACATGCCTGATTGTCTGGCAGTACGATCTGTGGGTCTGTTAATGTCTCTCCATATACAGAGTTAAACTTGTGTACGATCTCTTTGCACTGCTCTACCATTGGCATCTGATCTTCTCCTGCTGGTACGACCGTTGCTCTAAATGCAGTGATATCTGCTGCCTGACTGATCGGATATGTGAAAAATCCAACTGGAATGCTTGCTTCAAAATTCTTCTGTTTGATCTCTGCTTTTACTGTTGGGTTACGCTGCACTCTTGCAACTGTAACTAAGTTCATATAGTAGAAAGACAGTTCTGTAAGTTCTGGTACCATAGACTGAATAAAGATATTGACTTTCTCTGGATCTAACCCACATGCAAGATAATCAAGTGCTACCTGCATAATGTTCTGTCTTACTTTCTCTGGATGTTCTGCATTATCTGTTAATGCCTGGGCATCAGCGATCATGATATAAATTTCGTCGAATTTACCAGAATTCTGCAGTCTCACTCGTTCTTTTAAAGATCCTACATAATGTCCAACATGCAGTCGTCCCGTTGGTCTGTCTCCTGTTAATATTACCTGTTTCATTATTTTCTCCTTTTCCGCTTTCCGTATAGACTTTGTACGTCTTCTCTTATGATCTATACTTTTATATTTTATTGTAAAATCAAATGCGTAAAGTGTCAATATTTCATTGTGAAAAGATTTTTGCGTGTCCGCACTAGAAAGACATTCATTTCTGTAAAAAAGACATTTTGTATTGACTTAAGGAACAAAAGTAAATATAATAGATGAGATTGATTCTTTATTTTTAAGAAAATATGATGTAAGTATCAAAATATCACTTAAAAATAAAAAAATAATGAAAGAAGGAATTTTTAAAATGAAAAACTTATTACAAAAGTGGAATAGCTTAAGTCTGATCGTAAGAATCTTAATCGGTCTGATCATCGGTGCTATTCTTGGTGTAGCTGCTCCAAAAGCAACAGGGCTTGCTCTACTTGGAGATTTATTTGTTGGTGCTCTTCGTGCTGTAGCCCCAATCCTTGTATTTGTACTTGTCATTGCTTCTTTAGCAAATTCTAAGAGCAACGGTGCAAAAAATATGCGTATTGTTATCATCCTTTATATGCTAACAACTTTTATTGGTGCTGTTGTCGCAGTATGTGGAAGTTTTCTCTTCCCAATCACATTACGTCTTGGAAAAGCTGCTACATCTGAAGCCGCTCCTCCAACGGGTGTGTTAGAAGTATTAAAGAACTTATTAATGAATATCGTATCAAACCCTGTTGATTCCCTTGTAAAGGCAAATTACATCGGTATCCTTGCATGGGCTGTTGTTTTTGGACTTGCATTAAAAGCTGCAACTCCTGGAACTAAAAAAGCTCTTCATGATATCTCTGCTGCAGTTACAAAAGCTGTACACTGGATTATCAACTGTGCTCCATTTGGTATTCTTGGACTTGTATATAACACTGTATCTACAAATGGATTAAGCATCTTTACTGATTATGGTAAACTTCTTGCCCTATTAGTTGGATGTATGTTATTTACTGTATTTGTAACAAACCCAATCATCGTATTTAGTATGCTTCGCAGAAACCCATATCCACTGATCTTAAAATGCTTAAAAGAAAGTGGTTTAACAGCATTCTTTACAAGAAGTTCTGCTGCAAACATTCCTATGAACATGGCTCTTTGCGAAAAACTGGGATTAAATGAAGATAACTATTCTGTATCTATCCCTCTTGGTTCTACGATCAACATGGATGGTGCTGCGATCACGATCACAGTTATGTCTCTTGCAGCTGCTCATACAATGGGTATCTCTGTTGATATTCCTACAGCAATCATCTTAAGTGTCTTAGCTGCTGTTTCTGCATGTGGTGCTTCTGGTGTTGCTGGTGGATCCTTGCTGTTGATCCCTCTTGCATGTTCTTTATTTGGTATCTCAAATGATGTTGCCATGCAGGTTGTTGGTGTTGGATTCATCATCGGAGTAGTACAGGATTCTGTTGAAACTTGCTTAAACTCTTCTTCTGATGTATTACTTACAGCAACTGCTGAGTTATATCAGAGAAGAAAAGCTGGGGAAGATATTGTATTGATCCCTAATAAATAAAAACTTATGAATAAATAAAATTTGTGGAAATATATAAAAAATAGATTGTTTCCCTTGGACCCACTCTCGTTCAGATTCGCACGTAGCGGACACTAAATTCGACAGCGACGATGAATCGTCACTGCTCATTAAGTGCCGACGAGCTCATATGGTCCAAGGGAAACAATCTATTTTTTATATATTTAAATTTTGTTTATTGATAAGCTGTAGGTATGAGTGACTGCTCATGAGTATTGGATTTTAACTTTAGTTTTATAATAAAATAAAGATTTTAAATGCTTGTTCTCATTCCCAGGGTACAATGTTCTAAAAGTTTTTCACTATTTATGATTTCAATTTGTCTCCTTGATAAGAGAAGCTCTCGCCATTGTTACAAGATCTGCTTTGTCTGCTTGTAAAACACTTTCTGCAATTTCAACATCATTGATTCTTCCTACTGCGATCACTGGAATATCTACCACTTTTTTGATCTCTGCTGCATTTTCTACATATGCTGCTCTTGGAACAACAGATGGTGGAATGATCACATATGTGGATGCATAAACACCCTGTGAACAATGAATACAATCTGCTCCTGCTTCCTCTACCAGTCTTGCAAGTATCTTAGATTCCTCGATTTCTAATCCACCTGGGACATATTCAACCGCTGACATTCTGTATAAAACTGGATAATCTTTTCCGCATTTTTCCTTAATATTCTCAATGATCTCCATTGCAAATCTTGCACGGTTTCGGATCGTTCCTCCGTATTCGTCACTTCTCTTATTGGAAAATGGAGAGGCAAATGCTCCAATCAGATATCCATGTGCCCCATGAACTTCAACTGCATCAAATCCAGCTTCTTTTGCTCTTCTTGCGCAATCTCCGAATTGCTCAACCAGTTCATGAATTTCTTCTACTGTCATTTCTCTTGGTGTCTCTGGCATTGTTGGATCTTTTAACGCGGAAGGTCCGATTGGCTGTTCTCCTGTGATCGCACTGCTTGTCTCTCTTCCTGCATGATAAATCTGTGCTGCGATCTTTCCACCTGCTTCATGAATTCTTCTTGTTAACTCCTTATGGCTTTCAATCTGTCCATCTTCCCATAATCCAGGAAGCTTTTTAAATCCACCTGCAGTTGGTGTCACTGCATAATCTTCTGTGATGATCAGTCCCCATCCACCTTTTGCTTTATGTTCATGATAGGCAATAAATTTCTCTGTTGCCATTCCATCCTCAGAACAATAGTTTGTTACCATTGCTGATACGACCATACTGTTTTTAAGCTCCATCTGATTGATTTTAAACGGTTCAAATACTTTCATTTTACTGCTGCTCCTTCCTTTCATATCCGCTATCCTTTTGATAACTTTACTATAGTCTGATTCCTGGAATTGTTCTCCCTCATATGAGGGAGAAACGAAAAAAAGTAGTTATACCAAACATTTTTGTTTCATACAACTACTTTTGTTTATATTATTCATTTTTCTAATAAATTAAAATTCTTTTTTTAACATAATTCCTTCAGCTATTTTCAATGACAGGAACCAAATGACAATGGAAATTATATATATAGAAGCCCATAGTGTAATATTTTTTAAATACATTTGATTCATCACGATGTCAATCAGCTCAATCCCTGCCGTTTCAAACATTTTGAAAAAGAAGATAACAACAAAAACAATCCCTCCGATCATAGCTGCTAACGCGATTCTTCCCTTCTCTGCTTCATATTTTAATAGAAAAGGAAGGGCCATTGATTGAAAAATCAATAGCATTGGAATATTGAGTAAGACTGTCATCACAATTTCTTCTGACCTCATTAACAATGTACCTTTTGCTGCTGTAACGATGACTACTAACAATATACCTCCAATGACTGTTATCATTCCCCAAAAGAGGCTAAACAGATATTTTTCTCTTGTATATTCTTTTCTGCTAAATGGAAGCGTAAATAAAAACGCATTGCCATTATCAAATGTATCGTAACTGATCGTACTGATTGCTGTCATGATTGTAATCACAGACGTATAGGTAATTGCAAATGATATTTGATCCGTAGCGATTAAGATTCCTGCTGCAACTAGCCAGATCACTGCCAGATTTTTTTGTTGTGATGAGATTAATCTGATGTCTTTTGTCCATAATCCTTTCATCTTCTACACCCCCTGTATCATTAATGTAATGATCTGATCGATCGTTCCTTTTTCTACCACGATCTTTGGATAATTCTCCAGATAAAATTGTTTCTGATCTGTAAGACATGCATATCCATAGGATTCTTTCTTCATTTTTATTATATATTGTGGATCTAGTGTTTTTGACTGTTCTTCATCAACCTTTAAGATCGCATAATTACTTAATAACCGGTCTGTTTCTTCGTGCAAGATGATATTTCCTTCATTGATCATATAAATATTATCACATAAGGTTTCAAGATCTGTTGATATATGAGAACTTACAAGAATCGAACGTTCTTCATCTTCTTCCATATAATCTCTTAACATATCAAGCATCTCATTCCTTGCCATGACATCAAGCCCTGCCGTTGGTTCATCCATAAAATTGGGCATTCCTCTCCCAGCCCTCTAAAACACTGGCTTTAACGTCAGAGACACGAGTGTATCGTGTTCACTATTGTTCTCAAAGCGTTAGCTCTACTCCTTCTTGTTCCAGTGCAACACTCAACTGTTTTGCATAAGTCACCTGTCCACACTTTTTCATTCCATATAAGATTCTTAAACATATATTTCTTTGTTTTAGTTTTCTTATGAGATATGTTCCGTCAAACGCCTTAGAGACTATGTCATCATGAACCTCTTCCAAATGTTCAACCGCTAAGAAACTATTACTCATCTCACTAAAACATAATAGTGTATTTAATGTATTCATAGAAATGCTGGATAAATATTTTTTCAAAATCTCCCCATTCTTTTGTATTTTGCGTAAATCGAACCCTATCTCTTTACCCTTGTTGTCAGATTTACTTTTCTCAGAATAGCATCTAACCAATGAAGCGTATTCTTTTAATTCATTTTCTGTAATTGACCCGAATACTTTCTCGCATCCAATATTTACCGAAAACTCTCTATTTTCCTTAATTAGATTTACAGCATCTGAAAATTCTTTACTTCCGAGATGATATTCTTGCTTAATCTCATCTTTGACTTCTTTGAATTTCTCTGTTCTCCATTCTTCATATACAGGAAGCCGCTTCGAAATATCCCATATATCTGCTCTCGACAAGCTCTTGGTAAATGTTCCTAGCGAATATTCAAAGATACAATTATCCAGAAAATATATCAAATCATCAAATTTTTTCATTACTTCCTTAAATTCTGTTTCTAACAATTCAATACTTACATGAGAAATTTTGTTTTTTATCATATGTGGTTCATCTTCTTTATTTAGTTCATATTTGAAGGCATCCCCCTCTTCATCGAAATAATAAAAGTAAATCATATCTTCTATATTCTCAAAATATGCAGGAATTCTTCTGTCAATATTCTTCTTATCACATGCTAATTTATATAGGCATTCAATACTATGCGTGTGTAATTCTTTTTTTCTTTCCTTTAAGACTTCCTCAGAATAACATATCCCTTTCTTTTCCTCTATTCGCCATAACATTTTTATGACAATCTTCAAAGATAGCTCAATGCTGTGTCTGGCGTTATAAACGATAGGATATACTAACAGATCTTCAACTTCGGAACCTGTTTTCAATGATTCCGTCAGAAGTTCAACGGTACGCTTGAACCCATTTCTTATATCCTCATCGGTAGTTCCCCCATTGTCACCTACGCATGCAATAATTGTATCTTCTTCATGAAATTCAAACGGATTTTCCATCTTCTATCATCCTCTTTCTTCGAATTTAACTTATCGATAAGTATATCATAAATACAATTTATGCACACCTTTTGTTATCTACACTTTTATATTCCAACCACAACAACCGGGAAATTCTTCCCGGTCGTTGCAGATTATTTTCTAATTCAGATTATAAAGTTTTTAATACGTTCAGGTCTTTCTTGTTTAAGGCTTTTCTCAATCTTACATTTTCTTTTTCCATTTGCTCTTTTTCACGTTTCAGCTCCCGGATCTGTTCTTCTAATACATTGATCCGATTCTTCAGTACAATGTCACCTATGTATCTTTTGGGGTCTATCATTCCTGCCTGCTGCTCCAGAGCACGATCCATTTCTTTTCTGACCGTTTCATTCTTATAAAAGAATCCTCTGGACAATCCTGTCCTCTTTGTCAGTTTTGGGACCGTCACTTTTTCCCGTTCTGTCAGCATCTGCCGGATTTCTGTCACTGCCCTGTTTACTTTTTCTTCACTGGCTTTTTTATTGCAGGCTATCATCGAATCGTATTTGTTCATATTCTTCCTCCCATCCTTCCAGACATTCCAGTACCATCTTAGATAATCGGTTTCTTGTTTTTCGTGTATCATCTGCCAGTATTTTGTTGCTCATCTTTCTGTAATACTTTACATTTCTCAGGCTTCTATGCCCCAGTAGTCTTGCGATTGTCCAGTCATCCACATGCATCTCGGCAAGCTTCATGCCATAAATATGCCGATACATGTGAGAACCGAATCCAAAATATTCTCCCTTATCATCTCGGAGATTTTCCTGATATATTTTATCTGTAATTTTTTGCTGGACTGTAGCATATTTCATTGGTTTTGAAGGATCACTTAAACTTGTAAAAATGTATTTACCTTTTCCGTGCTCCTTTTCTCTGTATCGAATCGCTTCCTTTATTAAGGCAGCCAGTTCCTGACTAATCGGTTTTTCATAAAAATGTGTTTTCATTTGGTGAATCTGTATTATGGTTTCACCGTCTTTTTCAATCAGGCAGTCTGTCCTGAGTGTCAGTGTATCTGACATTCTTGTTCCAAGCATTTGATGAATAAGCATAAGTCTCGCCGTCTGCACATCCACTTTCGTAAGGAAAGCATTAAATCGCTTTAATTCCTGATCGGAATAAATTTTGATTTCTCCCCTTATATCTGGTGGAATATCCCGATTCAAAATTAAATCCTTTACCTGCAGATATTGATAGACGTCAGCTACCATATTCAGCAATGCCCGCAGTCTCGTCAGCTCCGCCCGATATCTTTTTGTCCCGGTATCTTCTGTTTTCATGTATATCAAATACTCTTCCATGATTTTCCTGTCCAGCTTTGAGCAGGAATCTACTTCTTTATTGTTTTCCTTCAGATATCTTGAAAACCTTCGAATGGCAGTCATTTCTTTTTTTACAGTACCGATGCTTTCTGTTTTCAGTTGAAAATAAATTGCCTTTTTTACTTCCTCTCTGAGATCCTGTTGGGAGATTTCCTTAAAATTTATAATTCTGGTCGTGCGCGTCAGATCCTGTTTCACTTGTATATCAAGTTTTTCAAGTTGCCAGACATCCTTTGTCATCTCATCTACATCAGCATCTCTTAAATCAAGGAAATAATCTATTAATCGGTCAATATAGTGTAATGTCTTTGCCTGTGATACCGTTTCATTCCCACAATGGGATTTTGAAATTTCTGTCAGGGGCAATCCCTGCTGTAAAAGCCATATTTTCATCTGCTGCTTCCATTTTTCTTTGTCCCAGTCCAAAAAACTTTCCGGTCTGTCTCTTCTGGTTTGCAGCATTTTACATAAATGATGGTAAAATCTTCTCTCAGTATAAAATTTTTCCGCCCCAAGCTGTTGTCCTCTGTATTTCAGGAACTTCCTCATTTCTTTCTGCATCTGTACAGACGGCAGTAAATCAAGGTCATACGAAGGTTCTGTTCCCATTCGTATTTTTGAAATTTCACTTGCTTTCTCATAGGAGTCCAATTTTTTTATGTAAAATTTATTTTCCACGTTTGCACTTCTTGATTCCTGATGCCAGGCTGTTTTCTCCTTTCTTGAAAAACTTCTGATTCGCTGCTGAAATTTTCTTTGGCATAAAATCCACATACTGCTGTGTCATCTCTTCATAATCATGTCCCAGATAGTCCCGGATACTCTGAAGAGGGACTTCGTCATCATATAACAGAGTCGCTATCGTATGGCGGAAATCATGTGATTTAAAATCATACCCTTTGAAAATATCCTGCCTCTTATTAAACAGTTCTTTCATTTGCCACTTAAACGAACCATACTGATATGCCCCTCCCCGTTTGTTTTGAAAAACATAATCCTCACTTCCAATATGATATTTTTCCAAATATCTTTTCATAATCTTATAAAGAACATCTGGAATCGGTACTCTTTTGTATGTTCGCATTTTCATCTGATAAACCTGTATCCACGCATCTCTTCCCTGCCAGGAATAAGCATCCCCTTTCAGGGTGCATACTTCACTGATCCTTAGTCCAATCAGCATAGAATGTAAAAGGATCAATCTTGGAATTTCAGGGAAATTTTTTAATTCTCTCAGAATCCTCTCATATATTTCCATCTCTACGCTTCGGTTATTATGACAATGTATTTCTTTTTTCAAATAATACTCATAACGAAATGGTATCCTGTCTATGATTTCTTTCGTCTGCAGATATTCATATAGCTGATAGATTGCTATAACAATATCATTAAAATAAGAAGCTTCTTTTAACTCAATTATCTGGAAATATTTTTTTATTTCGGTTTCTGATGCAAGTTTCAGCTCCATCGCGGTTTCTTTTTCCATCCACATGACAAATGCCAGAATCCTGTAGAATTCGGCTTGTATGCCACTCATTGCCAAATGTGTAACACCCAGACAGTATTTCATGTATTCCTGCAAAATTTCCCGGTTCTCTCTTTTTTCTATGCCCATAAAGGAAAATTTTTTCACAGGATTGGATGGGTTGACTCTATATTGTTCCAGATGCAGTCTTTCCAAATACCAGACTGTTGAATCCCATAAAATATTCTTGGCATGGCAGAAAAGATATTTCTGACATTCTCGGAGTTCTCTTTCTGCAAGCTCTTTTGCATATGCCGTATCTGCATATTTTTCAAGTTTATCGGCCTGTACCTGTGTAATATATCTTAAATCCTCAATATGTTCCTGCATACAAAATTGATATACCACCTTCAAACCGTTTAACCGCATTGTGCATTCTCTCAGCATTATGTCACGCAGTACGACATCTTCGATAATTTCTAAAAGCTGACGCTTGCATAGCTCTGAGCCGTTTACACGAAAATCCCAAACTAATTTATCAATGGCAACTTTGCAGTCATATCTTTCTGCGATTGCCGGATTTGGGTGATATGGTAAAAAGAGCAGTTCGTGGATTAAATCTGTATTCTTTGCTATCTCCTGCTTTCCTTTTAACGTATTGGCATGCTTTCTGATTGCATATAATTTTGCCTTATCCATTCCACGTAAATAACTGCGTACTGCTGAATCAGAATAAGTGCTTTTCAGATATTTCCGATAATCCACTCTAAGCTCATAATCGATGTCTGCTATATGCCACACTTCATTTTTTACCAAGTATGCTTTCAGACAGCCTTTTCCAGAGTTGCTGTCCATGCTTTCATCTAATTCCCGGCTCAGTTCTTCTATCTTCTTTTCCCGTTCTTCACTTGATGTCCATTGTTCTTCCGGCTCCCAAGCAAACACCCTTCTTGCCGGCATCTATCTTCACCTCTTGCTTTCCAAAAACTGTTCTACTCCGTAAAGTTTGGAATATCGGCGGTAAAATTCCTGACTTGCTGTTTTCAGCTTGTCATCTAAAACATTCAGATATCGTATGGTTGTATCGAGATGCTTGTGTCCCAGTGCCTGGCTGATCATTTCCAGCGGCCAGTCTGCTTCCCACCTCGTATTTGCATAATATCTTCGAAGCATGTGCGGTGTGATCTTGATCCCAGTCTTTTTCTCCATGCGTTCAAACATATCGTAGACGCTGTCTACTCTTAACGGCTTCCCTATGGTATCTCCTTTGATGTTAATAAACAGGTATTCCTGTTTTTGCAGGATGTCCCAGTATTCCCCGATATAATAAAGCAGGAATTCAAAGGTGTCATCGCTTACCCGTCCTCTTCGTTCTTCCGCATTTTTTGCTCTTGCATCGTTCTCATTGTCATCCCGGAAGTCTACCCGGATCTCATGGTTTTCGTAATCGATGTCTTTGGTATAATCAATTCCCAAAATTTCACCGATGCGGAATCCCAGTTCCGATGTCAGTAAGATCAACACCTGATCCCTGCAGTTTGTACAGGCTTCTAAAATCGTTACGATTTCGTTCCGTTCGGCTGCCCGGACGTTTCGTTCCTCTTCTTTTAAGTATCCTTTAAATGACCGGGAGCGGATGGTTCTTCTGACCCCGATGGCATTTGCCTTTGTAATCGGCTGATTATAGGATAATACCGACAGGCTGGAACCGTTATTTCTGACTACTTCTAAAAAAGAATAAAACCTGAACACTTCTTTTAAGTAAGCGTTGCAGGTTTTATTCTGTGGTTCTTTATCCAAATTGTCGGTATGTTTCCCGGCTTTCAGCCATTTCAGATATTCTGCGAAAAAATCATATTGCGTTTCGTAATCCATTCCATAGACATCTTCTGCTTCATGTTCTTCTTCCAGCAGATATTCCAAGTAGTAGGCAAGGGCAAATGCATTTCTCCGTATAGTATTCGGGGAACGGTTTGCCCGCACCTGATGCATTAGATACTTGCTTGGCAGCAACACAATTTCCAGTGTTTCCATATCCCGTATAAAGAAATATTTTACGGAACCTTCTCGCTGCATTTCCACTTTATATCGCTTCATGTTGTCTGCCTCCTTTCCTCTAACGCTATACACAGTATACCCAACTCATGCCAATAAAGCTATCACCAATACCACCAATTCGCTCCAAACCGCCCCTGAAATACCACTAAACTTTTTGTCCTGTCTGCTACCCGGATCTGGGCAGAACCAATAACGCCACGGATGTTCTCAGCTATAGTACCGCTCCACTTTCCGGCTTCGGATAAAATTTTCTACTTCTTCGATCCGTTCTGCCATCTGGCACTTTGGCAGTGCTTCCAGAACATCACTCCGATACCTGCCTTTCTTTGCTGTCCGGTGATCCAAAATGGACACAACGCAGGTGTCCTGCTCCGTGCGGATTGCCCGGCCGAATCCCTGCCGCAGCTTCTTCTGCATATCCGGGACTACGATGGTCTGGATGTAGGATTCCAGAGATCGGTACTGCTCCTTTTGTGCTTCATGGATGGGGTCCGGAACAGAAAATGGCAGTTTTACGATGATGAGAGACGATACCATGTCCCCCGGAAAGTCCACACCTTCCCAGCAGGAGCCGGCTGCGAACAGCACTGCATTCTCCATCTTCTTAAACCGTGCAATCTCTTCCTGGGAGTTTCTCCATACCTGCACCATCGGGAACGGGATCTGATCCCGCAAAAGCTGATGCACATTTCCCATCAGGGTATAAGATGTGAACAGTACCAGCGTATGCCCGTAAGTGGAACACACCAGATCACGGATCTGCCCGGCAAGCTGCTCGGCCTCTTCCCTGCTTCCCTTTTTCATAGGTCTTAAATGCTCCGGGATGTAAAGCAGACAGTTCTCTTTGTAACAGAATGGGGATTCTGCCACACACTCCCGGACGCCCGTTTCTTTTTCCAGCCCGGTCATCTGTCTGGTTCTTGCAAACCCGTTCCCGGCTTTTAAGGTGCCGCTGGTTAAGATCGCCGGAAATCCCCGGCTCCATAAAGTCGCATCCAGATACTTCGGGATCTCCCGGTTGACTGCCATAAAGGTTAAATGTCCCCGGCTGTCCTGCTGTAAAAACAAAATATATCGCTTGTCGTTCTTTAAAAACCATCCGAACAGCTCTTCCATCTCTTCCATCCGCCGAAAGATCCAGTAAGGAATATTCCCGGCAAGCCTTTTGATCATAAGCTGAAGCCTTTCCTGCATCTGGGCTAAGGCTGTGCCAGCTCCCGGCGGAAAATAAAAACTTTCTTTTCCAGCCATGTCCTCTGTGCCATCTTTCCGATGCTTTCGGATCTCCGCCTGAAGTGCAGAAAACCCTTCCATCAGCCGTTTTCCATCCGTGCCTTTATGCTCTCTGCCTAAAAAGTAAGCAATCTCCTGCACATCTTCCCTTCCAATGCTTCTTCCATACATCTGGCTGGCGGCTTCCGGGAGTTTATGGGCCTCATCCACAACCAGAGCCCTGTAATCTGCCAGAAGCGGCCGGTACCCATTTGCCCGGTGCATGGCATCTGCCAGAAGATAATTGTGATTGCAAATCTGTAAAAAAATGTCCTCTTTCCTGGAACTATCCAGATGCTTCTGATAACGGCATTCTACTTTTCCCGGACACTCCCTAGGGCAGAATTTTGGTACGCACACCAGCCTGCGGTCAAAACCGCTCAGGTTATGTACGGAATCTAAAT
>OBYZ01001082.1_pt1 | contig 13539 bp, 10 predicted proteins | sample 1501501 | NCBI WGS metagenome assembly OBYZ01 (sample SAMEA2580213, study PRJEB22360) | human gut metagenome | biome: human gut; feature: human-associated habitat; material: faeces | place: Denmark | collected 2008/2010
GCTATGAATTTTTCTATTGCGTTCCCCTGACTTCGGAATAGTGGCAGGGCTGGCTATCCTTGTTTTGCTTTGTGCTTCTCTACCGTACATGAGCATTCTGACCGGGTATGCCACCGAAAAAACGGCTGTTTTTATTTATCGTGTTTTTTATCTGAAAATATACCTGCAATTACCTCTATAAATACTGTTTTTACAGATCTATCTATTTTACATAAAACCCGTCATCCGGCATCTGACCGCCTACGGCATTCGGGTTGGCATCGCAAAGTACCTTTAAATACTTTTCAACTTTATCCTGCATTTCCTGTCCTGTAATCAATGTAATATTACACTTCGGAATTGCCTTTTTAGCCACTGCCGCTTTGAAAATATCAAAATCTTCAACGAGCTGTGCCGCACCGTCCACATTGCTGTTCACATACTGAACTGATGATTTATATTCTTTTAAGAAATCATCGACTGCCTGACGGTTGTTTTTATAAAATTCGGTATTCACCACAAGAACGCCTGTAACAACGGTGCTGTCTGAACCGTTTAACTTCTCCCATTCTTCGGTGACATCAAGTGCAATTCTTGTATCCGGCTGCTGCATTAAAACCGTTGCTGCATACGGCTGTGGGAGCATTGCAATCACTTCTTCCGTGCCTGCATTTGCCATGACTGCCGCTACTTCTGCCGCTTCGGATTTGAATTCGATTGTCACATCACTGTCAGGATTTAATCCGGCACTGCTTAACAGATAACGCAGGGTATACTCCGGTGTCGTTCCCTTTCCCGTTGTATAAATGGTCTTTCCCTTCAAATCTGCAACTGTCTGCACCGAATCGCCTGTATCTAAAATTGATAAAACACCCAGCGTATTAATTCCTAATATCCTGATTTTACCGTTGCTCTTATTATACAGGGTTGCTGCTGCATTACACGGAAGCGCCGCCAGCGCTACATTGCCTTTAATCAGGTCTGCGCTGAATTCATCTGCCGTCGCCGCAATCTGGAATTCATAATCATTTTTAGCCGTCTGCTCTTTGGCATTTTCCATCAGCTGTACCATGCCGATTGCCGTCGGACCTTTTAATGCTGCTACTTTAATCTGCTGTTTCAAAACTGCTGTGGTTTCCGCTGTATTTTCACTGCCTGCCGCTGTTGTCTGCGGATTCTGCACATTTTTTTTACCGCATGCCGCCAGTCCCAAAAGCAGGACTGCACCAAGAAGCAGTGCGGTTACTTTTACGCCTTTTCTCATTTTCTGCTCTCCTTTGCTTGTTTTCATCCCTACCTTAGCATACTTTTTATGCAATATCAAGTTGTATAGCACCATTCCTGAACGATAAACTGTAATGTCTGATTTCCCCTGAATTCATTAATATCCGGGTAATACACAATGGAGATTTCTTTTCCGCGAAGCGGCATATCTTCTTCTTCAACCTTAAACTGAATTGCATCAACAACGTGTCCCTGCGTATCTTCCAATTGCATTTTTAATACATTTTTGTTTTTTCCAATCATATTGGCGGAACGCACCGTAAGCTTTCTGTCGGCAAAAACAGGCTTTTCGTTGCCCTTTCCAAACGGCTCTAGTACGCGGAGCTGTTCCACCAGCTTTTTACTTGCATACGAAACCGGCATCGGAACATCAATCCAGGTCACCGGTGTCAGTTCTTTTTCTGTCAACGTCTGCTGGCGGTTGAGTTTCGCACGGAACAAATCAATATTTTCCGTCGGCAGGGATAAGCCCGCCGCCATCGGATGTCCGCCAAATTTTGTAAGCAGTTCCTTGCATTTTGTGATTTCTTCAAACATATTATAGCCTTCAATCGAGCGGCCCGAACCCTTTGCGCCGTCCGCCGCATCGGTAATGACAATCGACGGCTTGTAGAAATGCTCTCTTAAACGGCCTGCGATAATCCCCGCCACGCTCTCATGGCACTCCGGCAGATACACCACCAACACGTTATCTTCATACAAATCCGTTCCTTCGACCATTTCAATTGCTTTTTTCGCTTCCGTATCCGTCATATTTTTGCGTTCTTCATTTAATTCCCGCAATTCCTGTGCCATTTCATGCGCCTTACCGGGTTCGGTGCATAACAATAGTTCAATTGCACGCTGTGCCGTGTCAAGCCGTCCGCTGGCATTTAAACACGGTCCAATAATAAATCCGATATGATATGCCGATAAATGAGCCGCATCCAGCTCGCAGGCTTCAATCAGCGCCCGCAGTCCGGTATTTTTTGTCGTTGCAATCCATGCCAGCCCCTGTCTTACGATGACACGGTTTTCATCTTTTAAATCCACGACATCGCCGACCGTTGCGATTGCCGCAAGTTCCGTATATTCTTTAAAATCCGTCTTGTCCAGTCCCAGTTTTTCATATAAAATCTGCATGACCTTGTATGCCACAACCGCGCCGCAGATTTTATCAAACGGATATTCACAGTCCGGCTGTTTCGGGTCTACTATTGCATCGGCGCAGGACGTCAGCAGTTTCTTTTCGCCGTTTTCCTCGGTAAACGGGATATCGTGGTGGTCGGTTACAATCACCGTAAGCCCGTGTTCCTTTGCATACTGAATCTGTGGAATTGCCGCAATACCGTTATCACAGGTCAGAATCGTATCTTTCCCCTCTGCAGCCGCATTGTCAATTAAATGTTCATTAATCCCGTATCCGTCCGTAATCCGGTGCGGCACAACGTAATCCACGTCTGCGCCAGCCTTTTTTAATGCTTTATAAAGAATTGTAATCGAACAAATCCCGTCAATATCGTAATCCCCGATAATCCGGATTTTTTTATGCTGTGCGATTTTTTCCGTTAAAATATCTACCGCTTTTTGTGCATCCTTTAACAATTCCGGTGCGTGCAGTCCGTCGATACTGCCGTTTAAATACATCTGCATTTCCTCATCGGTGCAGACGTCACGGTTGCGCATAATCCGCGCAATCACCTGGTCAATTCCGTATTTTTGCTCTATCGCCTTAAAATCCGCTTTTTTGGCATATACCAGCCACTTACTTTTCATTTACTCTCCATTCTAAAAAAACAGGGGACTCTTTATTTAGAATCCCCTGTCAGATTTCTCAAATTTACTTTTACTGCTCAGTGTGTCTTAAACCTGCGCGCCGTCTTCGTAAGTCTTTGCTTTTACAGGCTGTTCATTCACAATACCGCGCTTCTTTCCACCCATGATATACCACAATGCACTTGTGATACAGATTGACGAATAAGCACCTGCCAGAATACCCACAATCAATGGTGCCGCAAACTCTTTTACAGATGCAACGCCGAAGATTAACAGGCATACCAGCATAATGAGTGTTGTCAGTGTCGTATTGACATTTCTTGTAAATGTATATGTAATTGAAGAATTTACAAGTTCTGTAATATCGGTCTTTGCATTGGCACTCTTTAACTTCTCACGGATTCTGTCAAAGATAATGATTGTACCGTTGATAGAATATCCGACGATTGTCAGCATACATGCAATAAACGTTGTTCCGACAGATACTCTTGCCAGTGCATAGAAAGTCAACACAATCAATACATCGTGAATCAGCGCAATAACAGCGGCTGCCGCAAAGCGGATATCACGGAAACGGAACCAGATGTAAATCAGCATACAAACGGTTGCAATAATGACGGATACAAACGCATCACGCTTCGTCGTTGCACTGACAGATGAACTGATTGTATCAGATTCTACAATTGTACCATCCTGAACCGGATACTTTGCAGTTACTGCATTTTCCATTGCTTCACGCTGGTCTAATGTTAAATCCTTTGTCTTAAAGGATACCTTTGTACTGTTCTGTACCTTCTGCTGCTGTACTTCCGTTACATTTGCAGCTGTTTTGATAATCGGAATCATGTCATTTTCGATTTCTGCCTGTGTGTATTCCTTATCAAATGTAAAGGTTGTTGTTGTACCGCCGACAAATTCAAGGCTGTAATTTAAAGTCTTCTTACCGGCTGCGGAAAATGCACCCATACCGATAAATCCTGCCACGATGACAACAATTGAACCGATAAAGCACCATTTTCTGATACCGAGTACGTTAAAGGTCTTTTTATGTACGGTCTTGCCATACCACTTTGGATCGGTAAATCCGAAGTTATAAAGCAGCTTCATAATCACTCTTGTAATTACAAGTGCCGTAAACATTGAAGCTACAATGCCGACTGCCAGTGTCGTTGCAAAGCCCTTAATCGGACCTGAACCGAAAATATAAAGAACAGCTGCGGAAATCAGTGTTGTCACATTACCGTCGACAATCGCTGACAGCGCTTTGCTGTAACCGGTTGTAATGGCACTTTCAACGGCTCTGCCCGCTGCAATTTCTTCACGGATTCGTGTATAAATAATGACATTTGCATCAACTGCCATACCGATACCGAGGATAATACCTGCGATACCCGGCAGTGTCAGTGTCAGATCGTATACGCTTACTAAAATTAATACACCTGCTGTGTAAATCCATAATGCAATCGTTGCGACAACACCCGGAATACGGTAAACTGCAATCATAAATACACATAATAAAACCAGACCGAGAATTGCTGCATAAAGGCTGGTCGTAATCGCATCATGTCCTAACTGTGCACCTACGATGTTAGAACTTACTTCCTGTAAGGTCAGCGGAATTGAACCGATTCTTACAAAAGTTGCCAGTGTGTCGGCTGATTCATAAGATTCCATATTGGTAATGGATGCTGTTCCGCCTGTGATTTCTGACTGTACAGTCGGCGCACTCTTTACTTCACCATCATATACAATATAAATAATTTTATTTAAGTTTGCCTTAGTGGCTTCGGCAAATTTTGTAGAACCCTCATCTGTAAATGTAAGCTGTACACCAAATGAACTTGATGAGTTTGATGAGGTATCTGTGTATGCCTGGGCGCCCTTCACATCAGAACCGGTAAGCAGCGGTGTGTATTCTTCGCCGTTTGCCCATGCTGTATAGCCGTCTGAATCAAGGAATTCCAATGAACCCGGTGTACCGAGTTCCTGTAAAATTTCGTTGGCATCCGTAACACCCGGAATTTCAACTGTAATACGGTTATCACCGGCTTTATATACCTGTGATTCTGTACTCTTACCCTCTACACGCTTTTGCAGCTTGTAAATCGTATCATCGACATCCTGTGATGTAGGATTGTCTTCCTGAATTTCGTAAGTAATACTTACGCCGCCTGCTAAGTCCAGACCCAGATTGATGTCTTTTGCACTACCTGAACCATTTTCATCAATACCAAAGATAGCAATGAGTGTAAATCCGATTGCCATGGCTGCAATGATGATGGAGTAGCAGACTTTTTTTGTCATGTTATACTTCATTTTTGCGGTTACTCCTTCTCCACATTGTTCATTTTGGTCCGTTTAATCCTCTGCCAGTGCTGCTTTTATCATAATCGCACATTCAATTCTTTTTCTCTGCAATTCACAACCTATATCATAAGCATCGTTGATATTACCGTGGAAATTGTATGAATTGGCCGCACAGCCGCCGCTGCAGTAAAACTTTGCAAAGCATTTTTTACATTTTTCCTTAGAATAAACATTGCTGTTTTTGAATTCTTCACGGATATCTGTTCTTGTGATTCCTTCATCAACATTTCCCATCAGGAACTTTTCATTTCCAACGAACTGATGACATGGATAAAAATCTCCCCACGGGGTCACTGCAAGATACTCACAGCCCGAACCACAGCCGGATAATCTCTTTGCCACACATGGACCGCCGTTTAAATCAATCATAAAATGGAAGAAATTAAAACCGTTGCCGGCTTTCTTTCTCTTAACCAGTTCTTTTGCAAGCATGTCATACTGCTCACAAAGATAAGGAATATCTTCCTCCCTGATTGCATATGAATCTGTCGGCTGTGCAACAACAGGTTCTACGGAAATCTGTTCAAATCCTTCATCTGCCAGATGCAGAACATCTTTTGAAAAATCCAGATTGTTATGCGTAAAGGTGCCTCTTACATAATAATTCATCTGGTTTCTGCTCTCTGCAACTTTCTTAAACTTCGGCATGATAATATCATAAGAACTTCCGTGTCCGTTTCTTGTCGGACGCATCAGGTCATTGATTTCTTTTCGTCCATCGATACTTAATACGATGTTGGACATTTCTTTATTTGCAAATTCAAGAATCTCGTCATTTAACAGGATTCCATTGGTTGTAAGCGTAAAACGGAACTTTTTGTTGTTCGCTTCTTCAATACTTCTTCCGTATTCAACAAGCTGTTTTACAACTTCCCAGTTCATTGTCGGTTCTCCACCGAAGAAATCGACTTCCAGATTCTTTCTGGAACCGGAATTTGCAACTAAAAAGTCAAGCGCTTTTTTACCGACTTCAAAGCTCATTAACGCTCTGCGGCCGTGATATTCGCCTTCTTCTGCAAAACAGTAGCGGCAGGCAAGATTACAGTCATGCGCAATATGCAGACAGAGTGCCTTTACAACCGTCGGTCTGTCTTTAAATGCATCGATATAATTTTCATAAATATCTTCTGTAAATAACTGTCCTGCTTCTTTTAACTGTTCTATTTCAGAATAAGCCTCTCTGATATCATTTTCCGGGTACTTGTTTTCAAGTTCCTCAACAATTGTATCAAGCGGCATCTTCTCATAAAGTGCGATGATATCATAAACCATATCATCTACAACATGTACTGAACCACTGTTGACATCCAGCACGATGTTATAACCATTATTTTTATACTGATGTACCATTTCTAATTTTCCATTTCTTTTCTTAATTGCTGTCTGCACAATAATCCTATTGCGAAAGAAAGAGAGTGTTGATAAAACCTTAACACTCTCTTATCAATTACATTAGTTATTCTTGTTCTCGCAGCTCTGATTACCTACTGTGCAAGAAGTCTTGCAGGCTGACTGACATGATGTCTGGCATTCGCCGCATCCGCCGTGCTTCATTGTATCTTTCAATACGCGGTTGCTGATTGTCTTAATATGCTTCACGACAATACCTCCTTTTGTTTATAAACTAACGTTTATTATATCATAGCCTTGTTTTCATTTCAACTGTTTTATATCAGATAAGCCCCATACTGCGTAACAGGTAAATCCAGCCGGTCAGCGTAATAGAGGATAATAACGTCGTAAGTACAATGATACTGGATGCTAACACACCGTCATTGTCCATATTTTCCGACATAATATAGCAGCTCACGGTTGTCGGTGATGCCACCATAATAAGAATTGCCACCAGCTCCTGATTGCGGTATCCCATGGCAACAGCTATCGGCAGGCAGACTGCCGCAATACCGATTAACTTAATAAAGGTTGCAATTACGGTCGGCTTAATCTTTTTAATTGCCTTTCTGCCCTCAAAACCCGCACCGATTACAATCAGCGCTATCGGTGTCGCCGTCTGCGCGATACTTGTCAGCGTCTTATTAATAATCACCGGGAACTGCACATGCAGTAATGAAAACGGCAGTCCCAGTACGATTCCTATAATAATCGGATTTTTTAAGACATTGATAAAGGCTCTCTTAATTACCGCACTGTGTGGCTCTTTCTTGACCGCACTGCCTGTTTTTACCTCCGGGTGTGCTTTTAATGTCAGAATAATGACCGAATAAATATTAAATAACGGAACGGCTGATACAATCATCAACGGTGCCATACCGGTTGATGAGTACATATTCTGAATAAATGCCATGCCAAGAATTGCTGCACTGCTCCGGCAGGCACACTGCACAAAGCTTCCCTTCTGCGTATCGTCCTTCATCAACAGTTCCGTCACCACCCATGTAATTACGAAAAATGCTGTTGTTGCAAGCATACAGTACAGCACAAACCGGATATCAAACTGCGATGTCATGTCTGCACTTGAAATCTGCTGGAATAACAGCACCGGCAGCGCTACATGAAACACATATTTATTCGCCTTACTGACAAAATGTTCATCAATCACACCAAGCTGTTTTATCACCCAGCCGACAATCATTACCAAAAAAATCGGCACTGTTGCATTAATACTGTAAATAAAACTATCCATTCTTATCTTTTCTCCCTTTTCACCTTATAATCTGTATTAATTTCTAACGCATTTTACCATATATTGTGATATTTTTTGAGGGAATTGTCAAGAATGATGCTGTTTTTACAACAACTGTGCCTTTGTTCTGCTCTGTTAAAGTTTTGCGGAGTCTTTACTGTTTCTTTAACTGTTCAATCTGTGCCATGACTGACTGTAATTGCTGCTTCATTGTTTCAATTTCATCTTTTTGTGTGTCAATGGTTTCTTTCTGAACATCAATGGTATCCTGCATTTCATCTATCATGTACTGCACCGTATTTCTATCCAGTTGAATCAATTCCTTTGAAAACATTTCCATCAAACAACCTATAATAATAGTTTTCTATATATCTGTACCTCTGCCACAAATTTTTCCAAAAACACCATTTTCCAATCCGCTCTGTCTACAAACAAAAAACCACAGAAACGGCTGTGTTTAGCACGCATCGTTCCTGTGGTTTTGTCTTTTATATTTTCTTTTATTATCTGTTATCTACCAGTTAATCCTGCTTTTCGCCCTGAATTTCCAGCCAGTATGTATGCTCCAGCGGTCCACTGCCCTTTCCGAGGTTTAAGCCCGCCTGCAATGCACCTGTAATGTAACGTTTTGCATTTTCCACACTCTCCTGCATGGTGTGTCCCATTGCCAGATTACATGCGATTGCCGAAGACAGCGTACAGCCTGTGCCATGGGTATTGTCATTTTCCACACGCTTTCCTTCAAACCAGAACGTCCCTTCCTTTGTATAAAGGCAGTCGTTGGCAGTATTGCGCTCATGTCCGCCTTTTACAAGCACCGCCGTATCCGTTCCGATTTTATCATAAATCGCCTTTGCCGCCGCTTCCATATCCTGTGCATTTTCAATTTTTCTGCCGCAAAGCACTTCCGCCTCCGGAATATTCGGTGTAATTACGCTCGCAAGCGGCATAAGCTGTGTCACAAGTGTTTCCTGCGCTTCCGGTGCAATCAGCCGGCTTCCGCTGGTAGACACCATAACCGGGTCTAATACGACTCTGCCCGGCCGGTATTGCTTTAAGGTGTCTGCTATTACCTGAATCAGCCCGCTGTTGGATACCATGCCGATTTTTACCGCATCGGGGAATATATCCGTAAAAATGCAGTCTAACTGGTTCTTTAAAAATTCCGGTGATACATCGTAAATGCCGTATACACCGGTCGTATTCTGTGCCGTCAGGGACGTAATGGCACTCATGCCGTAAAGCTTATGCGCCGCAATCGTCTTTAAATCTGCCTGAATCCCCGCGCCGCCGCTGCAGTCGCTCCCCGCTATCGTCAATACTGTCTTCATAACTCTCCTCTTTTCCGTAAATGCTCCCGAATCTATTTGCGGCGTCTACGGCACAAATAGCTGTATAAATCGAAATGAATGTGCAAAGCACATTCTCGCGCCGAGCGCGGTCGTTTGCGACAAACTACATCTTCGCGCGAGTGCGCATCATCGGCACGTAGTGCCTTTTGTGCAATAGGGAATTCTATCAGAATTTCCTATTACACAAAAAAGGCTTGTACCGTCAATCCGATACAAGCCACCCAAAGTGCAGTCGGCGGGACTTGAACCCGCACGAGCGCAATGCTCACTAGATCCTTAGTCTAGCGCGTATGCCAATTCCGCCACGACTGCGTATTATGTAGCGCCGTAATCAACAGCGCCTATACATAATACCATTGACACTGATTCATGTCAACTGTTTTTTTCATTTTTTTATTTTTTTCTGCATATTTTATGCCTTTACCCTGACAATATTATAGTACGATTTTGCGGTAAATGCATATACCAGTCCGTATATCACGCAGAATATGCCAAGCGTAATCAAAGTACACATGCCAAACAGCTTTGTTTCCCCCATCGCCAGCATCCGCACCATCATCTGGATAATCCTGAAGGATACGGCAATATGAATCCCTGCTGCCACAAGCGGCAGAAAAAATACCATCAATACCTGACTGCGGATAGTTTTTTTAACCTCTGTCAGGCTCATGCCGACATTCTGCATAATTTCAAACCGTTTTTTATCCTGATACCCCTCTGAAATCTGCTTATAATAGATAATCAGCGCCGTTGCCATTAAGAACAAAATTCCGATAAACAGTCCCACAAACAGCAGCCCGCCGTATATCTGATACAGCTGTTCTGCCATCTCATAGCTGTTTTCTGCTTCTACATAGGCACTCTCTATATCGATCCGGTATAAATCTTCTGTCAGTTTCTGACTTTCCTGCTTTGAAAGATTGGTATTATACTGTACACAGTACTGCAGGTTCTGCATATTTCCTGCTTCCAGTGCCTGCTGCCGCCACTTTTGCACGTCTTCTTTTCCCGGAACAACCACCAGCAGGCATTTCACTGCGCCACTGTAAGCCTGGAGTCCAAAATCCATCTCCGGTTCTGGAAGATAAGATGCAATCTGATAGTCATTCACCGCTGTGCCTATCTGCATCTGCATGGATGTCTGTCCTTTTAATTCCTTATTTTGCGTATACAGTAAAACTTCTCCGTCTTTTAAGGTTTCTCCTGTATGGCAGACAGTGTTATATTCATCTAACGAAATGACTTCCATATATACGCCCTGTTTTTCATCTGCAATTACCAGTCCTTTGCCGTCTGCAAGCGTATACTTTCCATCTCCGCCGTAAGCCGTTATCATTCCCATTGAATGAACCGCCGTATAATCCTTCACCGTAACCTGATGCGCTTCGTTGATCTTCGCAATTTCTTCATCAACCGCCGCTGTATCCTCATAGTCTGATAGATTTGCGGTCACATCAATTTCTTTCGGACTTCTGGCCGCAATTGTTGTCTGAATTCCCGCATACAATGATACGGTTGTTGAAATGCTGATTAACACCATTGTTGACAAAATACAGATGTTGGCAAGCCCTGCCGCATTCTGCTTCATTCTGTAAATCATGCCGGATATACTGAAAAAATGTCCCGTCCGGTAATAAAAATGCTTATTTTTGCGCATAAGCTTTAACAGTGCAATACTGCCTGCCGTAAACAGCGCATACGTACCAATCACAACCAGTATGACCGCAATAAAAAATGTATTCATCGCCGCCATCGGTGACTTTGTGGTTAATGCAAAGTAATACCCGAAACCGATACAGCAAAGTCCTATCAATGTCATCAGAATTTTTGTCTTCGGTTCTTTTTCCCCGGCTTCCGTGCCGTGCAACAGCTCAACCGGATTCGACAGATGAATTTTACACAGGTTGTATAAAAATGTTACAAAATAGATTGCCAGAAAATAACCGCCCGTCATAAACACCGAGGTCATTTCCATTTGGAATTTCGGCACACTGCTTACCGCAATCATTTTCATCAATATCAGGAACATCAGTTTGGAAAACACCATTCCCAGAATCATGCCCGATACAAAGACCGTGATAAAAACAAAAACATTTTCAAAAAACATCATGACTGCAATATGGCGTTTTTCCATTCCAAGAATATTGTAAAGTCCGATTTCTTTTAACCGCTGTTTCATCAGAAAGCTGTTAATATAAAACAGAAATACAACGATAAATATCCTTGCAACCCACAATCCGATTGGAAGCAGTGCCAGAATATTGTCCGAATATGGCATTTTCCTGATACCGTCGTTATTCATCAGCGAAACCATCATGTAGTACATCATCACTGAGAAAATTCCCATTATTATATAAGGAAAGAATATTTTTTTGTTCTTTCTGATGTTGGACACTGCCATTTTGGCGTAAAACAGACTATTCACCCTGCTCACCTCCCGTTGCAAGGACCGTGAGTGCCGCAGAAATCTTTGCGTACATTTCCTCATCACTCATATTCGCCTTGTAAATCTGATGGAACACTTCTCCGTCTTTAATAAACAGCACACGCTTTGCACGGCTTGCCGCTTTGGTTGAATGCGTTACCATTACAATGGTCTGACCGTCTTCGTTAATACTCTGAAACAAATCCAGCAGCTGGTCTGTCGAGCGGGAGTCCAGCGCTCCTGTCGGTTCATCGGCTAAGATCAGCTGCGGCTGTGTAATCAGCGCTCTTGCGACTGCGGCACGCTGTTTTTGCCCGCCGGATACTTCATACGGATACTTTTCCAGCAAATGCGTGATTTCAAGCTTCTTTGCAATCGGTTCTAATTTCTGCATCATTTGCGGGTACTGTTCTCCTGAAAGCACCAGCGGCAGAAAGATATTGTCTTTTAATGAAAATGTATCTAACAGGTTAAAATCCTGAAAAACAAATCCCAGATTAGTCCTGCGAAACGCCGATAACTCCTTATTTTTAATTTCTACGGTATTTTTCCCGTTTAAAAGAATCTCTCCGGCTGTCGGACGGTCCAGTGCCGCAAGGATATTAAGCAGCGTTGTCTTTCCCGAACCGGACTCACCCATAATCGCTACGTATTCTCCGTCCTCTACACTGAAATTGACATTGCTTAATGCCTGCACCTGATTTGCACCCAGCCTTGTTGTATATACTTTTTTTACATTTCTTACTTCCAGTAATGACATATTTCCTCCATTCCAGCACCGCTGTGCTTTTGTTATCTTACAATCACAGTATATAAAAAGATGAAATGCAGTTCCATAACTTAAACTTACATTTCATCTTCCTAATCTTACACTTTTGTAAGAATTCTTTCTATTCGTGCCGGGTGTGATGCTGGCGTATCGTCAGCAGTACCTTTGTTCCGTGATACGGTTCTGATTCCACCGCAATATCAATTCCAAGCTGGTCTGCCGCCTTTTTACACAGATACAGTCCGATTCCCGATGATTTGCTTGCGCCGCGCCCATTGTAGCCGGTATATCCGCGTTCCATAATACGCGGCAGGTCCTCACTTTGAATCCCAATGCCGTTATCTTCAATAACAAGCACCGTATCGGATTTTAACAGTGTTTCTTTTTCGTAGATTTTTACCGTTCCGCCCTTTTGCGTATATTTTACTGCGTTAGACAGCAGCTGTTCCAGAATAAATAACAGCCATTTTTCATCCGTTTCAATCTCACTGTGCAGATTTTCCATTGCCAGGGTAATCTGACGGTGAATAAACTGTCCCGCAAAACGCTTCACTGCCTTTTTTACAACGGTTTCCACCGCAGTTGTTTCAAACCGGAAATCCGAAGACAAATCTTCCAGCCGCAGGTAATTCATCACTGCTTCAACATAAAAATCAATCTTAAACAGTTCGGATTTTAACTCTTTAATATCCTGTTCCGCCACTTCCTGCGGATTTTCTTCCATCACCTGTAACAACAGATCCACAGCCGCAATCGGTGTCTTAATCTGATGCGCCCAGATGGCATAATAATCCATCATATCGGTCTGTTTCTTCTGCATGTGTTCTGCCAGCTGCGCTTTTTCCTGTATCAGTTTTAAAACCAGCTGCTGATAATCCCACTCAATGGCTGTATGTGCCGCATCTTCTTCTAGTATAACGAATATTAAATAATTGCTATATTAAATTGATACTGCTTCCTCTTC
>OBYZ01001090.1_pt1 | contig 13441 bp, 10 predicted proteins | sample 1501501 | NCBI WGS metagenome assembly OBYZ01 (sample SAMEA2580213, study PRJEB22360) | human gut metagenome | biome: human gut; feature: human-associated habitat; material: faeces | place: Denmark | collected 2008/2010
GAGCCGGTCATCACGCAAGCGCTGCTCACCGTAGCCCAGATGCCGTTGTTCGTAGGCGTGGGCGGTGGCACCACCACAGGTCCACGTGTGGCCGAATTGGCCATGGTGGCCGAAATGCAAGGCGCGGCAGGCGTTGTCATCAATGCGCCCGCTCCTGCGGAAACCATCGAAACCACCATGCTGATGGTTGATATTCCAGTCATCGCCACAGTCACGGAAGACGATGAGACCACCGAATGTAAGATCCTTGCCGGCGCGGCCATCATCAATGTGGCGGCAGGCGCACGCACCGCTCAGGTTGTGGCAAGCATCCGCATGCACCATCCGGAAATCCCGATTCTCGCATCAGGAGGCGGTTCCGAAGAACGCATTCTCGCCACCATCGAAGCAGGTGCGGACGCCATTACATGGACGCCGCCAAGCGCGCAGCAGCTGCAATCGCAGATGATGGCGAAATACCGCGGCGAAGCCTGACTTAGATCGGCCTAGCGACACTAACCGCTTTAGAATCACGTAACGAAATAGCGGAACACAAATACGAGAGTGGGGCACGGTCCATAAACCTCGACCGCGCCCCACTCTCGTAGATGCATGCAGACCATCTGCCTTCACCTTTATGCCAAAGCATCAAGCATGGCTTGGAAATCCTCGTTCCCTTCACATTGAAATGGATCAAGCAAGACCATGTCCATCTTCTGCGGCGATTGCAACGACAATCTGGTCCAATCACAGGAATACTGCGCGCCATATGCCTTGGCCGCGCCGACAAACCTACCACGCAATGCGGCACGCGTGTCTGCCGGAGGCGTGGTGCGGGCCTCCTGAGCCCGCCAATCGCCAATCAATGAGTGCAAAGTCCCACGACGAAGCAACGAGTCATACAACGCACCATTGGCCACGTCATGATAATCCAAATCCAGTTGCTCCAATTTGCGCTGTGTAATATTCCCACCGGAACGGGTACGCAGCGCTTCGAACAGGCGATGCTTGCATACCCAGTCCACCTTGTCGCTCAAGGCATCCACATTGCCGGAACGGAATATTTCCAACGCATTGCGCCACTGACGAATCACATCGTGCACATCGGTGCGCGGCAACGACGAAGCCACTTCCGGATGCTCATCCACGAACTGTTCCACAGCCTGCAGATAACGTTCCTGCATGGCTACGGCACCACCCTGCAACGTCGATCCGTCGGCCATGTCGAACGAAGCAGTCACGCCGCTCATATCGCGGCTGACCGCACGATTGGCGGCGCTGGCATCCGCGAACGCGAAACGTGAGAATCCCGACTCACGCCCTTCACGCCCCGCCTGTTCGATGACGCACAACACCAGATGCGTGGTGGCAAGCTTCATCATCGTGGCCCATTGGGAACGATTCGAATCCCCTATAATCACGTGCAGTCTGCGGAAAGCGTCAGGATCGGCGTGCGGCTCGTCCCTGGTGTTGACCATTGGACGCGATCTTGTGGTCGCCGATGAAACGGCCTCATCCAGAAAATCGGCGCGCTGCGTGATCTGGAAACCCGATTTCGTCACGCGCCCGGCACCAGTGAACAGCTGCCTGGTAATCAGGAACGGCAGCAATTCATGTTCAATGACTTCCAACGGCACAAATCGACGCACCAGATAGTTTTCATGACAGCCGAACGAATGCCCCGCGGAATCCACGTTGTTTTTGAACACATGCACTGTGGCATGCGCCCCATGAGTGGAACGGAGCCTCTGCTGGGCGTCCAACGCAAGGTCGCGCATCACCAGTTCGCCAGCAGCATCCACGGCCAGAGCATCCATGGGATCGCAGGCCTCGGACGTGGCGTATTCAGGATGCGATCCGACATCAAGATACAGTCGCGAACCGTTTTCAATATACGTATTGGTCGATCGCGCGGAGGCAATGATCGGTTGGAACATCATCATTGCCGTCTGGCTGGCGTCGCATGGCGCATCCGCACCGGTCACACTGACGCCGTATTCGGTTTCAATGCCGAAAATACGGGCGAAAGAATGAACCTCACGCAATGTTCCCGCATCAAGCGGAGACGAGGAATGATTGCCGCTGTCTCGCAGCTGTGGCATCATTCGCCGCCTTTTTGCACGAAACTACCGACATATTCCTCGGCATTGGACTCAAGCACCGATTGGATGTCGTCAAGCACGGCATCCAACGCATCAGTGGTTCCGTCGACTTGCACGCCGGCGGATTCGACAATGTCGCCCACCTCTTGGCCTGCGGATGCGGATTGAGCCTGGTCAAATTCCTGAGGCATGGCATTCCTCCCTGTCACTTCCAGTTGCAAACCTACAAAAAATGCTGCGCCACACCTTATATCAGGTGTGGCGCAGCATGCAACACTATGCCAAATACTGGCTCAAATCGTTGGTGATTAGGCCGTTGGTGGCCACCACATCGTTCTCCTGACGCCAGTGAACGCCTTCGCCGTTCCATTGAGTCAGATGGCCTTGCGCCTCCCAAATCACCACGGCACCGGCAGACACGGCAGGTACGTCCCACTCATGCAAGTGCGGTTCGAAATACGCGTCGTACGTGCCATCGGCCACCTTACACAAATCAAGGGACGCCGGGCCGACACGTTTAATATCGGCAGGTCGCCCGGCGATCTTCGCCACCACATCGAGCGCGCGCTGTGATTCGGACGATACCGGGGACATGCCGAAACTCACCACCGAACCATCGAGGGACGACGTGGTGGAAGGAATGATTTTCTCGCGTTTGTCTCCCAATGGGGTCTTACGAATACGGATCGCACCGGATCCACGCACCGCAAGATACGTCAATCCCAGCGCCGGAGCGTGCACGATCGAAAGGATCGGCTGTGCGGAGCACTGTTCGTTGAATTCGAATAATGTCACGGTGATGGTCCATTCCGGCATGTTGCGTGCGAAATTGATCACGCCGTCGATGCCGCCCACGCACCAGTATCGTTGGCCGGGATAGCACTGCTCCGGCCTCAGCTGCCAGAAGCCATCGAACACGTCGACATAGGTCAGACGGTTGCTGATGAACTGCTGTAGGCGCTCGTCGGTGTTTGAAGTGAAGTGGAAGCAGTCTTCGGACACTTCCAGTTTTCTCATGTCGTGCGGATTCGTCTGGTCGTTCAACGCATGCTTGCCTGCGTCCTGCAGGATGCGGGCGACTTCGAGGGCGATTTGCCTCAGTTCCATAGATATGCCTTTTCGTTTCCTCTGTACAGTCCCGGCACGTCCTCTCTCCTAAAAATACCGGGATGATGTTACCTGTTGTCAATGGTCGTTCTTCGCGACCAATTGATGGTAATGTTACCCGCACAGATTGCATTTCACCGTAACATTTCCAAAATCGACGCCGCATCTTGAACACGTTCACAATAGCCAGAACATTGAGATTTGCCGTATTTCAGAGGGTCCGACATATCCAATGAGACCATCGGATTCTCCACGGTATTATCACTAATCGTTCGATGACGCACGGTAAGATGAGACCACGATGCGGCCACGACCTGCTCAGGGAAACGACGAATAATCTCAGCACGCAACCACGCACGAGTAGTCGATGGCGCTTCAACCGCAGCCTGTTCCAGTTGCTCGTCCATGACCAGACGTTCCGTTTGGGCACGCAACCGATCGAAAATCGAATCGGCGGGATCGATCGCAGCCCATTTCAAGTCAACGGCCGCGATGCGCGCATCACCCCAGCCAGAGCCGATCTTGCGCCGCAGCTTCTCCAACAACTGCCATTTCAACAGCCATTCGACGCGGGAAGCTTCCCCATGCATCGCAAGTCGCGTATCATCGTCGGCATGGCGAATGGCCGCCACATCGGCGAGCGCCTGTCCCCACATCGCCATGATGTTGCGGGTGGAACGGTCCGGCCACGCCGGTTCGCCAGACGTATCGGTCCCATACACCACGGCTGCGGCGGCATATACCAGAGAACGCAATGTGATTTCGATCTGCCATGCCGTGGTTTCACCGCCGTATTCCAGCGGCAACGCGGCACCCAATGTAAGATCGTGCGACACCTCATGCATGGCGCGCACCGGATCGGCAAGAGTGGTCGGCCTCAAGGCCTCATCCATGTTCAATCCCGCCTCCTCGGCATGTTCAAGCAGCCAAAGCAGCATGCTGGTGGTGCCGAGCTTCAGTGCTTGCGGCACATCCATACGGTTTGCGTCGCCGACAATCACATGTAGTCTGCGATATTCGTCGGTGCTATGCGATTCGTCCCGCGTGTTGATGATCGGCCTGTCGAACGTGGTCTGCAAACCGACTTTCATATGGAAGTAGTCGGCACGTTGGCTGAGCTGATAACCTGTGGTTTCGCTCCGCTCGCCGATGCCGACGCGACCTGATCCCGTGAAAATCTGCCTTGCCACAAAATGGGCCGTCATGAGTTTCGCAACCTGGTCGAATGGCACCGAACGCAACATCATGTAGTTTTCGTGCGTGCCCCAGCTTGCGCCTTTACCGTCGACGTTATTGCGATGCAGTACGATTGCGGTGCCGGCCTGTTTGCTGGCTTTGCGCGCACAGGCGCACATGATGCGGTCTCCGGCATGATCATAGAGCACGGCATCAAAAGGATCATCGGTTTCGGGGGACGAGTACTCCGGATGCGCATGATCCACATACACACGTCCGCCATTAGCTGCGATCACGTTGGTGATGTTGAGCTGCGGCGCGTCGGTAAGTAGGTCGGGATGTGCCGCGGCGCGTTCCAGTCTGGTACCTCGCGCGTCGTTGACGGGGTCTTCCTGCCGATAATCCCAGCGGATATGCTTGGTTTGTTCGTTTGCCGCGGCACCAACCACGTCGAACGACAATTGCACAGGATTGTAATGCCCAAGTTTCGATGCCGAAACCGCATATTCGGTTTCCGTGCCCATGATTCGACGAACGCTCATCGATATGACTTCCTTTCGTCTGTTTTCACATTATCCAACAGCATTACGCCACTGGGCGGATGCTGGTCACATGCCCGGCATCCAAACCGTTGATGCGGCTCCACTGCTCCGGATCGGCGTCCAGCACCGCATCTTGGGTTTCCATGAATTCCTCGTCGACTGCTTTGGCCAGCATGTCGGCGCCGCGGGCCGACCATCCTCAATGGAAATCTTCACAGCGCGGGTTTTGGCACGATCCACAATGTTCTTCAACACCGCTCCAGACACCACATCTGCCAGATATACCGGATGCCATTGGCCATGCTCATCACGCACATCACATAGATGCCGATGCTCATCGTTTGCATAAATGTCGTTGACCAGCACGCCAATTAGGGCCTTCGCATCCAATTCCGGCACCAGCGGCAGATCATCGGTCAGATAATGGCGGATGATCTGCGCCGTGAAAGGGTGGGCGCCCCCCCCCCCCCGCCTGTGCCGCCTTCGGACGTTCCACGCGAATCTTCACGTCCAATCGTCCAGGACGAAGCACTGCTGGATCAATCATGTCGATACGGTTCGATGCACCGATCACCATAACATTGTCAAGCGTTTCCACGCCGTCAAGTTCTGCCAAAAATTGCGGAACAATGGTGGTTTCCACATCCGACGACACTCCGGATCCACGAGTGCGCAGCAACGAATCCATCTCATCGATGAACACAATCACCGGCTTGCCGCGGCACGTTCACGCGCGCGCTTGAAAATCATGCGGATCAACCGTTCCGACTCACCTACGAACTTATTGAGCAGTTCCGGCCCCTTCACCGACAGGAACACACCCCTGCCGCCGGCCGCGCCTTCGGCAAGCGCATTGGCTACAGCTTTGGCGATCAGGGTTTTGCCATTGCCCGGAGGCCCATACAGCAGCACACCTTTCGGTGGCTTCAAATCATACCGTTCGAACAGTTCACGATGTAGGAACGGCATTTGCACAGCATCGCGAATACGTTCGATCTGCTCGTCCAAACCGCCAATGTCGGCAAACGTGACATTCGGCACTTCCTCAAGCACCAAATCAGCGTCATTCTGCGGGGGAACCAGCGCAAGCGCGAATCGCATGGACGAATCGACCGTAACACGATCGGCCACATTGATCACAGCCTTCGACAACGTGCCCGAACGACGGACCAATGTAGCATTGCCTCCATTGTCGGCTACCAGCAATCGTCCATCATCAATAACCTGCTTCACCGTACGCACTGAACCCAACGTGTCGGTGTCAGCCTGCGAAACCACCACCATGTTTTCGTTGAGCAGCACAGTGCGCCCCGCCTCGAGTCTAGACGCCTGCACATTCGCCGCAACCGGCACGATCATGCGTCGCGTACCGGAAATCACTTCGGCGCTGGCATGCTGCACACCCTGTTCGTCCGTTCGAGCGGAATGCACGCGCACCATGGTGGCAAAAGTCATGGGAGGCCCGGCCAACTGGTTCAGTTGCGCCTTGGCTTTGGCGAGCTCCTGAGTGGCACGGTTCAACGCCTTGGCCAGCGCATGGTTCTTGGCCATCAACTGATCGTTGACCTCGCCCAATGATGCCAACGTATCGTCACGCTGATCCATGCAAACCCCACTTCCAGCACGCGGGAACACTCCGACAAACCCAAGCCGGAATGCAACCGCCACACACATTCACCCATTAAGAATACTCATTGTCCGCATGATTTCCGACAATCAAAACCATGCTTGAACAAGAATCGCCGAACATCGCACCCACGCCCACCCTTTCTCAGCCGGGTCTGCTGGTCATGGATGTGGATTCCACACTGATTGATGAGGAAGTCATCGATGAGTTGGGCGCCGCTGCTGGAATTGGCGAACAGATTGCGTCGATTACCGCACGTGCGATGAATGGCGAACTTGATTTTCGCGAGGCATTGCAGGCTCGCGTCGCATTGCTGAAGGATTTGCCGACTTCGGTATTCGATGATGTATATCGTCGCGTGCATTTTACGCACGGTGCGCTTGATTTGATTGATGCCTTGCATGCGCATGATTGGAAAGTCGGCGTGGTTTCCGGCGGCTTTCATGAAGTCGTGGATTGTCTTGCCGCCGACGCGCATCTTGATTTTTGGATTGCGAACCGTTTGGAAGCCGCGGATGGCCGTCTGACCGGCCGTGTGCTTGGCGATATTGTTACGAAAGATGTGAAGTTGCAGTCGCTGCATGATTGGGCTTCGCATATGGGCATAAGTATGGATCAGACCGTTGCGGTTGGTGATGGGGCCAATGATCTGCCGATGATTCATGCCGCCGGGCTCGGTGTGGCGTTCTGCGCCAAGCCTGCGGTTCAGGCGGATGCTCCACATCGTGTGAACGAACGCGATTTGACGCGGATCCTTGATTTTCTTCGTTGATTTGCGATATTCGACTCTTCTGATGATTTGAATCGCAGTATCGCAAGCTTGATATAGCAAAAGTTGCCGTGTGAAATCATGATGTTCACACGGCAACTTTATATGGTCCACCTGTTTTCGATTCTATTTGCAGTAGGCACCGTCGAGATGAGCCCCTCTCGCCCAGTCGGCGGCGCGCATGGCCTTTTTGCCTTGGGCTTTGACTTCAAGCAATTCCAGTGGATCTGAGGAAGTGCCCACCCATACGTTCTTCTTTCCAGCTACGATCTGCCCCGGCTCAAGCGACGCAGGCGTGTTGGGATTGCCCATATCGGCGCTCTGTGCTCGAAGCACGTGCAGTGTGGTCGGTTTGGCTTCAGCATTGGCATGCAGTTCGCACCATGCGCCCGGATTGGGTGTGCAGGCACGAATCTGACGGTCCACCGCGAACACGGGAATGTCGAAACGAATATGTGCGTCTTCAACGGTGATCTTCTGAGCTATCTCATATGCGCCGGCAGGCTGCTCCACCGGAATGATCTGATCATCGGCCATGGCCTGCAACGATGCAGCAAGCAGGCGTGATCCATCTTCGGCAAGACGGTTCAGAAGCTCGCCGGCGGTTTCGTGCGCTCCGATTTCCACGGTGGATTGCGCCAGAATCGGACCGGCATCCATGGCGCGCACAATGCGGAACACCGTGGCACCAGTCACTTTTTCGCCGGCCCAAATGGAGCGCTGCACAGGAGCCGCGCCGCGCCACTGCGGAAGCAGCGAGAAATGCAGGTTATACCAGCCCATCGGCAACGCGTCGAGCACATCTTGCTTCAGGATTTTGCCGTACGCCACCACTGCGGCAGCCTGAGCTCCGGTGGCTGCCAGTTCGGAAATGAAGGTTTCCTCGCTCGGATCGGATTCGATCACCGGCAGGCCAAGCTCAAGAGCGGCCTGTTTCACGGGATTCGGCACCAACTTGCGTCCACGACCGGTAGGCGCATCCGGTCGGGTGAGTACTGCGACCACTTCAAAATGCTCGGTGTCTTCAGCCAGCAGCTCCAACGACGGCACAGCAACATCCGGAGTACCGGCAAACAGCACTTTCAGCATGGAAAATCCTCCTTATCAAATCCTCATTCACATCGTTATCATCGTGGAATCATTCCGTCATATCAACAGCACGCATATCAGCAGCGTGTGCAACAGGAGGAATGCAACGCACCAACACTATGCCTGGCGTACTGCAGGAATCTTCACACCTGCATCGATGAGCAACGCACGCAACGCACGCGAATCCTTGAATCGAACGCCGCGAATGCCAGCATTGTTCGCGCCTACGATATTCATGGCCTTATCATCCACGAATACCGCACCGGAAGCATCAATGCCAAACTGCTGCAACGCGAACTCGTAAATATCCTTGTTGGGCTTGCGCAGGGAAACGTACCCCGAAACCACACGATCGTTGAGACTGCGCAGAATATCGAAATTATCAAGCGCGATCGGGAACAGGTCCTTCTGCCAGTTGCTCAACCCCCATACGCGCACGCCGGCAGCTTTCAAATCGTTGATGAGCACGCGGGCGCCCGGCACCACGCCGGTCAGCGAGTCAACGAAATTGTCGAGATAATACTGCAGCATGTCGGCCCACTTGTCTCCGTACCGTTCACGCATCAAGGCGACACCATCATCGTTCGACATGCCATAGTCCAACTCGTCATTGACGTCATAAAAGCCGGAAATATCGTTGTCAAGGAACTGTTCAACAAGCTCGTCGCTATACCGTGGCGTCATCACGGCAACCGGATCCCAGTAGATGAGCACATTGCCGAAATCGAAAATCACATCGGTGATCGGTTTGCCCGCATTCGCCGCGGCTTCGCCGTCTGCCATGAGCACATCGTACTCCATGTCAGGCTCTCCTGGCCAGCCTTTCATATAATCCTCCATTCACTGTCATACGGCCTTATGCCGAACTTCAACCTATCTAGTTTTTCACGGCGAGGGGACGTGCGTCAGATTCGCTCCTTCGGATCAAGCTGGAAACGCAGCTCACCGGGCTCACGAGCGGCCACATGGAGGGCGCTGGCGGAACGCAAACGCAATGCCAATTCGCCACGTCGGCTTTGCGGCACACGCACCACGGCCTTAACACGATCCGCGGTGCCTTCCAACTCACGCGAATCAATGGTTCGCGGCTGTGGAATGGGCACCGGCCCCAGTACGGACGGCAGCACGCCTTCGGCGGTTTCGATGGTAGACATATCTCCCCCTCCCAATGCACCAATCCGTTCCAACGTGGCTTTCACCGCGTCACGGCGACCCCACACGCAGGCGGCGGCGAACACTGGGGGCAATGCCGTCTGCTCACGTTCCTGTAGCTCGGTTTGCGCCAACAGCGTTGAATTCCAAAGCATCAACGATTGGGCAAGCGTAGGATCGGTTTCTCCGATCAGCAGCGCCTGGCCTCCCCTAATTCGCGGCGCGCATAGCGAAACCGCACGCATCCACGATGTTAACGTGTCTATGCCCGCGTCGATACCGAACGCGTACAGGCTGGTCCATGCGTCAAGAATGGCCACGGCACGGTATTCACACTCCGAAGGATTCCGCCCACGCACACGGGGTTCGGCACCGGGAGTGGCGATGACCAGCTGTGGCGTAAATCCAATATCGGAAACAATGCCACGCGGCTGGCTTGGCGTTGAAAGCACAATGGGAACGCCTCGAAACAGCCGGCTCAGTTCCTGTGCGGTTCCCGCGGCCCCGACACGAACCACTCGCATACGCTCGCCCCGGCATGCAGGGCACGCCCATTGCACTGTGGCGGAGCCACACCAGCGGCATCGCACGGATCCGTCCAACAATCGTTCCAAAGGCCCGGTACAATACGAACATCTCGCCTGGCGGTGGCATTTCGCACAGCTCAATGCCTCGCTGATGCCATCTTGCGGAATACTCAACAACACCGGGCCGCTTCCCAACGCTTTCGACAACACTCGCACCGCGGTGTGCGGCACGCGTGCTCCAATGGTCGCATCCGCAAGTCTCGCCAATTCATCGCGGTTGAGCCAACGAATCCAAGGACTTGCCTCCTTGGTCACCGCAGGAAACGCATGAATAGGCGTGCTGAAACCGCTGACTTGAGTGGTTCCGACGTGCGCTGCATCGGTCTCCCACTGGCTTTGCACGCTGCGCGCATTGGCCATCGCAACGAACACGCCGTTATGCGATTTCGCACGTAACCGCAACACTCCACGAGCGTTGGCGTATGGCATCATGCCATCGGCATCCTGATAGCACACGTCGTCGAGTATGAAGAACAACGCATTGCCGTCCACCGGAGCATACATCGCCGCACGCGTGCCGATCACGCACCGAACCTGCCCTTCGCTGGTGGCCAGATAGGCACGATACCGTTCCGCCGGCGCCATCTGCGCGTTCAGAATGGCGAAATCGCCGTCATACGCTCCATTGGAGGATTGCGTCGGTGCGAAAGGGCGCAAACCAATAGCCTGCAGGGTCTCGGCCATATCCTCGATCTCACGCATGGTCGGCAGCACCAGCACCGCCGGTTTGCCCTGCAGCAGCGCCAAAACCACCATCCATGCCGCGCACTGCCGCCAATGATCGGCACCCGGAAGCGGATCGAACACGAACGATTGGAAACGTTGCGATTCCAACGCTTCGTGAAGCAGATTGATATTGCCGTATTGCCGTTGCAGTTGTTCGTATGATTCCCGTTCGACCTCGGCAAGCGATTCCCTGCGTCTGTTTTTTTCGATATTCGTTCGATTGCCGAGGCGCTGCTCCTGTTCCACTCGCGCCACTCGCGCAGGCACCGCCAAACGTAGGATGTTGGCTCGTGTTCCACCGAACGCATCCGCGATAAGCGTAACGTCATTCCGCATGGATGCGGGTACCAGCACACGATCTGAGACCACTCGTTCGATGAATCTCAGCGACGATTCCGGGGTTTCGCTGGTGTCGGTTCTGTTCCATACGATGCCGTTGACCCGTTGCCCTCCGAAGCGCACGCGCACCATTACGCCGGGTTGTGCATCTTCGGAATATTTCTCCTCGACGTAATAGTCGAAGGTTTGCCCCAAATGGGTGGCTTGAATGTCCAGCACCACTTGGGCGATGGGATGCTCGGCAGCCGGCGTTTTGGGCGTAGACGCACGTTTGCGCCGTTTGCGTGGGACAAGCCCGTCAAGCGCCAGCTGTTCGGCATCCTCAGTACTCATGATTCAAGGGTAACTCAGCCCTCGATGGCGGCTTTCAGCTCGTCGACCTTATTGGTGGCCTCCCAAGTGAAATCAGCATCGTTGCGTCCGAAATGACCGTAAGCAGCGGTCTTGGAATAGATCGGACGCTTCAGGTCAAGCTCGTCGATAATGGCGGCCGGTCGAAGGTCAAACACCTTACGCACAGCCTGCTGAATCCGCTCACGGGTCACGCCATTTTCAGTGCCATACGTTTCCACATTGATGGACACCGGGTCGGCCACGCCAATGGCATACGCCACCTGCACTTCAACCTTATGCGCGAGGCCAGCGGCCACAATGTTCTTGGCCACCCAACGTGCCGCATAGGCCGCGGAACGATCCACCTTGCTCGGATCCTTGCCGGAGAACGCGCCGCCGCCATGATGCGCCGCACCACCATACGTGTCGACGATGATCTTGCGACCGGTCAGACCGGCATCCGCGGCAGGGCCGCCAAGCACGAATGAACCGGTCGGATTAACGAGCACGCGATATTCATCATGCGCCACACGATCGGCAAGCACATCGTCGAGCACCGGACGAATCACATGTTCCGTCAGCTGCTCCTTAAGCCACGCCTGATCGACTTGCGGATCATGCTGAGTGGAAACCAGCACCGTGTCGAGACGAACGGGAGTATCGTTCTCATCGTATTCGATGGTCACCTGAGTCTTGCCATCCGGACGCAGATGAAGTACTTCGCCATTCTTGCGCACTTGCGTAAGACGATATGCCAAACGATGCGCCAAGTAAATCGGCAATGGCATCAGCGCATCGGTCTCATCGCATGCATAGCCGAACATTACGCCCTGATCGCCGGCACCTTGCGCTTCGTAGCGCTGCTCGCGAGACGCCTGCGATTCCGCCTCGCCGCTCAAACGAGTCACACCCTGATTGATTTCGGAGCTCTGCTCGGTCAATGACACAGTCACGCCGCAGGAATCGGCATCAAGGCCGACACAGGAACTGGTATAGCCGATATTACGCACCACGGAACGCACGATGTTCTGAATGTCGGAATACCCTTCGCTCGTCACCTCTCCGAAAACGAAGAACTGGCCGACGGTGGCGCACGTCTCCACAGCCACATGGGACTGCGGATCCTGGGCAAGCATATCATCCAGAATCGCGTCGGAAATTTGATCGCAGACCTTGTCTGGATGCCCCTCCGTTACTGACTCAGCGGAAATCAATTTCAATTCAGCCATCTGGCCGCTCCTTTCACGAACGCCCCACACGTTCGTCCCTTCTGGTTGCTATGAAAAACGCCCCGTCCTTCGCATACGCAATCAATAGTTTCATTGTGGACTATTCAAAGCGCACCGCTCAGGTATCGGGGCGAATGAAAATTCAAGATTCGGCTCTTGCTTCAAGAGCCGTCGCGTCAGTTACCTTCGGTCAGATCGTCTTCGCCGAGGGTCTCCTCAAGCAGACCGTCGTTGATTTCACGGAAGGCGATGGACAGCGGCTTCTCCTGATTCTGATACTCCACCAGCGGACCGACGTTCTGCAGCAGGCCCTCGTTAAGCTGGGTGAAATAGGAATTGATCTGACGGGCACGCTTGGCTGCGAAAATAGCCAGTGCGTACTTGGAGTCAGCATGCTCCATCAAATCATCGATCGGCGGTTCCGCAAGACCGGTCGGGGTTGGCTGAGTGCCGAATGCCATATTGATTATCTCCCAATCATCAGATAAGCCAAAAGCTTCTTTTCCAAAATCTTAAGTATAGGGCCGCCACTGGACCTGATTCAAACCTTTTCTCTTATGTTTTTGGCAAGCGCAAGCATCGTCGGCAATGCTCACGGATGTAACGCTTCTGGGAATTCCACATAGTGACTCTTGACAAAACGCGTGTCCCGCTTAACTACCACAATAGAGAACATGGAAATGC
>OBYZ01001098.1_pt1 | contig 13341 bp, 6 predicted proteins | sample 1501501 | NCBI WGS metagenome assembly OBYZ01 (sample SAMEA2580213, study PRJEB22360) | human gut metagenome | biome: human gut; feature: human-associated habitat; material: faeces | place: Denmark | collected 2008/2010
AAAATATCGTCAAAGTTTTGCAACGAGTGAATTAGGTCGCCTCCATGCTCTGTTCCCTTTCTCTGAACTGGCCCAGCAAATGCATTTGCATGAATCTTCTCTGGGTCGTAAAAGTTATTTTTCTCCTGAAGGTAAAATAGCCTTGATGGTCCTGAAGTCCTATACCAACTTTTCCGATTCACAGTTGATCGAACATTTGAACGGTAATATTCATTACCAGTTATTTTGTGGTGTTCAGATTGATCCGCTTCATCCTCTGACCAATTCTAAAATCGTCAGCGCCATTCGCCAGGAACTTTCCGGGCATCTCGATATTGATTCTCTCCAGCTGATTCTGGCAGCTCACAGGAAACCTTATCTTGAAAATATTCATGTCTGTATGACCGATGCCACCTGTTATGAAAGCCATCTTCGCTTTCCTACTGATGTCAAACTCTTATGGGAAGGTATCGTATGGCTTCACCGTCATCTGTGCAAACATTGCCGGACATTACACATACAACGTCCCCGTAACAAGTATCTTGATGTAAGCCGTGCCTACCTTGCTTATAGCAAACTGCGTAAACGCAGGAAATCACAGACTCGTATGATTAAACGCAGACTACTTCAGTTATTGGAAAAGTTACTTGACCAGATGAGGCAGCTTCATTCATCCTACAGGAACAGGCTTACACTATCTTCTGATTACCAAAGACGTTTCTCGGTCATACAGACAGTCCTTGAGCAAGGGACGAATTTATTTGCAGGCAAGAAAGTGTCCAACCGTATCGTGGGTATCGACCGGCATTACCTTCGGCCTATTGTCCGGGGCAAGGAAACCAAATCTGTTGAATTCGGAGCCAAAGTCAATAATATACAGATAGATGGAATCTCCTTTATAGAACATATCTCCTTTAAGGCTTTTAACGAAGGAGTACGTTTGAAAGACTGTATTCATCTGCAACAACAACTGACCAAGGTTAGGGTTAAGGCGCTTGCAGCGGATTCAATCTATGCTAATAATGTCAACCGGAAATTTTGTACAAAATATCATATAAGTACTTCCTTTAAGCGCAAGGGCAGAGCTGCTAAAGATGAGCCACTTCGGAGGATCTTACGGTCGGAACTCAGCCGTGAAAGAGCTACCCGCCTGGAAGGAAGTTTTGGAACGCAGAAACAACATTACTCACTAGCCAGGATAAAAGCCAGAAACAGGAAAACGGAAATGCTTTGGATTTTCTTCGGAATACATACAGCCAATGCGGTATGTATGATAGAAAAGGTAGAGAAGAAAAAAAGGACGGCAGCATAATCAGACTAAAATAAGAGGAAAAGAGGAGAGGTTTTTAACTTCCCCTAAAAAAGACATGTATAGAATGCATCGTTGCGAGGAAAAAATAAGAATATGTAAATAATATTTTATGAAAAAGAGAGAAGACTTGAGACTTTACCGAAAAAAATTAAGAGAAAAGCTCACGTAAAGTAAAACTTTTCTCTTAATTTATAAGAAAGAGCGACATTTACTGAATATCCCTATATTATTTTTTCAACACACCCTCATTTTACAAATATAAAATTACAAATATTTCTTTTTTTTATCGCATTTCTAAAACTTAGATTCCAAACAAAACTAAAAGATAAATCCAATCTATAAATTAAATATTATTATACACTTCCCATTGATCAGGTTTCAGAGGTTCAAGCCGGCTACAGATGTACGGATCCCATTCCATTTTAGGTATAAATGTACGGGTAGAAATAGTTGTATCACGTTTATCCTCAAAATCAGTCACTAAATTCAATGTAACTTTCATAAAAATATTTGCAACATTATATTTTTGCTCTTCATGAGTCTTTACTTTTGGTACATATATCATAGGAACCCAATCCATAGCATAAGCCCATACTGTAGCTCTCAAATCGTCTCTATAAACTGAACCAGCCGTTAATTTGTCTCCATATAAAAGTTGTTCTTCATTAAAAATAGCAGAAATCCCCATATAATCAGTATTACCAATAGAACCGAAATCCGTATAATAAGCTGGCAATTTAGGTGCGTTAGGTTCCCACTTCCAATATCGGATCAGATCAACATCTACCCATTGTTTTATAACATGCGGCTTCAACTTCGGATTGATTACAACTTCATAATCATATCCTCTTACACCACGCATTCTATAACAAAATTCACCAAACAATTCAGAATCAGGTACATAATCTGCTCTAGGATCGACATAAATAGTCGGCCTGTCTTTCAGATTCCAAGCTCCGAGCTCTCCCACTAAATCTTTCGTAAAAGGTGCCCGCAAATTTAAAACGGGACTGGAAGATTCAAAAGTAATTGTCCCGGATAAATGCGTTGTTCCATGAGTTGTAAATTCCAAATCACTTCTTTGAGTTGAAAATTTACTGAAAGATGCCGTTAATTTACTAAAAATCAAATTTACACCAGATTTCACAAGTCCACCTATTATGGCTCCACCTACAACACTACGTGTTGAACTACTTTCAGGATGTGCCATCCCCTCTTCAATTTTGTCGTTTATCCATTGTTCTGCCTGTTTCCCTATCACCGTCGATATTTTCTGACTCAAACCAGACATTGGATTAGTAGAACTCTGGGTCAGGATAGTCCCTGCCGAATAGGCAGCCATATCGCCAAATAAATTTACATCTGCAACATTTGTGAGACTTGTTCTTATATCGAGACTCCGTCCCGTAGTAATAGAGGTTGGATCGTATGCTAAAGGTATTTGAAAGCCATTCCAACCCGCTTGAAAGGGTTTCACCGGATTCACTACAAAATTATTGCCTTTCCAATATTTAATCTGCTCAATATTCAAAGGATCTGTTATTTCCCCACTCATATTCAACATGCGCTGATTACCATTAAACGAAACTTCCCATGCTGCCCCGTTATTACTTGAAGGGGCGTCTCTCAAATAGTAAAAAACTTTTAATATCCCAGTACGTTGATTATAAAATGCCATATAGTTTCTATCTTTAGCACTGTAATCTGTTCCAGAAAATGTATGAAATAACAATTGCCATCCATCTTCTTTTTTTATATCAAAGTTAAAATTTTCCGGTAAATTTGAATCTCCCTGACCGTCAGTCCAAGGCGTAAGAAAGAAATAGCCAGATGCTGTAGTTATATTTTGCTGATTCTCCCAGTCGTTCTCAAAGTCTGCAACCGCACCTCGAGTTCGCACAATACTCGCTTTATAACCTTTTGATAATGGATAAACAATTTCCAGACTCTCATTTTCCGTTTCAAAAGGTTGCTCCCATCGTTGTTCTGCCACTTGATCACGGCAAGCCATTAAAAACATAGATGATAAAATCATCATTAATCCAAAGCGTTTCATACTGATAGATTTTTAAGTTAATACCAAACCAACATTAATTCCACAGATCAGGTGCATTCTCGAATTTGCATCCATTTAGCTGATGACAAGCCATTACATGAAGTTTCGTCACTGCTTCTGTATCATTAAGGATAGAATCAGGAATAACGCCCGTTATAAAATTATCTGTCATATAAACATAAGTAGCTCCTTTCTTACAGTACTCAAACGGGAATTCCGTATATTGATTACCATCCAACCGAAGTGTTTTAAATTGAATTCCAGAAGGAACTTTTCCCGATAAATTATTAAAAAACAATTGACATTTCTGTAGAGTTGGTGATATCTGAGCAATTTCTTTAGGAAGCTCTCCACCAATATATCTGTTATTGTCAATTTCAAGCGTCTGCAGTTCTGGTAGTAGGAAAAGTTCCTTAGGAATTGTCCCAACCATTGACGTATAACAAATCCGTAACTCCCATAGATGCTTTAGTTTCCCTAAACTTTTAGGAATCCCTCCAGTTATCCCAAGTCCGCTTATATAAAAAAAACGTAATTCTTCCAATTCTCCGATTTTATCGGACAATGTTCCTGCGGTGGAATTATCATTAGTGATATTCAAATAAAGTTTTAAAATACGATACTCGTTTTTATCGGTATCTAAGGCTACACCGATACCTGCCCAAGTATAGAAGTTCGTTAGATCCCACTTAATTGGCCAATGCTCTCCTCCGGCCTGTCTCCAAATTTCTACTGTGAGTAAACTATCCTGCACATTCAGGTGAGGAACCGGAGGAGTATCCGGAAGTCCCACACCATCGGTATCTGAAGAGCAGCTACCCAAAATAAAAAAAAATGTAATCAAGAGACCACACAATAAATACATCTGTTTCATAGGCTCTATTTTAATAGTTTAACATTAAGACTTTATCACTCAATACAAAATGCTTATCACAAAAAGCATATATCTACTCTATAATTTGTACATAATTAAAACAGAAACTCCTTATTTCCAATAAAAAAAACACTATAAATCATTTATTAAATATGGATTTTACACACACAACAAATCTACAATAAAAAAGACATACAATATAATATATATCATTTTTTTTCTCAAGAAAAAGACTTATAGAGTACAAATTGTGACCAATGGAACAGTACCTTTACATATATTCAACATAAACAAATAGTCCCCCCAATAATGTATCCGGAAAAACAGTATAAATTCACAAAAAGCATGCTGTTCACGTTGATTATACATTATTTTTTGTATCTTTCGTGCAAATACAAGACAAAAAGAAACAGCTATGAAAAAATTCCTCAAGACAGACGAGTGGAACATTATAGAAGAAGGTTTTCATGCAGATAACCTGCGGGCATCAGAAAGTATATTCAGCCTGGGTAACGGACGGTTAGGGCAACGAGGCAATTTTGAAGAAACTTATAGCAGTGACAGTCTGCAAGGCTCCTATGTGGCAGGTATCAGTTTTCTGGACCGTACACGCGTCGGTTGGTGGAAAAACGGATATCCCCACTTCTTTTCACGTATACCGAATGCTCCCAACTGGAGTGGTATCCATCTGCGCCTCATTGATGAAGAAGTAGATCTGGCCCAATGGGATGTGGATAGCTTTGAACGACGGCTGGACATGAAAAAGGGCATATCTTATCGCGACTTTGAAGTCACTTCCCCCAAAGGGAATACGCTGAAAATACATGTGGAACATATCAACAGCATGGCCCATCAGAACTTGTGTCTCATTAAATACAGCGTAACCTCTGGCAATTACGAAGGCAAAATCTCCGTTGTCCCTTACATTAACGGAGATGTGAAACACGAAAACTCCAACTTCAACGAAAAGATGTGGAATATACTGCGTGCCGAAACCACCAATGAATATGCTTATCTATGGACACAAACCAAACGAGAGGACTCACAAGTGTGCTGCGCTATGACTTATCAGTTTTTCAAAAACAGTAAAGAGCTAAGCATCAGTCCTATCAAAATAGAGAAAGAGAAACTCACCGGATTCAGTGCCGGTGCCGACGTCAAACCGGGTGAACGAATTACACTTATCAAATATACCACTATCCTCTCTTCACTCTACTATGACCGGCAGGAACTCGTAGAACATGCTGTGGCAGAGAGTAAAGAAGCCAAGGCACAGGGATGGGAAAAACTCCTGCAAGACCACCAAAATGTATGGCAGCATATCTGGGATGAGACAGATGTCACCATTGAAGGCGATCCGGAAGCACAGCAAGGCATCCGTTTCAATATTTTCCAGCTCAGTCAAAGCTACCGTGGAGACGATCCGCGTCTCAACATCGGTCCGAAAGGATTTACAGGCGAGAAATACGGAGGCAACACCCAATGGAACACAGAGCTTTGCTGCGTACCGTTCTTCTTACTGTCCAGCCCGAAAGAGACTGCCAAGAATCTGCTGCTCTATCGCTATAATCAACTGCCGAAAGCTATTGACAATGCCCGGAAATTAGGCTTTAAAGACGGAGCAGCCCTCTACCCTATGGTGACATTCAATGGAGATGAGTGCCATAACGAATGGGAGATCACCTTTGAAGAGATACATCGCAATAATATCATCGTGCACGAAATAGTGCAATATGTAACGATGACGGGACATACTGATTTCATAGCCCGATATGGGTTGGAGATGATGATAGCCATCTCGCGCTTCTGGGCCCAGCGTGTCTCTTTCTCACAACCTAAACAGAAATATGTGATACTGGGAGTAACAGGGCCCAACGAATATGAAAATAATGTAGACAATAACTGGTATACCAATTACTCTTGTGTACAGACACTAAAAGCCACTATTGAAACCATAGAATTAGTAGCCCATCAATATCCTGACGAATATGCACGCATCCGCAGAGTTACCGGCTTCCAATATACGGAAACGACTCTCTGGCAAACAATTATAGATAACATGTACCTCCCCGAAGACCGGGAACTGGGTATATTTGTACAAAACGACGGGTATCTGGACAAGGAACTGAAAACAATAGACGATATTCCTGCGGAAGAAATGCCTATTAATCAACATTGGTCGTGGGACCGTATTCTGCGTTCGTGCTACATCAAACAAAGCGACGTACTATTGGGGCTTTACCTTTATTATTCCAACTTCGATGATGAAACCGTGCGACGTAATTTTCGGTTCTATGAACCACGAACGGTGCACGAATCTTCACTCTCTCCTTATGTACATTCCATCCTCGCCTCCCGGATAGGCGATATAACAAAAGCATATAACCTTTTTCTCCATGCCACCCGGTTAGATCTGGACGATTATAACAATGAACTGGATCAGGGTTTACATATCACAAGCATGGCAGGTAGCTGGCTTGCCATCGTCCACGGATTCGCAGGAATGCAAATAAAAGACGACATGCTCTGCTTCAATCCCATCATCCCTGAAAAATGGAACAGATACACCTTCAAAATCCACTTCCGCCAATGTACTCTACAGATAGAGATAGGAAAAGAGGAAATAAAAATCTCGATGATAGAAGGGGATGAACTGAACATCCTTATCCATAAAGTTGTTTATCATGTCACCAGAGGAGATGTGAAAGTGATTAGTGAGTAGTGGTTAACGATTAGTGATCAGTGATTAATAACTGCGCTACATACCGCATGGTACTAATCACTCATCACTTACTCACCAATCACTACTCACGTTCCCCTGCTTAAACGACTTTAACCAACCAAGGGAGTATGAAAAAAAACTATGTAATCGCTTTGACTGCGGCCCTTCTTCTGGCTGCATGCGGACAGAAACAAGAAGACAACGGCACTACAATCCGGCCTGTAAAGACAGCAATAGTAGAATCACGATCGGAAATCAACAAAGATTTTTCGGGAATTGTAGAAGCAGTAGACTATGTAAAGCTTGCTTTCCGCGTGAGCGGACAGATTATCAACCTACCGGTCATCGAAGGAGAGAAAGTAAAAAAAGGACAGCTGATAGCTGCCATTGATCCCAGAGACATCGCCCTGCAGTATGCTGCAGACAAATCTTCTTATGAAACAGCTGCTGCCCAGGTAGAACGCAACAAACGTTTGCTGGCACGGCAGGCTATCTCTGTACAAGAGTACGAAATCAGCCTGTCAAACTACCAACGAGCCAAATCGGCTTTCGAATTATCCTCCAACAATATGCGCGATACCAAGTTGACCGCTCCTTTCGATGGATCTATCGAAACACGACTGGTAGAAAACTACCAGCGCGTCAATGCCGGTGAGGGTATCGTACAATTGGTAAATACCAAAAAGCTACGTATCAAATTCACCATTCCGGATGCTTACCTCTATCTGTTGCGTTCCAGCGATCAGAAATTCCGCGTAGAATTCGATACATATAAAGGACAGAAATTCAATGCTAAATTAGAGGAATATCTGGATATATCAACTGACGGAACAGGTATTCCTGTGACAATCACGATTGACGATCCGGCATTTAACCGTGCACTGTACGACGTAAAACCGGGATTCACGTGTAGCATCCGCTTCTCTGCCAATGTAGGTCCGTTCCTGGAAGAAAGTATGACTGTAATCCCTCTGAGCGCCCTGTTTAGTGAAGGCAATGGAAAACAGATGTATGTATGGGTAGTAAACGACAACAAAGTAAACCGTCGCGAAGTAAGCGTCATGTCTCCTACCGGAGATGCACAGGCATTCATCACCAAAGGGCTGAAAGCCGGAGAAAAGATAATCACCGCAGGAGTTAACCAGCTCGTAGAGGGAGAGAGGATTAGAGTAGTGAGTAGTGATTAGTGATTAGTGCCATGCGGCATTATAGTGTTACTAACCATCCAGCACTTATCACTCACTAATCGTTAATCACTAATCACTACTCACTAATCACTAATCGTTAATCACTACTCACTAATCACTAATTTACTAAACACTACTTTCATGAATTTAGCCAAATATTCATTAGACAACACCAAAGTCATCTATTTTTTCCTTGCCGTATTGCTACTTGGAGGTATTTTCTCCTTTAGCAATTTGGGAAAGAAAGAAGATGCACCGTTTGTCATCAAATCAGCCGTCATCATGACGCGCTATCCAGGAGCTGAACCTGCAGAAATGGAACGGCTCATCACAGAACCTATCTCACGCGAAATACAAAGTATGAGCGGAGTATATAAGATAAAGTCCGAATCTATGTATGGTCTTTCAAAGATCACTTTTGAACTGCAACCCTCCCTGTCCGCCTCTTCCATCCCACAAAAATGGGACGAACTGCGACGCAAAGTACTCAATATACAGCCTCAACTCCCCAGCGGATCATCCGTACCTACTGTATCGGATGACTTTGGAGACGTATTCGGCATTTACTACGGGCTGACCGCCGATGACGGGTTCAGCTATGAAGAGATGCGCGACTGGGCCGAACGAATCAAAACGCAGGTAGTCACTGCTGATGGAGTAATGAAAGTTGCTCTGTTCGGTGTACAAACGGAAGTTGTCAATATCTTCATTTCCGTAAACAAACTGGTGGGAATGGGTATCGATCCCAAACAACTTGCATCCTTACTGCAATCACAAAACCAGATTATCAATACTGGAGAAATCAGTGCCGGTGAACAGCAACTACGGGTTGTAGCAAACGGAATGTACACCACCGTCGACGATATACGCAATCAGGTGATCACCACTAAAGCCGGACAAGTAAAACTGGGTGATATTGCCGTCATCGAAAGTGGATATATGGATCCGGCCTCTACCATTATGCGCGTCAATGGAAAACGCGCTATCGGTATCGGTGTATCTACCGACCCGCAGCGTGATGTGGTACAAACAGGCGAAATGGTAGATGCCAAGCTTGCCGAACTCCTGCCACTCATACCTGTAGGAATGCAACTGGAGCCACTCTATCTGGAAAATGTGATCGCCAAAGAGGCCAACAACGGATTTATTATCAACCTGGTAGAATCTATCCTTATCGTTATCGTCATCATCATGCTGGTAATGGGGCTTCGTGCCGGAGTGCTTATCGGTTCATCACTGATCTTTTCTATCGGCGGTACAATGCTTATCATGTCTTTCCTGGGAGTAGGACTAAACCGTACCTCATTAGCAGGATTTATCATAGCCATGGGTATGCTGGTAGACAATGCCATTGTAGTAACTGACAATGCCCAGATAGCTATTGCACGAGGTATGGACCGGCGCAAAGCACTGATTAACGGGGCTACCGGACCACAATGGGGGCTATTAGGCGCTACGTTCATCGCCGTCTGTTCTTTCTTACCTTTGTATCTGGCACCTTCCGCCGTTGCAGAAATCGTGAAACCGTTGTTTGTGGTTCTTGCCATATCACTCGGACTCAGTTGGGTATTGGCACTGACACAAACCACTACATTCGGTAATTTCATTTTGAAAGCAAAGCCTGCCAACGGAGCAAAAGATCCGTACGATAAGCCGTTCTATCACAAATTTGCTTCTATCCTGCATGTGCTGATACGAAAAAAAGCATTGACACTAAGTGCCGTTATTGCTCTTTTTGTAGCCTCCTTAGTGATAATGGGAATGATGCCTCAAAACTTCTTTCCTTCTCTCGATAAACCTTATTATCGGGCAGACGTCTTCTACCCCGACGGTTACAGTATCAATGAAGTAGCCAAAGAGATGGAAGCGGTTGAAGCACATCTGTTGGCACAACCGGAAGTGGATAAAGTATCCATCACTTTCGGAAGTACCCCGCTGCGTTACTACTTAGCATCTACTTCCGTAGGACCCAAACCTAACTTCTGCAATATACTGGTAGAACTTAAAGACAGCAAATACACCAAAGAGCAGGAAGAGAATTTCGATGCATACATGAAGGCAAACTATCCGAATGCCATCACCCGCACCAGCCTCTTCAAACTATCACCGCCTGTGGATGCCGCCATTGAAATTGGTTTTATCGGCAATAACGTCGATACGTTGGTGATGCTCACCAATAAAGCACTAGAAATAATGCACCGTAATCCCGATCTGATCAATATACGTAACTCCTGGGGAAATAAGATCCCGGTATGGAAACCGATATATAGCCAGGAACGTGCCCAACCACTCGGTGTATCCCGCCAGGGAATGGCACAAAGTATCCAGATCGGGACGAACGGCATGCCCTTAGGCGAATACCGCAAAGGTGATCAGGTACTCCCTATTTTACTAAAAGGAAATACCGTGGATTCATTCAAAATCAATGATCTCCGCACGTTACCCGTATTCGGTACAGGCACAGAAACCACCAGTCTCGAACAGGTAGTATCGGAGTTTGATTTCCAATATCGCTTCTCGAATGTAAAAGACTACAATCGCCAGATGGTGATGATGGCACAGTGTGATCCACGTCGCGGAGTGAATGCCATTACTGCCTTCAACCAGGTATGGTCTCAAGTGCAAAAGGAAATACAAGTACCGGAAGGATATACCATGAAGTATTTTGGTGAACAAGAGAGCCAGGTAGAATCCAACGAAGCACTGGCAGCAAACATGCCGTTGACATTCTTCCTGATGTTTACCGTATTACTGCTGCTGTTCAAAACCTATCGCAAACCGATTGTTATTCTGCTGATGTTGCCGCTCATCTTTATTGGTATCGTATTGGGCTTACTCGTATTGGGCAAATCGTTCGACTTCTTTGCAGTTCTCGGTCTGTTAGGATTGATTGGTATGAATATCAAAAATGCAATTGTATTAGTAGATCAGATAGACATTGAAGCAAAATCGGGTAAAACCCCTCTTGACGCTGTAGTCAGTGCTACAGTAAGCCGTATTGTTCCGGTAGCAATGGCTTCGGGAACCACAATTTTAGGTATGCTCCCGCTGTTGTTTGACGCTATGTTTGGCGGTATGGCAGCAACCATTATGGGAGGCTTACTGGTAGCATCGGCACTGACACTGTTTGTACTACCGGTAGCTTATTGCACGATACTGAAAATAAAAGGATAAGATTGGTGAAATAGGATTAACTTTGTACCCGCAAAGTTGCCGGACGCACATAGTGCATCATCATCACTAAAACGATTAAAATAATGACAATGAAAACTCAGATAATACTATTCGCATGGTTGTGCTCCGGATTGAACCTCCTGGCACAACCGGCACAACTCACCCGTGAAGCCTATCGTGACCGGGTGGAGAACTACAGTCAGGTACTAAAACAACAGAAGCTGAAAAGTATGGCAAGTACCGAAGGACGTAAAATCGCCTTCACCGGATTTCTGCCGCAGATAGATATCACCGGAGAAGGTACATTGAATCTCAAAGAAATGGATGCCTGGAACGGCCCTGCCGGACAGTATCGTAACCATACCTATCAGGGGGCGTTTGTTGTGGCTCAGCCTCTCTATACCGGTGGTTCCCTGCAAGCCCGGAACAAGGTGGCTCAGGCAGATGAGAAGTTAGACCGGCTCAGTACGGAACTCACCCTCGATCAGATCCATTATCAAAGTGATGCAGTATACTGGAATGCTTCTGCCGCCCATGCCATGCTCCTGTCCGCCAAACAATATGAGGACATTGTGCAGCAACAATTCAATATTATCCAAGACCGTTTTGACGACGGAATGATAAGCCGTACGGATCTGCTGATGATTTCTACCCGCAAAAAAGAAGCGGAACTGCAATACATCAAAGCACGCCAGAACTATACGTTGGCTTTACAAAAGCTAAATATACTGATGGGAGAAAGTCCCAATACTCCTGTAGACAGTCTGTATGAAATTGGAATACCGTGCGAAGCGGTTACACTCCTTAGCCTGGACGATGTACTGCAACGCCGTTCCGATTACGCCAGTACGGAAATCAACATAGAAAAAAGCGAAGCACAACGAAAGGCCGCCCTTAGCCAGTACAACCCGCAAGTGAACATGTTCCTATCCGGAGGATGGGCTACTGCATCTCCCAACATGGGCTATGACGTTGCTTTCACTCCGATTTTGGGATTAAACGTGAACATTCCTGTTTTCCGCTGGGGCGCACGCTTCAAAACCAACCGCCAGCAGAAAGCATATATTGGTATTCAGAAGTTACAGCAAAGTTATGTGACAGATAATATCAGCGAAGAACTCTCAGCCGCTCTTACCAAACTAACGGAAACGGAACATCAAGTGACTACTGCACAAGAAACAATGGATTTGGCAGAAGAAAATCTCAGTCTGGCCACTTTCTCTTATAATGAAGGGAAAGCGAGTATGGTAGATGTTCTTTCGGCCCAGCTTTCATGGACGCAGGCACACTCAAATCTTATTAATGCACACCTTGCCGCTAAAATGGCAGTAGCCGAATACCAGAAGGTGATAAGCTATTAAGGTGCTTCCCGCACGGGGAGGTACGCCGGGCGATGGCTAATTGAAATGCAGAACGCAGATTTTCACAAAGGACAATAAGTATAAGATGAGGAACAACAGTCTTTTAATCTGCGATCATCCACGTTTCACCAAATAAAAAACTCTGTGCAAGTTCGATTCATTTCGAATTTATTTACGATTAGACGATTTACGATGTACGATTGGGATTACTCTTTTAAAAGCCTGTTTCAGCGCTGTCAGAGACAAAGTACTCCCAATCGTACATCGTAAATCGTCTAATCGTAAATAAATCCAGTTTTGAGCCTAATGGTGTTTGTCATTGCCATCCGTCTCTTTCTCCGGTATTGATAAAGCCCCCTCCCGTAGAGTAACGTATGAAGCCTCGGTGTGTAACGTTGTTTTAGATGTACATGTAAAGCAGTAAAACATGTACATGTAAAGCTGTGAAACATGTACATCTAAAGCAGTGAAACATGTACATGTAAAACAATGCTGCTCACCGGGGAAAGGAACGTTCCTTTCTGAGAAAGACAAAGTACAACACCGGGCAAGGCTAACAATACCGTCTATGGGCACCTCCGCCATCGAAAAGATAGGGCCATCATCTTCGTTATTGTATGGTATTTCACCACAGAGTAACACGGAGTTCCACAGAGTCTAAATCTTTATTGAAACG
>OBYZ01001107.1_pt1 | contig 13229 bp, 12 predicted proteins | sample 1501501 | NCBI WGS metagenome assembly OBYZ01 (sample SAMEA2580213, study PRJEB22360) | human gut metagenome | biome: human gut; feature: human-associated habitat; material: faeces | place: Denmark | collected 2008/2010
ATGATGTTGGGGGCAAATAGTGCATTCACAACATAACGACTGGCAAATTGCACAAAGCCGAGACTGCTTTTGTGACTTTGGGAGAAAATTAGTAAATCTTAGACTGCCTGGTAATACACAGTGATGTTCTGCCACGGATGGCAGAACAAGGCAGCATCGAGTCATGGAGGACTCGTTGTTGCCGTTCACGTCACTCTGAGAAAACCTGACTCAGGCAGGCTTAGATTTTCTTATTTTCGTACAACGGAACAAAACAGACACGGCTTTGTGCAATTTGTCAATCAAGAAGTTTAAATGCACTATCTGCCCCCAACATCAAAATAATAGAAAAATTAAAAAAAAGTTATTGACAAATAACCAAAGTTAGTGTAATCTAACTATCAGAAAAGGAAATGAGTTCTAGCAACTCTTTCTTTTTTAAACAGGAGTTAGGATAAACTAACTATATATATTAAAACAATGGATCGAGAGATCTGTTGTTCTATGGGAGATGACCATGAGCAGGGAAGTGTTAGAGATTCTGGAGAAGATGGATAAAAAAGAATTAAAGACTCAACTGGCACTGCAATGTGCCCCGCTTCTTACGGGAATCAAACTGTCAAATCTTCTTACGGTGACAAAGAGCAACGAAGAAGATGTGAAAGATTTGTTCCGTAATACAGAAATTACTGTACATACACTCTACCAGACAAAACATCGTACAATATTCCTGCTTTTTCGTGAAAAACAACTACTCGCTTATCTGAACGAAGAAGATGTGAAGGAAACGATGAGATTGTTTGGGTATCAGACATTACGCCTTATCGACATTTTTGAAAAACTGTGTGCCCGCTATCAAAAATATATGAAGGATCATCTGTCTTTTCCACATGAGCTTGGACTGCTCTTGGGTTATCCTGTAGAAGATGTGTTAGGTTTTATCCGAAACGAGGGACGCAATTACCTATATTGCGGTTACTGGAAAGTATATGGAGATGTGGATGCGGCAAGAATAACATTTGACCGCTACAATCAGGCAAAGGAAGACGCGATCCGCCTGATATCGTCCGGCATGGAAATCCATGAACTTCTGCTTTACGGCAAGATGTTAGAGTCTGCCTAGATGGACTCATGATAACAGAATGTTTACAAAAAGCATATTCTGGTGTCTGAGGTATGACCGGATTTTTAGATGAAAGTAAATAAGATAAAAACGGAAAACACCCGGCTTGATGCGGCAAAGGCGTCGTGCGAGACCAGGAATCCGTTTGTATAAAATGAATGTGCAAAAATAAGCACAGGAATGGAGGAAATATGAGCAAGATTATCGTGGCATACTGGTCCCAGACGGGAAATACGGAAGCAATGGCAAATGCAGTTGGAGAGGGAATCAAGGCAGCAGGCGGAGAGGCAGACGTTGTTCCGGTATCTGCAGTATCCGTAGATGAGTTAAAAGCTGCATCCTCATTTGCATTAGGCTGCCCGGCAATGGGAGCTGAAGTATTAGAGGAGAGCGAGATGGAGCCTTTCGTAGAAGAGGTAGAAGGCTTTGCAGCAGGCAAAAAGATCGCTTTATTCGGTTCTTACGGATGGGGTGACGGACAGTGGATGCGCGACTGGGAAGAACGCATGAATGCAGCAGGAGCAACTGTTGTAAATGGTGAAGGTGTGATCGCACATGAAGCACCGGACGATGAAGCATTAGAAGCGTGCAGAAGTCTTGGAAAAGCGCTGGTATAAAAGAATATAAAAACTAAGAATTTTAATTGATTGGGTATATGAAGGGAAAAGTCCTTTTATATACCCAATTTTTAGTTATGGCTGTGAAAAAAATAGATTGTTTTAAAGTCAAGGCAGAGGTTTGCCCTGGAATATTTTACAGAGAAATACTATAATCCATATGTTGATGAATAAATGGGATCAGTGTGAAAAATAATATTTTTCACACGCAAATTTGTTCCCGAATTTAATATGTGCAAAAACAGCACAGAAATGGGGATTACTATGTTAAAAAAATTTGTAAAGTATGTCTCGCAGAACATGCTTGGCATGGTAGGTATGTCTGTCTATATTCTGGCAGATACCTACTTTATTTCTGTTGCGGTGGGGACGGATGGTATCACCGCACTCAATCTGGTACTGCCGGTCTACAACATGATCTTTGCCATCGGGGCAATGATGGGTGTCGGTTCAGCGATCCGTCTGGTGATCGAGCGGAATCAGGAACATCCGAATGCAGACGGATACTTTTTCCATGCACTGTCATGGGCATTGATTGTTGGCCTGCTTTTTATGCTTGTAGGAATATTTTTCCCGGATAAATTGATCGCCCTGCTTGGCGGGGATGCAGAGATCGTTGCGGTTGGGAAAAATTATACGCGCATTTTTATGAGTTTTGCGCCCTTTTTTATGTGGAATTATATCTGCAATGCATTTGTGCGCAACGATGGGAATCCGTCGATCGCAATGGCTGCGACATTATTCAGCAGTCTGTTCAATATTGTGTTTGACTATGTACTGATGTTCCCACTGGGACTTTCCATGGAAGGAGCTGCGCTTGCAACGGCACTTTCCCCGGTGGTCGGCATCCTGATCTGCTGTATCCATTTCCGCTCGGAAAAATGTACGGTAAAATTTAAGCCGATGCTGCCATCTTTGCGAAAAATACTTTTCTGCTGTCAGTTTGGTGTGTCCTCTTTTGTGGGAGAGATTTCATCCGGTGTGATCACGGTCGTCTTTAATATGATCATCCTTGGACTTGCCGGAAATACCGGAGTGGCGGCTTACGGCGTGGTTGCAAACACATCACTTGTTGCAGTTGCCCTGTTTAACGGAATTGCACAGGGCTCCCAGCCGTTAGTCAGCGAGGCATATGGCAGGGATATTCATAAAGATGTGAAAACTTATTTAAAAATGGCGGTTACGACTGCAGTAGGCGTCTCTGTACTTCTGGTTATTTTTATTTACCTGTTTGCACCTGTGGTGACTGCAGTGTTTAATGGCGAACATAACAGGACGCTTGCTGACTACGCAGAAACTGGACTGCGGATCTATTTTATCGGATTTTTATTTGCCGGGATCAATATCGTAGGGACTGCCATATTAAGTGCTGTCGAATCTACAAAATATGCATTTGCAGCGTCGATTTCCCGAGGTTTTGTGGCGATCATTTTCTTTGCATTTATACTGTCCGCAATATTTGGATTAAACGGGGTATGGATGGCCTTCCCGGCGGCGGAATTTGTGACAATGCTGATCACACTGTGTGGATTGCGGAGAATAAAGTTTGTTGATAAAAATTCTTAACACTTAGAAAATCTTTTGACAAAATGCAGATCGTGGTGTAAATTCAAGATACCCAATAGGGGTATATGGTATACAATAAAATGGTAAAACCGTGATAAAAAATCAGGGACAGCACAGACTATACAGACCGGAGGTAGACAGATGGCATGTGAAAAATGCAGCGCAAACGGAGATAATGTGAAGCATAAACAGCGTGAGAGTGCAGAAAAAAAGGCACTGCTTACGAGACTTTCCCGGATAGAGGGACAGGTGCGGGGAGTGCGTGCCATGGTGGAAGATGACAGATATTGCGTGGATATCGTCACACAGGTATCTGCGATCCAGGCTGCATTAAACGGATTTAACAAGGAGCTGTTAGCACGCCATATTAAAACCTGCGTTTCCGAAGACATCAAAGAAGGCAATGAGCAGGCTGTCGACGAACTCTGTGAACTGTTAAAAAAATTGATGAAATAACGGTTTGTATTTAGAAATGGAGATTGACATGAAGGAAAAGTTTGACGTAACAGGCATGAGCTGTTCGGCATGTTCCTCCCATGTGGAAAAGAGTGTTTCCAAACTGGAGGGCATAAAGACAGTCAGTGTCAACCTGCTGACAAACAGCATGCAGGTCGAGTATGATGAGACAAAGCTTGATACCGGAAAGATTATTGAGGCGGTGGAACATGCCGGATACGGTGCCTCGGTAAAAGAAGACGGAAAAGCAGCAGTAAAGGCGGGGGAGACGGAGGATGCCGTTTCCATCCAGCAGAAGAATATCAAAAACATGAAGACAAGACTGATCATATCCGTGATATTTCTGATACCGCTCATGTATGTGTCGATGGGACATATGATCTACAACGCGCTTGGCGTTCCGATGCCGCCGCTTACCATGAAGTTTTTCCATGGAAGTGAAAATGCAGTCATTTACGCATTTACGCAATTCCTGCTTTTACTTCCGATCCTGTTTGTTAATCAGAAATATTTCCGCAACGGCTTTACAACATTAGCGCGCAGGAGTCCAAACATGGACAGTCTGATCGCAATGGGAGCAACTGCGGCGACGGTATACGGTATCTTCGCGATTTACCGGATCGGCTGGGGATTCCGTATCGGAGACATGGAACTGGTACATCAGTACAGCCATGATCTTTATTTTGAATCCGCCGGAACAATTCTTACGCTGATCACGGTCGGAAAATATCTTGAGACGAAGTCAAAAGGAAAGACGAGTGAGGCAATCACAAAGCTGATGAACTTAGCACCAAAGACAGTGACAGTCGTGCGCGACGGCAAAGAACAGGTCATTGATGCGGCAGATGTGGTGCAGGGGGATATTTTCGTGATCAAGCCGGGAGAGTCGGTTGCGGTGGACGGTGTGATCTTAGAAGGAAAATCCTCTTTTGATGAATCCGCGATCACCGGAGAGAGCATCCCGGTGATAAAACAGGAAGGCGATAAAGTAATCTCTGCATCCATCAATAAAGCCGGACTGATCCGTGCGCGTGCAACGCGTGTCGGCAAAGATACGACGATCGCACAGATCATCAGTCTTGTGGAGGAAGCATCTTCGAGTAAGGCTCCAATCGCACGTCTGGCCGATAAAATTGCGGGAATCTTTGTCCCGACAGTTATTGGAATCGCGATCGTAACATTTATCTTATGGCTGGCAAGCGGGGCAGATTTTGAGTTTGCAATGTCCTGCGGAATTGCAGTTCTTGTGATCTCCTGTCCGTGTGCACTTGGACTTGCAACACCGGTGGCAATCATGGTTGGAACCGGAAAGGGTGCGGAAAACGGTATCCTGATCAAATCAGGAGAGGCATTAGAGACAGCACATATTGTGGATACCGTTGTAATGGACAAGACCGGAACCATTACTTATGGAAAACCGGTTGTGACGGATATCAGAACCTATGCAGGAATTTCAGAGAACGATCTGCTTAAGATTGCGGGCAGTCTTGAGAAGGGAAGTGAGCATCCGTTAGCGGAAGCGATTGTCTCCGATTGCGGGAAAAAGAACATCGTTCCGGAAAAAGTAAATGACTTTGAAGCGCTGTTTGGAAAAGGAATTAAAGGACGTTTATCCTCCGGCAGACTTTACTATGCAGGAAATGAAAAGCTGATGGAAGAGGCACACGTTGCCCTGTCCGGTGAGATAAAAAAAGAGATGGAACAATTTGCAAAACAGGGAAAAACACCGCTTCTGTTTGCAGATGAAACACAGATCATAGGCGTGATCGCCGTTGCGGATGTCGTAAAACCGACCAGCCGTGAAGCGGTCAGACAGTTCAAAGAATACGGAATCCATGTCATCATGTTAACCGGTGACAATGAAGTGACGGCACAGGCGATCAAAGATCAGGTAGGAATTGATGAAGTCATTGCCGGAGTGCTTCCGACACAGAAGGAAGAAAAGATATCCGCCTTAAAGAACAGCGGACATAAAGTTGCAATGATCGGAGACGGTATCAACGATGCGCCGGCGCTTGCTTCCGCAGACGTGGGAATCGCGATCGGGGCAGGTACGGATGTAGCCATTGAGAGCGCGGACATCGTCCTGATGAAAAATGACCTGATCGATGCGGTCGGAGCGATCCGTTTGAGCAAAGCGGTTATCCGAAATATCAAGGAAAATCTGTTCTGGGCATTTTTCTATAACAGCATCGGCATTCCGCTTGCGGCAGGACTTTTATATCCGATCTGGGGATTAAAATTAAACCCGATGTTTGGTGCGGCTGCCATGAGCTTAAGCAGCGTCTGTGTAGTAAGTAATGCACTGCGCCTTAGATGGGTAAAGCTTGGAAAAAAATCTTCATCCGGAAATGAGACAGGTAACATGGAACAGGAGAGTGCGGTCTGTGAAAACAGAGCGGTTACTTCTGAAATAAAAACAAAAAGTGATGTATCAGAAAGCGAGGAACAAACAATGAAAACAACATTAAGTATTGAAGGAATGATGTGCGGACACTGCCAGGCAACCGTTGAGAAGGCTTTAAAAGGAGTACCGGGTGTGTCTGAGGTAGTGGTGAGCTTAGAGGACAAAAATGCAGTTGTTACCGCAGAGGAATCAGTCAGTGCGGATGCATTAAAAGCAGCCGTTGTAGATGCAGGATATGAGGTAACTAACATTCAGTAAGGAATTGTTACGGGCACAGAAATTGTATTTTGCAGATCAAAAAAGATAAGCATAAAAGAGAAGGGGAGGCCGTGGTTACTCGGCTTCCCCTTCTTCTACGATCTGCTCTAACACGCGGATCAGATCCTGCATGTTATTAAGCTCTACATTTCGCTCGAGGATCAGATTTTTCAGATCCGTTGAAAGTGTCTCGAATTTGTCTTTGATGCCAGGTGCTACATAAGATGCCATATGGTCCTCCTTTTATTTCCGGCAGCAGATTTGCCTGCGGGACGTGTAATCTATTGTTTTTGTGTGGTTACCTGTTTATCATGTACAAAAATTTCAAAAAATATGCCGTAAAAAACACTTCTTGTAAAAATCGCCGTTATCCTTTAATATTAAAGAAGGCATATAGCCGTATTGGAACATTATAAATGAAAGAATGGAAACACCATGGATTATTACAGCAGTCAGATCAGTAAATTAATACAGGAATTATCGTCTCTTCCGGGAATCGGTGCAAAATCTGCACAGCGTCTGGCATTTCATATTTTGAATATGCCGGTGGAACAGGTCGAAGAACTTTCGTCTGCGATCGTGGATGCAAGGAAAAATGTCCGTTACTGTAAGGAATGTTTTACCCTGACAGATGATGAACTGTGTCCGATCTGTAAGGATGCCGGACGTAACCACAAGACGATTATGGTTGTGGAAGATACCAGAGATCTTGCAGCATATGAAAAAACCGGCAAATACGACGGGGTTTATCATGTCCTGCATGGGGCAATTTCTCCGATGCTTGGAATCGGACCTGCAGATATCAAGTTAAAAGAGCTGATGCAGCGCCTGCAAAAGGATGTTGACGAGGTGATCATTGCGACAAACTCAAGCCTTGAGGGAGAAACGACGGCGATGTATATCAGCAAACTGATCAAACCTACCGGGATCAAAGTGACAAGGATCGCAAGTGGTGTTCCGGTCGGCGGAGATTTAGAGTATATTGATGAGGTAACACTGCTCCGTGCCTTAGAAGGCAGAACGGAGATTTAATAAAAGGAATAGAAAGGAACATGACTAGACTATGACAAATCTGGAACTTGAAAAAACAGCGAACGAAGTCCGCAAAAGTATTGTAACTGCAGTACACAGCGCAAAAGCCGGACATCCGGGCGGATCACTCTCCGCAGCAGATATCTTTACTTATCTGTATTTTGAGGAGTTAAATATTGATCCGAAGAATCCTAAGATGGCAGACCGCGACCGTTTTGTGCTTTCAAAAGGCCACACGGCGCCGGGACTTTATGCAGTTCTGGCAGAACGTGGATTTTTCCCGAAGGAGGATCTTGTCACACTGCGTCATACAGGCTCTTACCTGCAGGGACATCCGGATATGAAACACATTCCGGGGATTGATATGTCATCCGGTTCTTTGGGACAGGGACTCTCCGCAGCAGCCGGAATGGCAGCAGCCGGAAAGTTTGACAAAAAAGATTACCGTGTCTATGCACTCTGCGGAGACGGCGAGATCCAGGAAGGCCAGATCTGGGAAGCTGCCATGTGGGCAGGATTCCGCAAACTGGACAATCTGGTTGTGATCGTTGACAATAATAACCTTCAGATCGATGGAACTGTTGATGAAGTATGTTCTCCTTACCCGATCGACAAAAAATTTGAGGCATTTAATTTCCATACGATCAATATCAATGGAAATGACTTTGATGAGATTCGTGCTGCATTTAAAGAGGCGCGTGAGACAAAGGGAATGCCGACTGCGATCATTGCAAAGACCGTAAAAGGAAAAGGTGTATCTTTTATGGAAAATGCCGTAGACTGGCATGGAAAAGCTCCAAATGATGCGGAGTATGAAATCGCAATGAAAGACCTTGAGAAAGTGGGGGAAGCATTATGTCAGAAATAAAGAAAATTGCAACAAGAGAAAGCTATGGAAATGCTCTGGTAGAAGTGGGAAAAGAGCATGAAGACCTGATCGTATTAGATGCGGACCTTGCAGGCGCAACAAAGACCGGAATTTTCAAAAAAGCGTTCCCGGAGCGCCACTGGGATGTCGGTATCGCAGAGGCAAATATGACCGGCATCGCAGCAGGACTTGCAACCTGTGGAAAAGTGCCGTTTATCAGCTCTTTTGCCATGTTTGCGGCAGGAAGAAACTTTGAGCAGGTGCGCAACTCGATTGGATATCCACATCTGAATGTCAAGATCGGTGCAACTCACGCAGGTATCTCCGTTGGTGAGGATGGCGCAACCCATCAGTGCCTGGAGGATATCGCCCTGATGCGCACGATCCCTGGCATGGTAGTCATCAACCCGGCGGATGATGTAGAGGCAAGAGCTGCCGTACACGCTGCATATGATCATGTAGGACCTGTATATCTTCGTTTTGGCCGTTTACCGGTTCCTGTATTCAATGATGAGGCAACCTACAAATTTGAGATCGGCAAAGGAATTGTCTTAAAAGAAGGAAAAGATGTGACAATTTTTGCAACCGGACTCTGTGTGAATGAGACGGTAGAGGCAGAAAAAATGCTTGCAAAAGACGGTATTGATGCAGAGATCATCAATATCCACACCATCAAACCGATCGACCGTGAACTGGTTGTAAAATCCGCGTTAAAGACCGGAAAAGTCGTTACGGTTGAGGAACACTCTGTGATCGGTGGACTTGGAAGTGCGGTATGTGACGTGCTCTGCGAAGAGGCTCCGACGAAAGTCTTAAAGATCGGTGTCAACGATGTATTCGGTGAGTCAGGTCCGGCATTAGAGCTGCTTCATAAATATGAGCTTGATGCAGAGGGCATCTACAAAAAAGTAAAAGCATTTGTAAAATAATAAAAGAAATCCAAAAGAGAGACTGCTGTCATTACGGAAACGTATGCAGCAGTCTTTTTCTGTCGAAAAGTTTTTGAAAAACTGTCCATAAAACCACAAAAAAATCGGACATGCTGTGATACCATTTCAAAATAAAAAAAGCTTTTTAAATTTAAACAGGGAGGATTGGAATGATTGAGATTATCCGGGAAGAAAATTGGGATGATACGAAAGAAAAAAAGCTGCCAAAAGATATCAGACAGATTGGGAGACCGGATGTTGGGGAGAGAATATACATAGAGGATGAAGTATACAGGTATCTGCATCCATATGAGAGCAGCTGTGAAAAACTTGTATATGTTTTGCTTGGAAGATTCGAAAATTACAGTGGAAGACAGTGCACATTTGTGGAGGCAGCAATACAGCTGGAACATTTGGAATTTGATGCAGAGATTCCAAGATGGAGCGACCATGAATGGGCGTATATATATAAACGGTTAAAAGATGAGTATGACAGCATGGTCATTGTTGGATGGGCATTAGATCACAGAGGATGTCTGCCGAATATGACAAAACAGATCGAACAGTTTCATCAGACGCATTTTGGCGGCGTTCATCAGACATTGTTCTTAATGGATACCCTGGAAAAGGAGGAAACATTTTTCAGCATCCGGAACGGACATCTGTACCGGAGAGAAGGATTTTACATATATTATGACAGGCACGCCGCGGTAAAATTAAAAAAGATGGAACACAGGGAAGAAAAAACAGAAGAAGTAAATTTGCCGGAGACAGACGAGGTTACATTCATGCAGCCGGACGAGCCTGTTTACGACATAAAAGAAAAGGAAGATACGAATGATATCGATATCCTGGAAGAAGAACTCTATATGGAAGAGAGTATGCAGCCGGACGAGCCCGGACTGCAGCCACATCCGGAACGAAAAAGACAGGGGCGTTATCGGAAACAACTGGAAGAAGCGGAAAAAACGGAAGAGGCAAAGATCCCTGCATATTCCTCCCTCGTATTGGCTGTGGTGGTACTGACTCTTGGTTTTACCGCTTATCAGAACCATAAGAAGATGAATGAGATGGAAAATACTCTGGCACAGATGAATCAGGTACATATCGTGACAGAAATGCCGGAAACAGAAAAAACGGCAGATTCTGGGATCGTGGTGGAAAATATTGCAGGAAGTATAGAAAAACAGACGGAGACAAAACAGGCGGATGAACACAGTACGCAGACAGAGGCGGAACAGCTTCAAACAAATGGAACGCAGGCGGCGGAGGCATCCGCACCGGATGAAACGGCAGGGATACAGGCAGGAACGGAATTGTCAGGAATGACAGATACAGAAGAAACTGCAGAAACGTCTGGAACAGCAGATGCCCAGAAAACGATGGAGTCCCAGGAAACAGAGAGTATGCAGAATCGGGAGGGAGAACAGAAGGCGGAAGCGGACACAGATGAAACAAACAGCAATAAGGAAAACGTAAAAGAGACGGCGGCACAGCCGGATGAGGCACAGACATATTTAAAACAGGGGTACTATGTGGTGCGGCAGGGGGATAATCTGGCTGCGATCTGCCGGAAAATATATCAGACAACAGCCATGATGGACAAAGTATGCGAGGCAAACGGGATTGATGATCCGGATGCAATCTATGCAGGCCAGTATCTGACGCTTCCGAATTAACAAAGCAGCCGCTTCTAAAAATAAGATGAAACATCCAGGGAATAATGCTATAATATCGAAAGATCAGTGTGAAAAAAAGATTTTTCACACACAGGATTTGTGTTTACGCACAAACTTGAGATGCCCGAAATGGGCAAGAACGAGGTTTAAGATGAAAGAGAGATTGGTATGGCGGAAAAAAACAAGAGAGGATTTCATACGGTAGAAGAACCGGATATGGAAGAGTATGAACGCAAGCTGCGTGAACATCGGGTAAAAGTAGTCAGAAGAACCGTTATTCTGATCGTTACCGTATTGGCAGTTTCTGCGGGACTCTGGGTGTTTATGGCACTGCGCCATTATGAGAATTTTGACGTGGGATCGTCTGTTGACAGGGCTGATACGGAGGCTACAAAGTTTGCAGATTTTGGGGAGAATATTTTAAAATACAGCAACGACGGTGCTTTTTATACGGATACGGCAAACGAACTGATCTGGAATCAGACCTATGAGATGACCGATCCGCAGATTGATATTTGCGAAGATTACCTGACAATCTATGATAAAAAGGGAACTATGATCTATATCATGACAAAGGAGGGAATCTTAGGCGGAATAGAAACGACAATGCCGATCCAGCAGGTGCGTGTGGCATCGCAGGGAACGGTGGCGGTTCTGATGAAAAAAGATGCTTCCGGTTATCTTGCAATGTATGATAAAACAGGTGCAAAATTAACGGAAGGAGAGATTCACGGTGCAAAAAAAGGGTATCCGGTCGCGATTGCATTGTCATCGGATGCCGTAAGACTTGCAGTTGCCATGTTGGACATCAATGATGGAAGCATAAAAAGTACGATTGCTTTTTACAATTTTGGAACAGCAGGAGAAAGTGAAATTGATCATGTAGTCGGAGCGCAGACGTTTCCAGATACCGTGATCCCGGAAATTGTTTACCTGGCGGATGACAGGCTTGCGGCATTCTCGGATACCGGAGTGATCCTGTTTGAGGGATCTCAGAAACCAAAACAATCCGGAACGATCCCTTTTGAAAAAGAAGTGAAGAGTATTTTCTATAATGATAATTATATTGGCTGCGTGATAAGCAATGAGGATGAGGCAGTGACACATCACATAAGTGTCTATGATCTGGATGGAAAAAGCGTTCTGGAAAAAGATTTTACAATGGAGTATACAGGTGTGGAATTTCTTGCGAACAATGAGATTTGTATTACAAATGAAAACGCATGTGATATATACACCATACATGGGATATATAAATTCCATCATGAGTTTGAACAGACATTGTATAAGATCATTTCGGAGGGTGGCGCGCTGAATTATACATTGATACTGGAAGATACAACAGAAAAAATAAGACTGAAATAAGGAGCATACATATGAACTGGGTTTTGCTGCTGGTATTGCTGATACTGGGATACAATATTATAAGAGGATATAGAAAAGGATTTTTGCGAATTGTGTATTCCCTGGTATCGTGGGTCATAGTACTTACATTTGTTACCGTTGCAACACCATACATTAATACGTATCTGATGGAACACACGACACTATATGAAAAGATTGAGCAGCAGTGCAGTGAACAGATAAAAAGATCCGTAGAGGAAAAACAGAGATCCATTCAAAATGAAAGCAGTCCGGATAATCAGAAATTGTCACAGTTTGGGATTATGCTGCCGGACTCAGTGGTAAATGATATTTTTGAGAAGACCGGAAATATGGCGGGAGAGATTATAGAACAAAGTGGTCTGTATGATGAGATAGCAAAACAGATTGCAGAATTTGTGGTAGAGGGAATTGCATTTCTGATCGCATTGGTCGCAGCGTGGACCATCGTGCATGTGATAGCGCGGGCGTTAAGAATTGTTTCACGGATTCCGGTACTGAGCGGGGTAAATCGTACACTCGGTGTATTTGCCGGTGGGATATACGGACTGATACTGGTATGGATCGGGTTTTACATGATAGCTGTGACAAGTACGAGCGAAATGGGAAGTGCCCTGGTTGCCTGCATATATCAGAGCAGATTGTTAAAATACCTGTATGAAAACAACGTAATTCTGACACTCATTATGAATTTTTTATAGACAGAAAAAAAGTGTTGACATATCCGGACAATAATGGTAGTATAAAAGTCCACTGCGAAAGACAAGCACTTTTGCTGGGGCGGGAAAAAGATACTTGATTGTTTATCTTTTGGAAAATAAAAAAGTTATTGACAAACAGAACAACACATGATAAGATATCAAAGTTGTCGCGTTTAAGATAACAGATCGGACAAAACCGATTGAGAGAAAAACTTTCAAAAAAATGAAAAA
>OBYZ01001110.1_pt1 | contig 13217 bp, 13 predicted proteins | sample 1501501 | NCBI WGS metagenome assembly OBYZ01 (sample SAMEA2580213, study PRJEB22360) | human gut metagenome | biome: human gut; feature: human-associated habitat; material: faeces | place: Denmark | collected 2008/2010
TTTTATACTTTTGTCAAGTACTGTTTGTACTTTTATTATGTACTTTTTGTACTTATATCATATTTATTATTATTATAAAATAACCATATATCCATAATAATAGCCAATATGCATCTTAAATTAATTCTCACCTCATATATCTACTTTTGCAATAAAAAAGCTACCCTCCTCAAATCCACTTTAAGGAAGATAGCTAATACCTTTTATAAATTTCTTTCCTGTTACATTCCCCGGAAGCGCTGATACCGCTGTTCTGCCAGTTCTTCACCGCCCATCTGCTGATATTTCACCAGAAATCCTGCAATTTTACGTTTCATATATAAAGTAACACGATTCATATTGTCACTGCTGACAACCGGAAATTCCGGCAGAATCTGTTCGATAATGCCCAGTTCCTTTAAATCCTGTGCTGTCAGTTTCATTACCTGCGCCGCTTTTTCTGCTTTGGATGCGTCCTTCCACAAAATTGATGCAAAGCCCTCCGGTGAGAGAATTGAATACACCGAATTTTCCAGCATCCAGACTTCATTTCCCGCTGCAAGCGCCAGCGCACCGCCGCTTCCGCCTTCGCCAATGACAATCGAAAGCACCGGCACTTTTAAATCTGCCATTTCAAACAGATTTTTTGCAATCGCTTCTCCCTGTCCGCGTTCCTCTGCACCAATGCCGCAGTATGCCCCCGGTGTATCCACAAGGCACAATACCGGACGATGAAACTTTTCTGCCTGTTTCATCAGGCGCAGTGCTTTACGGTATCCTTCCGGGTACGGCATTCCGAAATTACGCACAATATTCTCTTTTGTCGTTGCACCTTTCTGCTGTCCGATTACAGTCACCGGCTGTTTCCCAAAAAATGCGATACCGCCCACGATTGCACCGTCATCACGGTACGCCCTGTCACCATGCAATTCATAAAAATCTTTGGTGAGATATCCGATATAGTCAAGCGCCGACGGACGTTTGCTGCTTCTTGCAATCTGCACCTTTTCCCATGCCGACAACTGCTTCTTTTCATTTTTTGCCGCCAACAGTGCTTCTTCTTTTTTAATATCAATTTTTTTTGCATATATGTCATCTAAATACTGCTGATAGCGGCTCATTGTTTCTGCCTGTGGCTTTTTATGCAGCCGCAGCAGTGTCGATAAGGTCTGCTTTAAAAATCTGCGTTCCACGATATTATCAATCAATCCATGTTCCAGTAAAAATTCCGCCCGCTGAAATCCTTCCGGCAGTTCTTCCCCTATGGTCTGTCTGATAACACGCGGTCCTGCAAATCCGACCAGTGCCTGCGGTTCTGCAAGAATAATATCACCCAGCATGGCAAAGCTTGCCGTCACGCCGCCGGTTGTCGGATTGGTAAGCACGGTAATATAAAGTCCGCCTGCCGCATCAAATTTTTTCAGCGCCGCCGCCGTCTTTTCCATTTGCATGAGTGATACAATGCCCTCCTGCATTCTCGCGCCCCCGGAACAGGTAAATATTATCAGCGGAAGCTTTTCTACCGTTGCCCGCTCAATCGCCCTTGTCAGCTTCTCACCCACGGCATATCCCATGCTTCCCATAAGAAATCGTGTATCGCACACTCCGACTGCCGCTTCCATGCCGTCTATTTTTCCTTTTCCGGTAATCACTGCTTCATTTAAACCGGTGTTTCTCTGTAAATCCCCAAGTTTTTCTTCATATCCTTTAAAATGACAGGGATTGCCGCCGGTAAATTCTTCGTCCCATTCTTCAAATGTCTGTGCATCAAACACCATTTTTATCCGCTCATACGCGCCTATTTTCATATAATGTCCGCATTTCGGGCAGACATAAGCATTCTGCGTAAAATCTTCCGTCAGAATCATTTCATGACAGCTTTCGCATTTTGTATACAATCCGTCCGGGACATTCGGCGCTTCCGCCTGATTCTGATGCCGCACCGGCTGATTTTCCTTTTTAAATAATCCTTTTAAATGCACACTCTATCCCTGCCTTTTATTTTAAAATTAATCCCGTTTTAAGCGGTTTCTTCAAAATTTTTCTCAATAAAATCTGTATGAACCGCACCGCTTTCAAATTCCTTATTTTTTAAAATCTCATACTGAAAGTCCAGATTGGTCGTTACACCTTCAATAATAACTTCCCCTAAAGTACTTCTCATCTTTTTCAATGCTGATTCACGGTCTTTATCATATACCATTACTTTCATAATCATCGAATCATAATATGGCGGTATTATATAGCCCGGATAAACTGCCGTATCAATCCGCACACCGTTTCCGCCGGGAATATGCAGTTCCTGAATCGTGCCCGGACACGGCGCAAAATTTTTATCCGGATTTTCGGCATTAATACGCACTTCCATCGCATGACCCGTCAGATGAATATCACTCTGGCGCAGTCCGAGTTTCTCTCCTGCAGCAATGCGAATCTGCTCTTTTACCAGATCAATGCCTGTGACAAGCTCTGTCACCCCATGCTCCACCTGAATTCTGGTGTTGATTTCCATAAAATAGAACTGTCTGTGGCTGTCTAAAAGAAATTCCACCGTCCCGGCATTGCGGTATCCGACCGCCTTTGCCGCACGCACTGCCATTTCGCCCATCTGCTGACGTAAAGCATCATCTAATGCTGTACACGGGGATTCTTCAATCATTTTCTGATGTCTGCGTTGTACTGAGCAGTCGCGTTCACCCAAATGAATCGTATTACCCTCATTATCCGCCAGTATCTGAAACTCAATATGTTTTGGATGTTCAATATATTTTTCAATATACATGGAATTGTCGCCAAAACCATTTTCGGCTTCACGCTGTGCATTTTGAAAATTTTTCTCAAATTCTTCGCTGTTTCGCACCACACGCATGCCTTTTCCACCACCGCCAAGTGCCGCTTTTATCATGACCGGATAACCGATTTCATCTGCAAATTTCCTGCCTGCTTCCGCCGTAAAAATGGGTTCTTTCGTACCCGGAATGACTGGAACACCCGCCCGCACCATTGCATTTCTGGCTTCCGATTTATTTCCGGTTTCTTCGATTGTCCTTGCAGACGGACCGATAAATGCAATGTTACATTTTTCACAAAGTGCAGCGAATTTGCTGTTTTCAGATAAAAAACCAAAACCCGGATGAATAGCATCAGCTCCCGATGCAATCGTTGCGCTTAAAATGCGTTCCATATTCAGATAACTGTCCTTTGCTTCTGCCTTTCCGATACAAATACTTTCATCGGCAAGCTGGGTATGCAGTGCGTCGGCATCCGCCTGTGAATACACGGCAACCGTTTTGATGCCCATTTCACGGCATGCCCGGATAATGCGCACCGCAATCTCCCCTCTGTTTGCAATCAATAACTTCTGAAACATTTCTTCTTTCCTTTCCGCAGACATTTTTACATGTTTAGCCAATCATAAAGGTCAATTCCGCGGTAAGTGCAGTTTCTCCATCTACGCTTGCCGTCACTTTTCCGATTCCGACAGGACCTTTGCTTTTAATAATTTCACATTCCATTTTCAGCTTGTCGCCCGGCACAACCTTTCTTTTAAAACGTGCGTTATTTACTGCGCCAAAGTATGCTGTCTTTCCTTTATTCTTTTCCAGTGACAGAATTGCCACCGCTCCGACCTGTGCGCAGGCTTCTATCTGTAAGACACCGGGCATCACCGGTTCTCCCGGAAAATGTCCCGCAAAATACGGTTCATCGTATGTCACACACTTATATCCGACTGCCCGCTGTCCCGGCTCACACTCCGTCACCGTATCCACCAGCAGAAACGGATGTCTGTGTGGAATAATCTCCATAATTTCCTTTGTTGTAAGCATATTTTTCTCCATTCCACAGATGATTTCTCATCTACTATTCGGGTTGTTTGCTTTCACCCGGAAGCAAACAACCATGTGAAAATGCTTTGATTTATGGCATTTTCACATTCCACAGATGATTTCTCAGGGCATCTTTGTGATGTCTGCATCACAAAGTGCCGTGTGAAAATGCTTTGATTTATGGCATTTTCACACTCCTACAATAAACAGCGGCTGTCCAAACTCGACCATTTCACCGTTTTCAACCAGCACTTCTTTGACAATTCCGTCACACTCGCTTTCAATTTCATTCATCAGCTTCATTGCTTCGATAACACCGAGTGTCTGTCCTTTTTTTACGGTATCGCCCACTGTAACAAATGGTTCGTCTTCCGGGGACGGCGCACTGTAGAAAATGCCGACCAGCGGCGAAGCAACAACTGTACCCTCTGCCTGCTTTTCATTTTTTTGCGTATCGGTCTGATATTCACCGCCCGCCGTAAAGCTGTATCCGTCCATGGCTGCCGGATTTCCTGTCGTCATGCTCTGCGTTCTTTCCTCGGAAACACCGGACCGGTTTCCTGCCTGTGATGCCTGCATACAGCCGGACTGTATACCCGGCTCGCCTGTCTGCTGTACCGGATTGAATTCTTTTACGCGTTCTGCGGTAAGCGTAAGCTTCGTTTCTCCTTCTTCCAGTGAAAAACCTGTCAGCGCGCTTTTCGACACGGCATCTATCAGTTTTAAAATCTGCTCTAATTCCATAACTGCCTCATTTCTTTTATGAAAACTTTTTCACAAGAAGCGTTGCATTGTGTCCGCCAAATCCAAGGGAATTGGACAGCACCGTCTTCACCTCTGTTTCAATGCCTTTTCCTTTAATATACTGCAAATCCATTTCGTCTTCTGTTTCCGTAAGCCCCACATTCGGATGCAGATACCCATCTGTTACCGACTTGATACAGGCAATCAGCTCTACCGCACCTGCCGCACCCAGAAGGTGTCCGACCATGGATTTGGTGGAGCTGACCGGTACATTTTCTGCCGCTTCGCCAAATGCCAGCTTAATTGCCCTCGTTTCAAACAAATCGTTGTGATGTGTACCGGTTCCGTGTGCATTGATATAATCCACTTCCTGCGGTAATACGCCTGCTTCCTGCATGGCATTTGTCATGGCACGTGCCGCGCCGCTTCCGTCTTCCGCCGGAGAGGTGATATGATACGCATCGCTTGAACAGCCGTATCCGGCAATTTCCGCATATATATGCGCGCCGCGCTTCTTGGCATGTTCTAAGGATTCCAGTACCAGAACACCCGCACCTTCTCCCATAACAAATCCGTTTCTGTTCTTATCAAACGGCAGGGATGCCCTAAGCGGGTCTGTGCTTGTAGAAAGTGCCGTAAGTGCCGTAAATCCTCCGATTCCAATCGGTGTAATACTGCTTTCCGTACCACCGCAGACCATAACATCTGCATCACCGCACTGGATAGAGCGGTATGCCTCCCCGATAGAATTTGTTCCTGTCGCACAGGCTGTTACCACATTGATGTTTTTTCCTTTTAATCCGTATGCAATGGATACATTTCCTGCCGCCATATTGGTAATCATAAGCGGAACTAACAGTGGATTAATCCTTCCCGGTCCACGCTCCAGCAGCTTTTTATGCTCACGCTCCATGGCATCTAAGCTGCCGATTCCGGAACCGATAGACGTTCCGACGCGGTATGCGTCTTCTTTTTCCATATCCAGTCCGGCATCTTTAATTGCCTGTCCTGCCGCCGCTACCGCATACTGACTGAACAATTCCATACGTTTTGCCTGTTTAAAATCCATATATGCCTGTGCATCAAAGCCTTTTACTTCTGCTGCAAGCTTTACCTTAAAATCCGTTGTATCAAATTTTGTAATTGCACCGATACCGACTTTTTGTGCTTTTACGTTTTCCCAGAATTCCTCTACGGTCAAACCAATCGGTGTAATTGCACCCATTCCTGTCACAACTACTCTGCTTTTCTGCATTTCTTCCTCCAATCTGCTCATCTGCCCCTCAAAACTGCTTTACCTTCGTTTAGAAACAATATCGTCTATACCATGCCGCCGTTGACTGACAGCACCTGTCCGGTAATATACGATGCCTTATCCGAAGCCAGAAATACCGCCGCCTGTGCTATATCCTGCGCCGTTCCCATGCGTTTTAAAGGAATTGATGACTGTACACTTTCCTTTACACTGTCAGAAAGCACAGCTGTCATATCTGTGTCAATATAACCCGGTGCAATCGCGTTGACTGTAATCTGTCTGGATGCCAGTTCTTTTGCCGCAGATTTTGTAAGCCCGATAACACCGGCTTTGGATGCCGCGTAATTTGCCTGTCCTGCATTTCCTGTCAGACCGACAACCGATGCCAGATTGATAATCCTGCCGCTTCTCTGCTTTATCATATATTTTGCCGCATGGCGGATACAGTGAAATGTTCCTCCAAGATTGACTGCAAGCACCTGTTCAAAATCCTGTTCTGACATTCTAAGAAGCAGTCCGTCCTTTGTTATTCCTGCATTATTTACTAAAATGTCGATTTTTTCATATTTTTGTACGACATATTTTATCATTTCCTCGACAGCCGCAAAGTCTGACACATCACACTGATATTTTTCCGCACTGCCGCCGTTTTTTAAAATACTATCTACCGTATCCTGTGCCGCCTGTGCATTTCCTGCATAATTTACAATCACAGTTGCACCTTCTTTGGCAAGGCTTTTCGCAATCGCACTGCCGATTCCCCTGCCTGCGCCCGTTACCAGCGCAATTTGTCCGTTCATTTCCTGCATGATGCCCTCCTGACTATTCTGTGATAAGCTGTGATAAATCTTCTTCCTTTTCAATATTGATACAGGTGATTCCTTCACACTGCATTTCCTTTGCCGTCTTTTTTACAAATCCGGTTAGTGTTCTTCCCGGTCCGATTTCTATAAATGTGTCAAAGCCGTCCGTGATTAACTTACGTAACGTCTGTTCAAAGCGTACCGGTGAATAAACCTGCTTTCTTAACAGTTCCGAAATTTCTTTGCTGTCCGTTACATATTCCGCCGTCAGATTGGCAATATAAGGTATCCTGATTTTGTTAAATGAAATCTTTTCGAGTTCTTTTTGAAGCTGTTCTCCCGCTCCGTAAAGCAACGGGGAATGAAACGGTCCGCTGACCCTTAACGGCACCACTCTTTTTGCGCCTGCCTGCTTTAAAACTTCTGCCGCCCGTTCCACTTCGCCTTTTTCGCCGGAAATGACAATCTGCCCCGGACAATTATAATTGGCAATGCCGATTTTTGCAGTGTCCAGTGATGTTTTTAGTACTTCTTCCGTCTGTTTGGCACTAAGTCCCAACACTGCCGCCATACTGCCCTGACCTTCCGGTACTGCCTGTTCCATATAAATGCCGCGTCTGCGGATTACGTAACAGCCGTCCTTAAAAGGCAAAGCCCCTGCTGCTGTCAGTGCTGCATATTCTCCCAGTGAAAGTCCTGCCGCCGCTTCGTACGGAATCCCTTTTTCCTGTAAAACGTTCAGTATCGCACATTCTGTTGTATACATGGCAATCTGCGTGTATTCGGTCTGATTTAAAGCTTCATTTTCTTCAAAACAAAGTGACGCAACATCAATGCCTGTCACTTCCTGTGCCGTTTTAAAATATTGTCTGACAGCATCATATTTTTCATAAAAAGAACGTCCCATTCCGACATTCTGTGCGCCCTGTCCCGGAAAGAGAAATGCTGTTTTACGCATGTTCTGCCTCATTTCCGCACGAATCTTCCGCAAAGATACTGCATTTTTTTATCGTTTCTTTTGCTTCCTGCACAATTTCCTGAATAATTTCTGCACAGGTCTGTTCTTTTTTTATCATGCCTGCAATCTGACCAGCCATGACCGTTCCCATGGCAACATCACCGTCTACAACAGCTTTGCGCAGTGCACCCAGTGTCAGGTGTTCCAATTCTTCAAAGGATACATTGTTTTTTTCCATTTCAAGATACTGGCGTGTCATTGTATTTCTAAGGGAGCGCACCGGATGTCCCGTGCTTCTTCCCGTAACAACGGAATCAATATCCTTTGCGCCAATCACACGGTCTTTGTACGCCTGACTGACGGTGGATTCCTTTGCAACGATAAAACGCGTTCCTAGCTGTACCGCTTCCGCACCCAGCATCAATGCCGCTGCCATGCCTCTGCCGTCACCAATGCCGCCTGCACCGATAACCGGAACCGATACCGCATCGACAACCTGTGGGAGCAGGGACATTGTTGTCTGCTCACCGATATGACCGCCGGACTCCATGCCCTCTGCAACAATCGCATCTGCGCCCGCACGTTCCATCATTCTTGCCATTGCAACAGAAGCAACCACAGGAATCACACGAATTCCCGCTTCTTTCCACTGTTTCATGTATTTTGCAGGATTACCGGCTCCTGTCGTTACGGCTTTTACACCTTCTTCGGCTACAACCTGTGCCACTTCGTCTACATGCTCACTTAACAGCATAACATTCACGCCGATTGGCTTATCTGTAATCTCTTTTGCCCTGCGGATTTCACTCCGTACCCATTCTGCCGGTGCATTTGCCGCCCCGATAAATCCGATGCCGCCCGCTTTTGAAACATTTGCCGCAAGCGCCGCATTTGCGACCCATGCCATACCACCCTGAATGACCGGGTATTCAATTTCAAGCAGTTTTGTAATTCTTGTCTGCATATTTTCTCATCTCCGAACATCTTTATAAACGTTGTCTGCCTTTTTACCTCACTGCTTTTTAAGCTTCTACACCGTGATTTTTTAAATAATCACAGACATCCTGTACCGTTAATAACTTTTCAAGTTCTTCTGACGGAATTTCTACGGAATATTCGTCTTCCAGTGCCATTACCAGTTCAAATAAATCCAGTGAATCTGCATTTAAGTCTTCCTTGAAGCGTGATTCCGGCTTTACATCCTCTGCGTTTACATTTAACTGTCCTGCGATAATTTCTTTCATTTTTTCTAACATCTTTTTAATCTCCATTCTACTACAATATATTTTTGATATTCTCTTGTAATCTACGCATATTCTGCCTGTCATTTGTGCCATTCCAGCAATGCACTGCCCCAGCTTAATCCGCCGCCAAAGCCGGACAGAATCAACACATCGCCCGGTATCAGGCGGTTTTGTCTGTTTAATTCGTCTAAAAGAACCGGTATGCTTGCCGCTGAAGTATTTCCGTGGGTTTCCAGATTCATCGGAAATTTTTCAACCGGTACATCCAGCCGCTTTGCAATACTTTCAATCATTCTTGCATTTGCCTGATGTAAAATAAAATATTTTACCTGTTCCTTTGCCGTTTCCGATTCTTCTAGCACTTCTTTAACAGACTCCGGTACTTTCCGAACTGCAAAAGAGAAAATTTCCCGTCCGTTCATATGCACCGCATTTTCTTTTCCCAGTGTCAAAGCCTGTGCACTACCGCTGTCGCTATGCAGTCTGAAAATGCTTTTTCCGCTGCTGTCTTCACCTAAAACAACCGCACCTGCGCCGTCACCAAACAGCACACAGACACTTCTGTCTTTCCAGTCCACCACCTGCGACATCACTTCCGCACCGATAACGAGTACCTTTTTGTACATGCCCGCTTTAATATAGGCATCTGCCACACTCATTGCATACAAAAATCCTGTACAGGCGGCGCTTAAATCAAAACATGCCGCGCGCTCTGCCCCAATCTCCTGTTGGACAAGATTTGCCGTACTCGGAAATATGTAATCAGGCGTTGAAGTCGCAACGATAATGGCTTCTATCTGCTGCCGCTATCCCGGCATCTGCTATCGCCTTTTTCGCGGCTTGTGCCGCAAGCGCTGATGCAGTCTGACCTTCCTGTGCGATATGACGGCTTCGGATTCCGGTTCTGGTGCGAATCCACTCATCACTGGTATCCAAAAATGTTGAAAGTTCTGCATTGTCAAGCACCCTTGACGGAACAGCACTTCCCGTTCCTATTATTTTCGTATTCATATCTGCCTCTGTGCCGCGTTTTCTTTTTCCCGGAAAATGTCCCGCAGCTTTGACATTTTCCTTCTTTAAAATTCTGTTTCGTTTCTTCAGATTTTCGTTTTGAATGTCTTACTTTTTGATAATCAAAATATTAATCTAAAAATTTAAGAGTCAAACGAAATCCGTAAAAGCTTTTTGTTTGACTCTCAAACTAGTTGTTACTATACAGGAAAACTTTTCCTTTGTCAATAGTATTTTGATATTCAAATTATTTTTTAGAAATTAAAATCAATTTTAATTCCCTTTAAGTCTTCTGCCAGCAGATTATTATCCTCAAGAATATTGCGGATATTCTGTTGTGCAGCTTCGACATTGTTTGTTGTCTTGCGCTGGAGGGATAAATCCTGCTCGGCACTGTCTGCCTCCGCCTGACCCTTGATAAGTTCTTCCTGCTCTTTCCTCTCCTGCTTTGCCTCATCAATGCGCTCCTGCTGTTCGTCACGCTTCTCTTTCTGCTCCTCGGCTTTCTTCTGCGCTTCTTCCTGCTCTTTGTCGATATGCTCTTTTCCGTCCTGAATGAGCAGCCCCATGATTTCTTTGTTGGAAGCTTCCAAAATATCATCTGCTGCACTGCCTGCTTTTAACATATCCTGTGACTTTGCCTGATCGGTCTTTGCCTTTGCGATTGTATCTGTCAGCTCAATCAGCTTATCATTCGCATTGGAAGCAGTTACTTTCATTGAACCGGCAATCTGGTTTAACCGGAGTGCCTTTTCCTGATATTCTGTACGCGGAAGATTCTGCAATTCCTTTAACCTGTCAACGTCTTCCTTTGTAAAGCTTTCATCATGTGAGCCATTCTTATAATTCTGGAATTTTTCGAGTAATTCCAAATCCTTCTGCTCCTGTGAATCATCAGCTACACCGTATTGCTCCTGAAGCTCCTTTTTGCTCTTTTCAAAGGTTTTCTCATGCTCTTTAGCTTCCTGCATCTGCTCTACATAGTCTGCTTTCTGCTGTTCCATATCTTTTATGCTCTGGGAAGCCAATTCATCCCTGCCCCACGCATCTGTAATCAGTTTCATTGCCTGACGTCTTGCGGTCTGCTTTTTCTGCTCAATTTGATTCCCCTGTCCGAGCATTAAATCGCCAGCAAATACAGTGCTTCTCGTCTTGGTATCCTGTGTTTTGTTTCGTCCCGCTGTTGTACCGCTCATCTGGATTCCGGTATTGTCCTGATTCATCTTAATCGTTATAGACATTTTTCAACTCCTTTTACTTTCCCCTTAGCTTTTGTTTAAATGTTAAATACTGATATCGACACTCACACCTGCAAAAGCCGCTGTTTTTCCTGCCGTCTTTACCGTGCCTGTATGACCGCTGTTACCGCTGTCTGCAATCACCGTGACTGTTCCGGCTTTTGTTTTTTCCGGCTGTGCTTCTGCCGTGCTTTCGGTATCCGTACTGTCTGCCGCGTTCTGCTTTGGTGTTTCAAGTACGGTTCCGTTTGCCGCGATTGCCTGACGGATTGTTTCTAACGGGTCTTCACCGTCTGTCGTTACCTCGCCCTTTGTCCTGCTGTTATCCTCTGAAGATATGGTATCGGTGCTGTTATCGGTCTTTTTGGACTTTGTATCTTCATCTTCATCCGGCAGAATTGCATACTGGGCTGATTCCACAAATTCCTGATGTTCTTCCTGTATGCCCATTACTTCCCGCAGCAGCTTTTTTAACATTGCACATTTCTGGTCTTTTGGAATATAAGGACTGGAGGCAATGCTTTTGCAAGAAGACAAAAACTCGCCCATTTTGGCTGTCTTAACACGCTCCACTTCTTCCTTTGAGCGGCAGTTTCTAAGCTGCCTTTTATAGTTTTCGCGCTCTCTTTGTTCTTCCTCGTAATCCTTTAAAGCCTGCGGATTATGCTTTTTTAAATATTCGATTTCCTCAGCGTTTAATCTGCTGCCCGAAGCCAGCTTAATGTCGATTGCCGCCGGTTTCTGGCCTTCACGGATATCGTCTGCCTGCGACTGATACATCTGCAATTCACGTTGTTCAGAGGTCAGCTCGCTTGTCTTTCCGGCATTGATGTCATTTTTCTTTTTCTGCCACTGGTTCTGCATTGCCGACAGTGCCACCATGCTTTGAATTGTCCCTGTTCCCATATGCCGCTCCTAACCGCAGAAGTCGATGTTCTGTCCAACCTTCTTTTCGGCTTCCGTAAGAACCGTATCGCTTTTTGCCAGCTGCATATAATCCTGTATCTTTTGCAGCAATTCTTCTACGGAAGATGCCGTAATCGTCACTGTACCGCTGTCTGTATCCGTCTTATCTGACACATCTGTTTTTTCCGTCTTTTCGCTTCTTGCTTCTTCAAGTTTTTCTTTCTGGTGCTTTTTTTCGGCTTTCTTTTCGGCAGCTTTTTTCTCTGCCTTTTTTTCTGCTGCTTTCTTTTCTATGCGCTCCCGCTGTGCCGCAGAGGATTCTTCCAATACCGCAAAATAAGTTGCCGTTCCGCCGTCATTGACCTGCATGCCGAATCCCTTGACGTTGGCACCGCTGGATTGCAGACTGCTCTTTAACTGGGAAATACCGCTTGCCGCATTTGCAATAATGGCTTCATACTGCTTGCGGTAATTCTCATCTTCTGCCATCCGCTCTACTTTGTCTTCGTCAATTAAGACAACCATTTTGCTGGCATTGGCATAACTGGAAGCCTGCGCCTTTGCCTGCTCCTTCTTGTCTTCACTGACAAGAATAAAATCCATGTTGGAATATTTTTTCTTTAAAGATTCATAATAATCCGCCGCTTTTTTACTGAGCTTCGGACTGCCTATGGTTTTTCCTGAAACACTGCCGCTCTTTTCATTTTGTGTCTGCTCTGTCTTCTTTTTTGCTTCCACTGCGGCAGCACTTGTAGATGCTGCGTTTTCTACTACGCCGGTATAACTTGATATCATATTCATTTCCTCCCTGACTACTGCTAAATACACCGGTCAAAATCCGTTTCGACCGTTTTTCCTTTTGTTTAATAGATATATCGGAAGGTTTTGTATATATTTTAACTTTTTATGATATATCTCAATAAGCTTTGCTATTTTCCGGCGGTTTTCCTCTTTGTCGTCTGCCGCATTTTATAAAATATCCGGCTTGTGCTTCTGTCACTGTCTTTCTTGTGCGTGAAAAATTGTGTGAAAACAACAAGATTTCATTTATTTAATCGAATAGATATGTGATCTCATTACCATATTTATTAATGACTGCCTTTTTTTCTGCATCTGAAAATGCAGAGAGTATATTCACCCCCAGCTCCTGATGCAAAAGGGAAAAGAAATTTATAAACCGTTCTGAAGCCGTACTGCTTTCTGTTTCATTGAAAGAATCGTGTGCATTTGAAAAAACAGCCTGTAAACTGTT
>OBYZ01001122.1_pt1 | contig 12931 bp, 10 predicted proteins | sample 1501501 | NCBI WGS metagenome assembly OBYZ01 (sample SAMEA2580213, study PRJEB22360) | human gut metagenome | biome: human gut; feature: human-associated habitat; material: faeces | place: Denmark | collected 2008/2010
TGGGCGGCCGCCAATGCTCGTTCCGCACATCCATGGTGAGCGTCGACGAAAACGCAGCCATGGAAATCGTGATCGGGCATTTGGCTGAACGTGGCATCGCATCCGTGGCATACATGGCCGGCAAGGAAATCTCCTTCGAATCGGCGGAACTATTCACCATGTTCCACACTCAGATGCGAGCGCACCATCTTGCCACCGAAACCGAATGGAACAAGTTCGGAGACCGTAGCGTGCAGCGCGGATTCGACTGCGCCATGCGACTGTTTTCCGAGCCGCTCGTGCAACCGGAGGCCGTGGTGTGTGCCGACGATGCGATCGCGTTCGGCGTGATGGTGGCGTTGCATTCGCTTGGGCTTCGCGTGCCTGAAGATGTGCTGGTGGTTGGCTACAACGATTCGCCAATCGCACGCACCACCATGCCGCCACTGACCAGTGTGCGCCCGCCGTTCAAACAAATCGTCTCCGAAGCGCTACGCCTACTCAACGACGGCCCCGACAGCCCCGCACATATCTCACTTGCACCGCAACTGATCGTGCGCGAATCCACCAACTACCAGCGCTGAATCGCAATTTTTGCAATTTTGCCGGCAGTTATCGCACGATAGCAAGCCAGAATCATACCCAAACAACCATTTTTCCGCTCACTGGAGAAATACGGACGCCGGAGAACAGTATGTGCCAACGCCGCTAGCTCTAACTGGCGATGAGAGAGCAGAAGAGGGCTTCGAAGACCAGTACGGGATTGCCATTGCCGGCCAGTCGGCGACGCGCAACGGCAATATCCTCCAGCCGCCGCACCGCTCCCCCACGCGTAAGCCGCACCGACAGTTCGGTGATCGATGAACGATTCTCCAAATTGATCAGTCCCACCGAATCCTCGGCATTGTTCTGTAGCACAGCCACATCACGGTAAATACTGGCAATCGAGTTCAACGCACGGTCAAGCACATCACGCGTAAGTCGCGTAGTCTGGCGCTTCAGCTCGTCTTTTTTGGCGATCGCATTGTACGCGCCACGCAGTTTCGTAGGAATACGATCCTTCGCCCCAAGCCCATTGACCCTACGAAAATCAGCTTCCGCCTCTGCCGCCTTGACCTTCACCTCCGCTTCGGCCTGCGCTTTCGCATTGTCGATAAGATTGCCGGCAAGCAGCACCGCATCCGATGCGCGACGCAATCCAAGCACACCCACAATCAGCTCGTCACGGTCAGACATCACCTGCTCATTCTCCGCATACAAGCGCGCAATGCCGATATGCCCTTCCGCAAGACGTGCGGCACGCACCGCGATTTTCGGCTCAAATCCGCCATTTTGTTCCAGAAATGCGGCCACTGCCTGCGTGGAAGGCACAGCAAGATTGACGATGCGAGTGCGCGAGCGAATCGTCGGCAACACATCCTGCGCACTCGGCGCGCACAAGAGCCAAATCGTGTGCGCGCTCGGCTCCTCAATCTCCTTGAGCAGCACGTTGGTGGTGCGTTCCAGCATGCGATCGACATCTTCGATAATGATGATGCGCCACGGCGCAGTGCTCGGCATCTGTTCGGAAGTGGTGATGATGTCTCGCACCTCGTCGATGCCGATGGTCACTTTGTTGGTGGCAAGCACGGTCACGTCGGGATGAGTGCCGGCAAGCACCTGCTGCACGGCTTTGGTCGGCTCGTCGCCAAGACCATGATCGGGGCTCTCCAGCGCCGCCGCAAACGCGCGCGCCACATTGGAACGGCCCGATCCTGGAGGACCGCAGATTAGCCAGGATTGCGCAATGGCTTTCGGATCGCCACTTGCGATGGCTTTGAGTTGTTCGACAACCCGCTGCTGGCCGACAATCGAATCCCACACGCTCATTGGGCGGCCTCCGATTGGAAAGTTTTCGTTTGGCTGATTTGTGCAAAATCGTCTTGAATATGCGACCATACTTCATCGATGGATTGGCTGGCATCAATCACGCGGAAACGTTGCGATTCCGCCTTTGCCAAGTCAAGAAACGCCTGTCGTGTACGACGTTGGAAATCGTTTCCCGCAGATTCCATGCGATCTTCATCATGCTGTAGTCGTGCATGCGATTGCACAGGGTCAAGATCCAGTAGATACGTGCGATTCGGCAATAGCTCGCACGTTGCCCACATACTTAAGTCGCGGATTTCACCTGCCGTCAATTCGCGGCCGCCAGCCTGGTATGCAAGAGAAGAATCAAGGTACCGATCGGTAATTACCACGGCACCGCGTTCCAGCGCAGGGCGAATCACCTCGGCAACATGCTGGGCACGGTCGGCGGCGAACAGCAACGCCTCCGCACGCGGAGCAATATCCGCGTCGGAACCTTCCACGCCACCAAGCAGCAGCTTGCGAATAGCCACGCCAAGCACAGTACCGCCCGGCTCGCGCGTGACCACGCATTCGCGCCCCTGCGCCTCAACATACGCACGCAATCGTTCGACCTGCGTGGTTTTGCCGACGCCGTCGATGCCTTCAAAGGAGATGAATATGCCCTGCATATTCATCACCGGACAGGAACTACGGCGGGACGGGTGTAGCCTTCGTTGGCAGCGAGCCATTCCACATCGGCCTTCACCGTGGTCGGTGTGGAACCGATCTCCTTGGCGATACGGGTGTTGGCCCAACCCTTATCGGCCAACTCGCGCACCTTGGCACGGCGATCGGCACGAACTTGATCAGCAGAAGCCTTAGCACCCTTAGCAGCAGTCTTCTTAGCACCACCCTTGCCAGCAGCACCCTTGCGTCCACGCCTCTTCGACGGACCCTGCGCACGCTTCTCCGCCAGCAGACGGAACGCCTCAGCCGGCTCGATCGACTCAGGAGCATACTGCTTCGGCAACGTACGGTTCGTTTCACCATCGGTGATATACGCGCCGTAGAAGCCTTCCTTGATGGTCACCTGCTTTTGCGTTTCCGGATCGACGCCCAGTTCACGCAGCGGCGGCTTGGCAGCGCCACGACCGCGCCCACGGCCATACTTCGGCTGGGCGAACAGTTCCTTCGCCTTATCCAAATCAACCGTGAAAATCTCATCTTCCGAAGCGAGCGAACGCGTATCCGACTTGCCATCGGCACCAGTCTTCGTCAAATACGGGCCGTAACGACCATTATTGGCTTGCACAACAACCGTCTGCACTTCACCGGTCTGAGCGTTCGCTTCCTCATAAGAGCCAACTTCACGAGGCAAACTCAGCAGACGCAACGCATCATCCAACGTCAACGATTCCGGGCTCATCGTCTTAAACAACGACGCCATCTTCGGGCGATCGGCAGCCTTCTTAGCGCTCTTGACCTTCTTCGGCTTGCCATCACCAGCCACGTCACCGTCAGCACCAGCATCCGCAGAAGGCATCACCAACGCAACATACGGGCCGAAACGGCCATTACGCACTTCAACAGTGCCCCCGGAAACCGGATCAACACCAAGTGCGCGCGGACCGCCGGAATGATTCTCGATCAAATCATGACCGACTTCCACCGTCAGCTCATCCGGAGCGAGAGTATCCGGCAGCGACGCACGCTTCGGATTTCCCTCATCATCCAGATGGTTCACATCCTCCAGATACGGGCCATACCTGCCGACGCGCACATGCAAACCGTCGCCGATCTCAATCGTATTGATCTCGCGAGCGTCAATTTCACCCAACTGCGCGACCTGCTGCTGCAAACCGGCATGCGCCTCGTCCGCAGACTGCGCGGCACCCTCACCGGAACCGAAATAGAAGCGGGTCAGCCAATTGCGGCCGGTCTCCTGACCACTCGCGATCTGGTCAAGACCGCTTTCCATATCGGCAGTGAACTCGTAATCCACATACCGCGGGAACTTCGTTTCCAACAATTTGACCACGGAGAACGCGAGCCACGACGGAATCAACGCACGACCGCGCTCATACACGTACCCGCGATCGATAATCGTGGAAATAATGCTCGCATACGTGGACGGGCGGCCGATTTCCTTCTGTTCCAACGTTTTCACGAGCGACGCTTCGGTGTAACGCGCCGGAGGCTGAGTTTCATGTCCGTCGGCACCAACCGCCACCGCGGCGAGCGCATCGCCCGGATTCATCGGCGGCAGCGACACATTGTCATCCGACTTCTTATCAGCTTTGCTGGATTTGCCGGATTGCGCAGCCTGTTCAACGCTTCCAGCAGCATCACCCTTCTTCGATTCGGCGGACGCGCGGCGACCCTCACCGGCCGCCTTCATAAAGCCGGGGAATTCGATGACAGTGCCGGAAGCCTGGAACATGGCTTCCCCATTCGATTCGGTCGGTGCAGACAGTCGCACGGTCGCCGTGGAACCGGTTGCGTCCGCCATCTGGCAGGCAAGCGTGCGCTGCCAGATCAGCGTGTACAGCTTGAGCTGGTCGGCCGGCACTTTACTTGCGATTTCCGCAGGATCGCGGAATTTCGCACCCGCCGGCCTAATGCATTCGTGGGCTTCCTGCGCGCCCGCGGTTTTTGTGGCATATTGTTTCGGCGCGTCCGACAGATAGTTTTCGCCGAAATGCTTGACGACCGCTTCACGCGCGGCTGCGATCGCTTCCTGCGACAGCGTCACCGAATCGGTACGCATGTAGGTAATATAGCCGTTTTCATACAATCCTTGCGCCGCGCGCATGGTCTGACGCGAGCTCATGCCGAGACGATTGCCGGCGGTCTGCTGCAATGTGGACGTAGTGAACGGTGGAACCGGACGGCGACGGTACGGCTTCGTTTCCATCGACGCGACGGTAAACGTTGCAAATTCCAACGCCTGTGCAATCGCGGAAGCCTGCGCCTCATCCAACTGCACGACCCGGTCCTTCGCACCGGCCGCAGTCAGCTTGCCATCGGCGCCGAAATCCTTGGAACCCGCCAAACGACACCCACCAAGCGACACCATACGAGAATCAAACGCAACATTATTGCCATCGGCATCCGGCGCTTCCAACGTTGCGGTGACATCCCAATACGGGGCACGCACGAACGCCATACGCTCACGCTCGCGCTCCACAATCAAACGCGTGGCGACGGACTGCACACGGCCCGCGGAAAGACCCGGTCCAACCTTGCGCCACAGCACCGGAGAAAGCTCATAGCCGTACAGGCGGTCCAGAATACGGCGGGTCTCCTGGGCATCGACCATGTCGTCGTCAACGTCGCGAGTATTGTCAAGCGACGCTTTGATAGCTTCCTTCGTGATTTCGTGGAACACCATGCGTTTGACCGGCACTTTCGGCTTGAGCGTCTGTACCAGATGCCAGGCGATGGCCTCCCCTTCGCGATCCTCATCGGTTGCGAGGTACAGGGTGTCGGCTTTTTTCAACGCGCTTTTCAGTTCGGATACGGTTTTCTTCTTGTTGCCATCGACGATGTAGTACGGCTTCCACGTCAACGCCGAACTTGCCGAATTTGGTTTTGTCGGCGGCCGGCACCTGGCTTGGCTGCGCAAGATCTCGAATATGGCCGACTGAGGCCATCACCGTATATTCGGAGCCCAAATACCCACCGATTTTCTTGGCCTTGGTGGGAGACTCCACAATCACGAGCTTGCTGCCGGTAGCCATAGCCACTCCTTATTACTAGCGTTTGCAACGCAATAATACTCACTGACCGTATGCAGTTGGCAAACCGCCCGTGTGGCGCGAGCGGCCTTCGCCGTAAAATTTCGGTGCGATCGCAGGTATGGTCGTCAGCGTTTCGGCGGTGCCGGAGGAGCCCCCACCAGTCCGAGTTGCGTCAGTGGCGAGGCAGTCAGCTGACGCATGGTCAACACCAGGCCGAACACCAGTGACGCGACGGAAGCAGTCAAAATCACCGTGGAAAGATGCGCGCCGGAATTCGTCCATTCCGCGCTCATCGCAAGTCCCGGTTGGATCTGCCAAATAATGTACGCGCCATACAGGGTGCCAAGCACACCGAACGTTAGCAACACGCTGCCGACGATCTGCACAGAAGGCGACGATGCACGCGATCCGGGCTCATCCATACCGTTCACAAACGTTGCGGCGAGCATGAGCATAGCCACTCCTCCGACGATCAGCAATGCCATGATCACGTCGGTCGGGCGGTGCCACTGCCCCGCGATCACCGACAATCCGACAAGCACCGCGTACGCCCAACCAATCACCGCGACCAACGCACGACATATGCGAGGCACGGCGCACAACAGGATCACCCCCGCAGTCGCTGCGAGTATGGCATGCCCAGAGGGCGCGGAATTATTGGGATTTGATTCCAGATTAATTAAGTACGGACGTGGCAGCAGCGGCTTCAGCAATTCCGCTGCGGCAAAGCAGATTCCGCCGAATACCGCCAGTTGCGCAATCAACAGCCATCGTTTTCTTACGATGAGTACGGCGAGGGCGATTATCGACATAATCGCGCTTGTTGCGATTACAACGGTGGAAATGGTGAAGACATGCACGATCGGTTCCAGCCATCCCGGCAGAGCCGCGTCGAATTTCGACCAGACCATGTCTTCATAGCTTTGACCTTCCATCGTGCGCACGCCCAACCACCAGACGCCCGCTGCGGCGGCAAGCAGCAGCAGACCGAACACCACGCTGAGTATGATGCTCGACACGCGCGGATGACGGGTCAGCGGATCGGCTTTGGCGAGTCCTGCGTTCACTTCACGCGGGGAAAGCACCTGTTCGATCGAATCGATTTGGGAGGTTTGCGCAATCGGCGAGACCGGCGCGACGTCGGGAAAGCCCAGTCTTTGCCAGGACTGCGGGGATTGTTGATCCGGCGCGGATTGTGCGGAACTCGGCACGAACTGCGGCGAGGATTGTTGGGAATCCGTCTGCGACAATGACGGCTGCGGCGCAGGAACGGGCACGACCGGCTGGGCCCGCAAATTCGCGGACTTATGCGGGTCTCGGATGATTGGCTTGAATTCGTCGGTCATAGTCACCGAGAATACGACATTGTCTCTACGGTATACGGGAATGGCAAGAAGATATAAGAAAACCTCCACGCACCCGGAAGAGGCCACTTACCCTTGCTGCATTCCTGCCCTGGGGGAGTTGGGTGACGTACCGCCACGCGGAGGCAAAGACCAGTGTACACCATGCCCGGACCGAACCGCGTCACAGGCCACGTACAAGCCCCATGCAAGCCGTGCCGCAGACAGCGTCACAGACAGTGCCACACGGCAATCAAACATCAAAAATGCCACGTCCCACATTAGAAACCCACGTTAAGGAGGGCGGACGGGTATGCTTGATGAGGAATCGCACACGAGTATTGTGTGTTTGTTTGAGTTCGGAAGGTTGTTCTTATGACTGAAGCGGTGGAGTATCCCGATCTGGTGGTCGTGGGCGCGGGCCTGTTCGGCCTGACCGTGGCCCAGCAGGCCGTGGAGAGGCTCGGGGTTCGCGTGGAGATCATCGACGTGCGCGACCACATCGGCGGCAACGCGTACAGCTACATGGACGAGGAGACCGGCGCGGAGATCCACAAGTACGGCGCCCACCTGTTCCACACGTCCAACAGGCGCGTGTGGGAGTACGTGAACAGGTTCACCTCGTTCACCTCCTACGTGCACCGCGTGTACGCCACGCACGACGGCGAGGTGTACCCCCTGCCGATCAACCTGGGCACGATCAACCAGTTCTTCCACGCGCGTTACACGCCGGCCGAGGCGAAGGCCCTGATCGACGGGCAGGCCGGCGAATTGGCGGGCACGGACCCCCAGAACCTCAACGACAAGGGCATTTCGCTGATCGGCCGCCCCCTGTACGAGGCGTTCATCAAGAACTACACGGGCAAGCAGTGGCAGACCGATCCTGCCGAGCTGCCCGCGTCGATTGTCAAGCGTCTGCCGGTGCGCTTCAACTACGACAACCGCTATTTCAAGGACACGTGGGAGGGTCTGCCCGCGGACGGCTACACCAAGTGGATGGAACGCATGATCGACGATCCGCGCATCACGGTTTCGTTGGGCGTGGATTTCTTCGACGAATCCCAGCCGTACAACAAGAAGGCCCTGCGGGCCGCGGGCGTGCCGGTGGTGTACACGGGTCCGGTGGACCGTTACTTCGGTTACGAGCTTGGCGACCTGAAGTGGCGCACGGTGGACTTCAAGGAGGTCCGTTACGATGAGGGCGACCATTTCGGTTGCCCGGTGATGAATTTCTCGGACGCGGACGTGCCGTACACGAGGGCTATCGAGTTCAAGAACTTCAACCCGGAGCGTCGCGAGCGGCAGAATCCGGACAAGACGGTGGTGTGGGAGGAGTACAGCCGTTTTGCCGAGCGTGGCGACGAACCGTACTATCCGATCAACACCGATGCGGACAAGGCCCTGTACGCGCGGTACGAGGCCAAGGCCGCGGCCGAGCCGAACACCGTGTTCGGCGGCCGCTTGGGCACCTACAAGTACTATGACATGCACCAGGTGATCGACACCGCCCTGACCGCCTACGAGGAGCAGGTCGCACCGCTGCTGAAGAAGTAGATCGTCGTTTCGCCAGAGGATTAACGATTGAGCCTGAAACCGACTGAATATTGCTGAGGCAATAGCCGGTTTCAGGCTTTTGTGTTTTTGGAAGCCAAATTTCCTGGGGTACTTAAGGCTCGCCACGAGGAGTACAGTTGTCTGTAACGCACAATGTGGCGCGTAAGACGAGGGGCGCATCTCGCAAGTGGGGTGCGATGCAGTTGAAGGAGTGCATGTCATGACTGATCCGAATGTCAATCCGAACGGCCAGGTGCCGTGGCAGCAAGCTGACGCCAATCCGACTGAGCCGTTAAATGCGATGACGGCGGAAACGGGAACCGCCGCCAACAATGCTCCAACCCAAGCAATCGCAGCGGGCGAGCAGCCCACTCAAGCGTTCACTCCTGTTGAACAGCCTACGCAGGCGTTTACACCTGCCGAGCAGCCCACCCAGCCTTTTGCGCCGGTCAATCAGCCGGTACCGCCTACGCAGGCTTTGCCACCAGTGACTCCTGCCGCTGCGCCCGCGCCGGGGGCGGCTCCGGCAGGCGGATCGGTTCCTCCGGTCTACGGCAGCGTCAGTGCTCCGGTATATCCGGGCGGCGGGGCCGTGCCTCCGCAAACGCCCTATACCCCGTATATGCAAGGCGGCCAACCGAACGGCCAGCCGGGATGGTCTGGTTCTTACGGCAGTGTGCCGCCTGAAGCGAACCAGAAGTACAACGGCCTGGCTATTGCCGGTTTTATCTGCTCGTTCCTTGTCTCACTCCCCGGTCTGATCCTGAGCATCGTGGGCCTCAACCAGATTAAGAAACAGGGCGGCAAGGGCAAGGGCTTGGCCATCGCCGGCATCATCATCAGTGCGGCGGGCATGGTGATACAGGTAATACTGGTCATCGCGCTGATCGTCGGCGGTGCCTCGTATGCCAGCAAGGCTATAGATGAGGCGAAAACCGATTCCTTCTATAGTCAGTCCTCTTCGGGCAACGGTGATAGCAGCGATAAGAGCAAAGCTCAAGATAATCTTGACGATGCGCTGGACGACACGTTGGGCGAAACCCATGACGATCTAACCGACGGCGATTATGGGCTGTACGATTCGATTCAGGATTTCGTCGACTCTTTGGAATTCAAGGACTCCATTGAATCCGAAGCGGATACGTTTGCAGACACCGGCATCACCTTCAACTACCGTGTCGACGGTGACACCTTGGTGTACGAGTACGTGCTCGACGACAGCTATGCCTCGCTAGGCGATACCGCCGCTTCCTCACTGGATGCTATGGACAGCACCTATCAATCCACCGCGAATCTGCTGGGCTCGATGTGCAAGACCTCCAGCGGCAAGGCATCATTGCGCGTCATCATGCACACGCAAAGCGGCCAGTCGCTGTATGACAAAACCTGGACCGAAAAGTAGCAATCCCAGCGAACGTGCGTTTTGGTCGATTGAAGGCCGGTCTGCTTGCTCCTTGGACGGATGCTTCTGCGGAAGGAACCGCCAAGGAGTAGGCTTACAGGCATGAGACTCGCACGTTTTTCTTTGAATGATTCGCCGCGCTACGCCTTCGTGCAGAAGGACGAAACGGACGGCAAGGACTACCTCATCGAACTGGACGGCCATCCGCTGGCCGGCGACCAGGTCAAGCCCACCGGCACTCGTTACCCGGTCGACGGCGATGGCATCCGTCTGCTCTCCCCGGTCATCCCCTCCAAGGTTTACGGTCTGGCCAAGAACTATGAGGCCCACGCCCAGTTCATGCACGAGGCCGGCCACTCCGAAATCGCCCACGCGCCGGAAGACATGGTGATCTTCACCAAGCCGTCCACCTCGGTAATCGGCCCCGACGACCCGATTGTGTACCCGGCCTGCTCCAAGGACATGAACTTCGAGCCGGAAGTGGCCGTGGTGATGGGCCGTATCGCCAAGAACGTGACCGTCGAGAACGCGATGGATTACGTGCTCGGCTTCACCTGCGTCAATGATGTGACGTTGCGCGATCTGCAGGGCATCGACCCCACGTGGACGCGCGCCAAGGGCTTCGATACCTCCTGTCCGCTTGGCCCGTGGATCGTGATGCGTGACGACCTCGACTGGAAGGACGCCAAGATTTCCTTCACGCTGAACGGCGAGGATGTGCCGATGGCGTCTGGCACCACCGCGAACCTGATTCACGGCATCCCCGAGCAGATTGCCGCCATTTCGTCGTTCTCCACGCTGCTGCCTGGCGACGTCATCATGACCGGCACCCCGAACGCCTCCGGCCACCTCGACCCAGGCGACGAGACCATCGTGCACGTCGAAGGCATCGGTGATCTGCGCAACGTAATCGTTCGGGCGTGACTCGTTCTGGATCCCCTCTCTGCGGGGAGCCGTCCAGGCGGAGAAGCTGACTGAGGGAACCAAGAACGCGCCTTACGCTCCCGGCAGAAGTGCGTGCAGGGCGGTCATCACCACCAAGCTGATGATGGCCGTCACTGTCAGCGAGAAGCCGGCGAGTTTGGCGTTGCCGGTCAGCGAATCGGTGAACTTAGTTGAGAAGATCGTGATAGGGGCGAACGAGCCCAACACGATGATCTCGCGAATCCTCATGTCAAACTGCCGACCGCGCCGAGACGCCGGGACAGTTCCGTGCCGGCAAGCCGCAGCTTGGTCTTAAGCGACCGCTCCTGTTCGGGGCGCAGCGATCCGCTCACGAAAGTGAGAGCCAGCCCGGCGATGGGAAAGTCGTTGTAGTCGCGCACAGCGACGGCGTATGAATCAAAGCCGGGCGTCACGTCTCCGTGTTCCTCGGCAAAACCGGTGCGTTGGGTTTCGGCGAGCGTTGCCTCCAGCTCCTTGGGCGATTTGGGGCCGATGCCGGTGCGGTCGGTGAACGCCTGACGATTGGGATATAGCGCGCGGACCTGATTGCGGGGGAGTGCGGACAGAATGGCCCGCCCGGTGGCGGTCAGGTGACTGGGTAAGCGCACGCCCACGCCTGACACTAGCGGCGGGCGATGCGCGGCGCGCTCCTCAATCACATAAATGATTTCGTTGCCGTGCAGCACGGCCAGATGTCCGTTTTCGCCGGTCTCGTCAACAAGACGCGCCAACACCGGATGCGCGACCTGCGATACACGATGTTGGCGAGAATAGGCCGATCCCAGCTCGAAAGTCTTGAGTCCGATGCCGTACGCGCGCTGCTCGGCAAGGCGGGTGACCAGTCCGTGACGCTCCAAAATCTCCAACAATTGGTACACCGTGGAGCGCGGAATGCCGAGTTCGCGAGCGAGCGTGGCGGCTTGCGTCTGACCATTGCTCGCGATGAACTCGAGGATGTCGAGCGTACGGTCGGCCGCCGGAGCCAGCGAGACACGTGGCGCGGATGATGATGTCTGATGTTCCCGTTCTGATGGCTTCACCTGCGCCCGCTTGACGGTACGTGGCTCGGTGAAGGCGTATTGCTGCGAGGCATGGCTCATATTTCCATCACCTTACATGTCTGAGATTTCAGACACAAGATGGACGAAGTGGCTTATAGCGGGCATCCGACTGAGGTGAAATGGCCAAGGTTTGATTACTCGGGGAGCGATTGGTCGCGTTTGCGTCGCCTGCTGTTGATGGGCAGGTGCGGTGAGCGAATGCGGGCAGTCGCGGATCCCCGGCGAAGCATATACGGCATATGCCGCATATGTCGTATATGCGGAATGCGGCACATATATAGAAAGGTATGAGCATGGCAGAGCAGACGGTCACCGTAGGTGTTGGAGCGCTGAGCATCGAGGACGTTATCGCCGTAGCGCGCGGCGGTGCCAAAGTGGCGATTTCGGACGAATCGAAGCATGAGATGGCGCTGAGTCGCGCGGTTATCGATCATTTGGCCGACGACACCGTGCCGCATTACGGCATCTCCACCGGATTCGGCGCGCTCGCCTCCACTTCCATCCCCAAGGAACAGCGTGCGCAGCTGCAGAAAAGTCTGATTCGCTCGCATGCCGCCGGTGCCGGACCGGAAGTGGAGCGTGAGGTGGTGCGCGGCCTGCTGGTGCTGCGCCTGAGCACCCTGTGCGCCGGACGCACCGGTGTGCGCCCGGAAACCGCGCAGGTCTACGCCGATATGCTGAACGCCGGCATCACCCCGGTGGTCTACGAATACGGTTCACTCGGATGCTCCGGTGATCTGGCGCCGCTCGCAGCCTGTGCTTTGGTGGCGATGGGTGAAGGCGAGGCCCGCAACGCTGACGGCCTCAAGATCGGCGGCGGCGAAGCGCTGCGTGCGGCCGGCATCACGCCCGTCGATTTGAAAGAGAAGGAAGGACTGGCGCTGGTCAACGGCACCGACGGCATGCTCGGCATGTTGTGTATGGCCATCACCGATCTGCGCCTGCTACTCAAGACCGCGGATGTCGCCGCCGCGATGAGCGTGGAAGGCATGCTCGGCAACGACCGCGTATTCGCCGCCGACTTGCAGGCGCTGCGCCCGCATCGCGGCCAAGGCGATTCCGCCGCGAACATCGCCC
>OBYZ01001126.1_pt1 | contig 12910 bp, 9 predicted proteins | sample 1501501 | NCBI WGS metagenome assembly OBYZ01 (sample SAMEA2580213, study PRJEB22360) | human gut metagenome | biome: human gut; feature: human-associated habitat; material: faeces | place: Denmark | collected 2008/2010
TGGCCTGAGGCGGCCCGGCGCGCGCGGCAAGCACCCGCCGCTGCCGGGCAAAACCGGAGGCGAACCGAAAGACGATATCGCCAAGCAGAACGAGGCAACGTTCGCGGGCATGACCGCGTGAGGGGAGTGAGCAATGACTGAACCAACCACCAACGGTGTTGTTCCCGCAGTGAAGGCCACGCAGGTGCATAAGGCTTTCGGTAGCCTGCACGTGCTCAAGGGTGTCGATATGACGGTTATGCCCGGCTCGGTGACGGTGATTCTGGGACCTTCCGGTTCCGGAAAATCCACGTTCCTGCGCCTGATCAACCAGTTGGAAACGCTGACCGGCGGCGAAATCGACGTCGACGGTGAAATGATCGGCTACAAGTATGTCGACAAGGACGGCAAGCAGGTGCTGCAGACCCTGAACGACAAGGAAGTGGCCGAGCAGCGTTCCAAACTGGGCATGGTGTTCCAGAGGTTCAACCTGTTCCCGCACATGACGGCTCTCGAAAATGTGATGGAAGCGCCGATCCATGTCAAGCACATGGATAAAAAGGAAGCCCGCAAGCTTGCCATCGAAGAGCTGAACCGCGTGGGCATGGGCGATCGCCTCGACCACTATCCGGCACAGCTTTCCGGAGGCCAGCAGCAGCGTGTGGCTATCGCCCGTGCGCTCGCCATGAAGCCGGAAATCATGCTGTTCGACGAGCCGACTTCAGCACTCGATCCGGAATTGGTGGGCGAAGTGCTGAACGTCATGCTGTCTTTGGCGAAAGAAGGCATGACCATGGTGGTTGTCACCCACGAAATAGGTTTCGCGCGCGAAGTCGCCGATCAGATCGTATTCATGGACGGCGGTGTTGTTGTGGAACAGGGCGGTCCTGAAATCATTGACAATCCGCAGGAACCACGATTCAAGGACTTCCTGCAGCACGTGCTGTAAATCGCCGTAAGCATAATCGTTAAGGATCAGACATCTCTTCGTCGCGAGAATTGCGATTAAGGGAAGAGCTGAAGAAAATCCCCATGTTGAAAACTGTCGGCATGGGGATTTTTGTGTCCATATATCAAAGGTTCGGTGCGATGGGACGGTTTCGTTTCGAAAATGACACCATTACCCGATAAGCTGGGGTGTTATGTGTGGAATCGTAGGATATGCAGGAAATGTGGAAACCGCGTGCGGCAAGCCGTTGGAAGTGTGCCTCCAAGGTCTACAGCGTTTGGAATACCGCGGGTATGATTCGGCCGGTGTGGCGCTGACCGCGCCCGGCATGGACCATGTGGAAGTGCGCAAGAAGGCGGGGCGCCTCGCCAACCTGATCGAAGACGTGGAACGCAAACCGATGCCGATGGCCACCGTGGGCATCGGCCATACCCGTTGGGCCACCAACGGCGTGCCGAACGACATCAACGCGCATCCTCATACCTCGCAAGACGGCAAGGTCGCCATCATTCATAATGGCATCATCGAAAACGCCTCTCAGCTTCGTCTTGATCTGCAGACGGAAGGTTACCGTTTCTCATCGGAAACCGATACGGAGGTTGCGGCGAAACTATTGGGCAAAATCAGTGAGAAAATCGTTGAGGAAACCGGCAAGCCCGACTTGTTCAAGGCCGTGCGACGCCTGGCACGCATGCTAGAAGGCGCATTCACGATTCTCGCCACCGACTGCCGTCAGCCGGGTATCGTGGTCGGCGCCCGCCATGATTCGCCGCTGGTGGTTGGTCTTGGCGAAGGTGAGAATTTTCTCGGTTCCGATGTGGCCGCGTTCGTGGCCTACACGAAGCGTGCCATGGAAATCGATCAGGATCAGGCCGTGATGGTGTCCGCCGATAAGGTCGTGGTGTCTGATTTCATGGGCAACATCGTGGCCGATCCGAAGACCTACACCGTGGATTGGGATGCTTCCGCGGCCGAAAAGGGCGGTTGGGACTCCTTCATGAACAAGGAGATCCACGAAGGGCCGGCGGCGGTGCAGCGCACGCTGTTGGGACGTCTCGGCAAGGACGGCAATCTCAATCTTGACGAGGTTCGCATCGACGAGCATGATTTCAAGGCGATCGACAAGATTATCGTTATCGCCTGCGGTACCGCCGCCTATGCGGGCATGGTGGCCAAGTACGCCATCGAGCATTGGGTGCGTATTCCGGTGGAAGTGGAGCTCGCCCACGAATTCCGCTATCGTGATCCGATTCTCACCCCGCGCACGTTGGTGGTGGCCATTTCGCAGTCCGGTGAAACCATGGATACGCTGATGGCATTGCGTCATGCGCGCGAGCAGGGTTCGAAGGTGCTGGCCATCTGCAACACGCAGGGCGCGTCCATTCCGCGTGAATCCGACGCGGTGCTGTACACGCACGCTGGTCCGGAAGTGGCGGTCGCCTCCACCAAGGCGTTCGTGGCGCAGATTACTGCCGCCTACGTGCTTGGCTTGTATTTGGCGCAGGTCAAGGGTGCAATGTTCCGCGACGAAATCGCGCAGACGTTGGATTCCCTCAAAGACATGCCTCGCAAGATCCAGTGGATTCTCGACACGCAGACCGAGACCGTGCATGATGCTGCCGCGCAGATGGTCGATGCGAAGTCCTTCCTGTTCCTGGGGCGTCATGTTGGCTACCCGGTCGCGATGGAAGGGGCGTTGAAATTGAAGGAAATCGCCTACACCTTCACCGAAGGTTTCGCGGCCGGCGAACTCAAGCCCGGGCCGATCGCCTTGGTGGGCGAGTCCATGGCGCGATTTCGACGAAGGCGAACCGGTAGTGTTCATCGTGCCGCCGGCACGTGGCCGCAATGTGCTGCACGCCAAGGTTATTTCCGGTATCGAAGAGGTCAAGGCCCGTGGCGCGTACATTATCGCCGTGGCCGAAGAGAACGATCCCGATGTTGAACGCTACGCGGACGTAGTGTTCTGGCGTCCGGCCTGTCCAACGCTGATGAGTCCGCTGGTGGACGTGGTGCCGCTGCAGCTATTCGCCATGGACATGGCCAAGCTGAAGAATTACGACGTTGACAAGCCTCGTAATCTTGCCAAGTCCGTCACCGTGGAGTAATCGTTCATACGATGCGTCAACAGAGTCAGCAGAAGAGGCATCGTTACGTTCTTGAAGAACCTCACATTCCGTTCGAATGTGAGGTTCTTTACGAGAACGATGCGATTATCGTGGTTGACAAACCGCATTTTCTCGCCACCACACCGCGCGGCATGTGGTATCGCGAAACCGCGTTGATCCGACTTCGGGAACAGTATGGCGAGCCTGATATTGTTCCCGCGCACCGTTTGGATCGACTTACCGCAGGTATCGTCGTATTTGTGCGCAAACCGGAATTGCGTGGCGCTTACCAAATGCTGTTCCAGAATCGCAAAACCATCAAAACCTATGAATGTTTGGCGCCACTTGCCCCCGAACAGCATCCGCAATACGGAACAATCGTAAGAATCGACAGGCATCAACCATTTCCAGCAATCCGAGCATCGCATATTTGCAAGGATCGCGGGCGACTTCAGGCGTACGAAATTCCGGAAATCGTCAATGCGCAAACGTTGATTGAGCGGGGGAACACGGTACGTTGCATCGATGGCAAAGCATATGTGAATTATGTGCTGCACCCGAAAACCGGCAAAACGCATCAGTTGCGTGTGCATATGAATTCGTTGGGATTGCCGATTTTGGGCGATGATTTCTATCCGAATATTGTGCAGCATTCTTACGATGATTTCTCGCAACCGTTGGAATTAGTGGCTCGTGAATTACATTTCGACGATCCGGTGACGGGAGAGCCTCGTACGTTCGTTTCGAAAGTGCCGCTTGGCTGATTAACAGTCTGATCAGCAGACATGGCTCGATGAATAAAGATATATAAACTGTTCATCGCTGTACTGATATTTGATCGCATCGCTATGGCGTGTTGAAGTTGCGCGTCCCTATAATTGGACATTTTACATTTCGTGTTATCGAGCGTGATTAGGATGTGCTCTTGTTGTGCTGGCTGGCAAAGGCAAGCCAGCTGGAAAGAACGAGAGAGAATATGAACCATATTTCGAAAGCGCTTCGTGGCGTTGCCGACAAATATAACGGCGTATCACTGATTATCCGCATTATCGTCGGTCTTATCGCGGGCACCGCACTGGCATTGGTCGTCCCGCATATGACGTGGATCGGCGAATTCGGCACCCTGTTCGTAAGCGCATTGAAGGCCGTCGCTCCGATTCTGGTGTTTGTGCTGGTGGCAAGCGCTTTGGCTCAAGGTAATTCCAAGCTTGACGGCCGTTTTGGCACGGTGCTTTTCCTGTATCTGTTCACTACGTTCCTGTCCGCCGTCGTGGCGGTGCTGACGTCTCGCATGTTCCCGCAGACCATATCGTTGGGCGATGCCGCTGACGCCGATGTGGTGCCGCAGGGCTTGAGTGAGGTTGTGCAGACGTTGCTGACCAATATTGTGGCCAATCCGATTCAGGCAATGATCGACGGCAACTACATCTGCATTCTGATGTGGGCTTGTCTGTTCGGTCTTGCCATGAAGGGTATTGCCAATGAAAGCTCCAAGGCGTTCCTCGCCAATGTGGCTGATGGCGTGTCTCAGGTGATTCGTTGGGTCATCAATCTCGCCCCGTTCGGCATTATGGGCTTGGTGTTCACCAGCGTTTCCGAAAACGGCTTGGCGGCCTTCACCGAGTATGGTAGCCTCCTGCTCCTGCTCGTCGGCACCATGCTGCTGATGGTGCTCGTGTTCGGCCCGCTGGTCATTTTCCTGTACCTGCACCGCAACCCGTATCCGCTGGTATACCGCTGCTTCAAGGAATCCGGCCTGACCGCATTCTTCACCCGTTCCTCCGCGGCGAATATTCCGGTCAACATGCAGCTGTGCGAGAAGCTTGGTCTTGATAAAGACATGTATTCCGTGTCCATTCCGCTGGGCGCAACCATCAACATGAACGGTGCCGCCATCACCATCACCATCATGGCCATGGCTGCTGCCAATACGATGGGCATTCAGATTTCGCTGCCGGCCGCCATTCTGCTGTCTGTGGTGTCGGCGCTCGGTGCATGTGGCGCTTCCGGCGTGGCCGGCGGTTCGCTGCTGCTTATTCCGATGGCTTGCTCGCTGTTCGGCATCAGCAACGACATCGCCATGCAGGTGGTGGGTGTCGGCTTCATCATTGGCGTTATTCAGGATTCTGTGGAGACCTGCCTGAATTCCGCTTCCGATGTGGAGTTTGCGGCGACCGCCGAATATCATGCTTGGCTCAAGCAGGGCCGTCAGCTTCCTGCGTTCATGTATTCCAAGAAGGAACGCCAGCGGCTCGGCATCGAAGCCTGATTTCACCCGATTTCGGTTTTTCGTTCAATCTAGAAGGCGTCTCTCCCACGCGGTTCACCCACGCTGGAGAGACACCTTTTTCGTATTGGCTGATTTGATTGATTGCGTTGATTAAAGTCGCGAGATATTGCGATTAGTCGAGTTTCGCCACGGATCCGCGGTCGATGAATTCGGGGGTAATAAGTTTCTTGATTCCAGAAGGCACTTTTTTGCCATTGCATTGTTGCTCGATCATGGAAAAAGCCTCTTTTCCCACAGTTCTGAGCTTGAGACGTACGGTGGTCAGTTCAAGACGGGGCACAACGCCGCGGAGTGAATCGTCCACACCGATGATGCTGACATCTTCGGGAACGCGCTTTCCGGCTGTCCTCAGGCCAAGCATGGCACCGTATGCCATTTGATCGTTGCCTGCGAAAATTGCGGTGCAATCCTTTTCGTGGGCCAAGGCCAATCCGGCTTGGTAGCCGCTATCTGCTTCCCAGTCGCCGTAATACATGGGTGGTGTGGGAATGCCGACTTGCGCTAATGCGTCGCGCCACCCTCTGATGCGGCTCTGTGCTGCGCGTGAAACGGTGGGGCCTGCGATGTGGTACACGGTTTTATGCCCCTTCGACAGGAAAAAGTCCACGGCTGCAGTGGCGCAACCATACGAGTCCGAATCGATGGTAGGGCAGTGGTTTGCCGGTTCCTCGCAAATAAGCACTACCGGTAGGTTGTCGGATGGCTTGAACTGGTTGAAGTCGGTGAAATCGCGTTCCATAATCACGATTGCACCATCGAGGGGGAGGCCTTCCACAAGTTTCAGTGCGCCGGCGAGTGACTGATCCTGCAGGTTATCCAAGGGGCGAATGGTGATGGAATAGCCGCTATTCGCGGCCGCTGTAGTGATGCCTTCGAGGATACGTGAGTTCCCGTAGGCCGACATATGCGAAAGCAGTACACCAACATTGTTGAAATGTCCGCTTTTCAAAGCACGTGCCGCATAATTCGGCCTGTATCCGAGATGCTCCATGGCTGCCTCGACCTTAAGTTTCGTCGCTGGGCGTACGGCATCGCTCCCATTAGCCACTCGGGAAACGGTCTGCGGTGAAACCCCTGCTTCCCTAGCGACGTCTTGCAGCGAGACTGAGTTGCGTGCCATGTGTATCTACCTTCCGAACGAAAATGCGTACTGTGCTTAACTTTACATGCTTACTTCTGTATTGTTTTCGTCACCATGCAATTTGTTCGATGCAGTGAATATGTGGTCTAGAATGTGCGAAAAGTAGACACTTTTGGAATATAGTGTTATTATGATAACGCAAACATTTGGAAGGAGCTGTTTTACGGGGGTGTAAATTGCCCTGTGAAATGGTATTGCCTCGAAGGAGAGGAATGATGTCAGCGACGGAAGTTGTTGCCAATATGCCACTGCATTCGGCAACCGTGCGTGTCAATAAACACAAGGCGGATTGGCGTGGTTGGAAGTTTATGTGGCCGTTCGCGCTGGTGTTCGTGTTCGTGTTCGTGATCCCGATCCTGTACGCGGTCTACATCAGCTTCTTCCAGAAGCAGATGATCGGCGGCACGAGGTTCGTGGGAATCAGCAATTACATTCGTCTGTTCCATGATCCGCAGTTCTGGGGTTCGGTATGGCGCGTGGCCCTGTTCACCATGGTGCAGGTTCCCATCATGCTGTTCCTGTCGGCGGCGATGGCTTTGGCCTTGGATTCCATGAAGCTGCACGGCGCGAAGTTCTTCCGCATCACCACGTTCCTGCCGTACGCGGTGCCGGCCGTGGTGTCGACCTTGGTGTGGGGCTTCATGTACGGCGCGAAATACGGTCTGGTCGGCTCCCTGAACGACTGGCTGGGCACGAACCTCGACGTGCTGAGCCCGAACGTGCTGCTCGCCGCGATCGGCAACATCGTGACCTGGGAGTTCACCGGCTACAACATGCTGATCTTCTACAGCTCGCTGTCCACGATCCCGCACTCGCTGTACGAGGCCGCCAGCATTGACGGCGCGAGCGAATGGCAGATCATCAAGTCCATCAAGCTGCCCGAATTGAAGGGATCGCTCGCGATCACGGTGATCTTCTCGATCATCGGCTCGTTCCAGCTGTTCAACGAGCCGAGCATTTTGCAGAACATGGTTCCGGGCAACGCGATCACCACGTATTACACGCCGAACATGTACGCGTACAACCTGTCCTTCGCGGGCAGCCAGTCGAACTACGCCGCTGCCTTGGCGATCACGATGGCCGTGATCACGATGGCGATCGCGTACGCGGTGCAGCTCAACAGCATGAAGGAGCAGATGAAGTAACGCCTTGGGGCGTACGTCATCCGCATGGGACATGGATTTTTCAAGGAGCATAACAATCATGAGCGATGCTGCGATGTCGACGGGGTATATGACTCCCCAAGGGCTTAAAGAGCAGGAACGGGCCGCGAAGAAGGCCGAGAGGGCGCGCCTGAAGCGCGTGGAAATGGATGAGAAGGCGGAGCGCAAACGCGCGGCGAAGTCCGGTTTCGCGAACGTGTCGAACCCGAGGCGCAGCAAGCTGCTGACCTTGGTATGCGCGATCTTCGCGGTGTACTGCCTGTTCCCGTTCGTGTACCTGCTGGTCAACGCGACGAAGACGCAGGCCGACTTCACTTCGACGTTCGGGCTGGGTTTCGGCCACACGTTCGCCCTGTGGGACAACATCGTGACCGTGTTCACGTACCAGGACGGCATCTTCGGGCGCTGGCTGCTCAACACGCTCCTGTACGTGGTCGTGGGCGCCGGCGGCGCGACGCTGCTGGCCATCATGGGCGGCTACGCGCTGGCGAAGTTTCGTTTCCCGGGCCGCAAGGCCGTGTTCGCGGTCATCATCGGCGCGATCAGCGTGCCGGGCATCGCGTTGGCGGTCCCGCAGTTCCTGCTGTTCGCCAAGCTCAGCCTGACGAACACGCCGTGGGCCATGATCATTCCATCGTTGATCAGCCCGTTCGGCTTGTATCTGATGTGGATCTTCTCCGAGCAGGCGGTTCCGACGGAATTGCTCGAGGCCGCACGGGTCGATGGGGCTTCGGAGTTCCGCACGTTCTTCCAGGTGTCCCTGCCGCTGTTGGCTCCGGGCATCGTCACGACGGCCCTGTTCACGATCGTGGCGACGTGGAACAACTACTTCCTGCCGTTGATCATGCTGAAGGATTCGAACTGGTATCCGTTGACGATCGGTCTGAACCAGTGGAAGGACCAGGCGAGCACCGCTGGCGGCCAGGCGATCCAGAACCTGGTGATCACGGGCTCGTTGATCACGATCATCCCGCTGGTCATCGCGTTCCTGTGCCTGCAGAAGTACTGGCAGTCCGGCCTCTCCGCGGGCGCGGTCAAGGAATAATCAATTTCTACACCACAGCCATGGAACGAAAAGTATGGCCCATACTACAAGTATGGGCCATACGCATATACATGATCTGGCGGACCTTCCTCACAAATCACGATAGTTGTTCCCCATTGTGAGACGCACTTCGGCTGCAAAGCTGAAGTAATTCAGATCCATATGGCCGAAGGTACGGTCTGGTTGTGCCCGAAGTCTTGCGCGAAAGCGGTCTGGCCCGTTGCCGGGTCGGTTTCAGTCGGTTGTCTGCATGGTGTCACCGAGTCGGGACATGTCCAGGTAGCGGCGGCTCGACGGCATCATGCAATCAACCGACTGAAGTCATTCCCCCGACGACGGACCAGACCACATTTGCGCAAAACATCGGGCACAACCTCTCCGCGCCTGAGGGGTCTTTCTATGCCTTTGACCGATACGTACTATCCAAGGGCGGCATGCTGTAACACTGACCTAGCGTTGCTCCTATGTCACAGGCAGCAGCCAGAACAGCAAGCCACTATCAGTCCGTAAGATAGGCCTGCGCATCCAGCGCTGCACGGCAGCCCATGCCCGCTGCGCTGATCGCCTGACGATAAGTACGATCCACGCAATCGCCTGCAGCAAAGATGCCTGGCGCACTGGTCACCGTGCTGGCACCCTGCACCACGACATATCCATCATCGTCACGGTCCACAACACCGGCCGCAAAATCAGTGGCTGGCGTATGACCGATAGCCACGAATACGGCGTTGGTGTCCAGCGTGCTTTCTTCTCCGGTCACCACGTTACGTACGGCGATGCTGCTGACACTGGCCGGTGCTACAGCCGGTCGTTTGAGCGTCAAGCCAGGAATGGCAATAGGTGCACCGGTGTTCTGTGTGGGGGAGGAGGTGCCGGTAATGGAGGTCACCACTGTGTTGGTCATCAGAGTGATGGTCGGATTGGCTTTGGCTCGGTCCACCATGATCTGCGAGGCGCGGAAGCTATCGCGTCGGTGAATCAAGGTGACCGAAGAACCGAACCGGGTCAGGAATAATGCCTCTTCAAAAGCCGAATCGCCACCGCCTACGACCACGATAGGCTTGTTCCTGAAGAAGAAGCCATCGCAGGTGGCGCAGTACGAGACGCCATGTCCGGACAGCTCCTGTTCGCCGGGCACCCCAAGCTTACGGAATGACGACCCTGTGGCGATGATAAGCGACGATGCCTCCAATTGGGAGTCATCGGAGAGTGTTACACGATAGGTCGGCTTGACCGAATCACTCTCACACGCCTCGATGGAAGAGACATCGTCTGCGATATAGGTTGTACCGAAGCGCTTGGCCTGTTCCTTCATGCGATCCATAAGATCCGGGCCAAGAATACCTTCCGGGAATCCGGGGAAGTTCTCCACCTCAGTGGTGTTGACCAACTGTCCACCTGGCGACAACGCACCAGTGACCATAACAGGATTGAGACCTGCGCGGCCAAGATAGATGGCGGCCGTGTAGCCAGCGGGACCAGAACCGATAATGATGACGTTATGTTTCACGTGAAACATTGTCACACCCCCATACGATATTCCGTGTCATTCAGCCAGATGCGAAGAAGGGGCGGTACCGTCGAATGTATGCGAACGGTACCGCCCCTTCTTGGGTCAGTTATCGGCATAGATGCCGATTAGAAGACCTCCACCTTTTCGATGTACAGCTGGTTCTGCGGCAGGCTATCCGATGGCACCCACAGCAGCAGATCCTGCGTCTTGACGGCTTTGGTGAACTTCACCTCAGTAGTGCCACCTTCAGCAAAGGTGAATTCGGCCACCTGCTTGCCTTGAGTGGGGTCCCCAGTGGTATTTGCGCGAATATAGCCCTTACCACCGGATGTGCGGATGGTGATAACCATGCGGTACGCATCCTGCGGCTGGTCAAGGTGCATGTAGTATGCGTACCCGGATTGGCCGCCAGGATTCGACAGGAAGTTGGCGCTGGAAATCGTAAACGCCGTGTTGTTCTCATGGCTCGGTTGCGGAACAGCGCTGGAATCCTTATCGCCGGACTTCTTGGCCTTGGTCTTCTTGGACGACGAATCAGCAGTCTCGGACTTCTTGGACTTGTCTGATGCCGAGTCCTTGGATTCGCTCTGAGTGGCATCACTCGATTTTGAAGAATCGTCAGTGGTGCCACCGTTCGTCGCGTTCTCGCTGCCACCAAATGGCACAGCGTCAGCATTGATATCAGGCCAGTCACCTTCACTGGAGTTGCTGGAAGCATCGGCAGGATTGTCTCCGGAGGATCGGAACGCATGCAGTCCGGCGACGGAACCCCAGCCCCTCCCCAAACAGCCGCTGCCACTACCAATATCAGAGCCACAATGATGGCAACGACCTTGGTCGACAGTTTGCCGAACAGATGTTCATCGGGCAGCTTGCTGTCAACCTCGTCATCCGGCACATCCTTCGGTGTGAAGCTCGGAGGAATGGCGCTTACTTCGGCAATGCGGGCCTGCTCCTCTTCCAAGGCACGCAGCGATTCCTCACCAGGAGCCACAGCACGGCCGCTGGCGTCGAACACGGGAATACGACTGGTTGTCTCTCCCACGGTGGCATCGGGAATACCGCCGGTAACAATAGGCACTGTCAACCGAGTATTATCACCCGGACCGCCGATGGGGGCCGGATTCATTTCGCTGTACCAGTCACCGGTGCCTTCACCGGAAAGATTTTCGTGCTCCCAGGCGTCAGAAAGGTTGAAGTCAAACAGACGGCGGGCATCAGACTGAGACTGGTTACCGTCAGCAGTACTGGACCCATCAGGCAGAGGAACCGGTGACATCGCGTGCGGAGCGGGGACGGCGGCCGTCTGAACCGGCAGGGAAGGGGTAATAGACAATTCCGGAAGACTGCTGCTGTTAATCAACGTGCTGGGAATAGGCACGATATCAGTCTCGTTGGCAGGCTTCAGTATCGCCTTGGTAATCGAGCAATCGCTTTCCACGCTCGGCAAAGCAATATCAGCATCGCTCAGTTCAGAGAGCGGCTTCCAATTACCCAACAAGGCGTCGAGTTCTACAAGGGCAGCCATTGGCAACGTATGATCGTCGGGCTCGCTCAAGGCCAATCCACGCTTGCAAATCACGCGGAATTCGCCAGGGGTGTCTTGCGGCAAGGCACGCAGATTGAATGTGGGTGTCGCTTGGCTTGGCGTGCGTGTCAGCAGGGTATAGAGTAATGCCGCAAGCTGGCGAATCGCATACCGTTCAGGACCGTCCGTACGCAGATCGGTAGCGGACGTATCGGCCAGCATCGTGGCACATGGTGCATCGGCAATTTGCACACCGGAGGTAGTCACTCGAACGGTGTCGGTTGTGATGACGATGCCGCTGGGAGTATCCGCAATGACCTCGCGCAGCACGTCGGCGCATTCTCCGATAATCGACCGGATGGCGCTGTAGCTGAGCGGCTTGGCGGTATCTACCATGTAGTCAGTCAGGCATTGGCCGCTATCCACCGGCATGACAATGAGAAGTACGTCGGATTCCATACGGTATTTCAGTATGGGAATCACACGATCAGGGCGAGTGGCGGCGATGCGACCAGCGAGCTTATCGATTGCGGCGAAAGCGCTGCGATCGGTAATGATGAACAGCTGGCAATCCTTTGCCAGCACACGGTCGTTGGCTTTCCATGCCTGAATGCCAGGCTCCTCACGCAACGATGATACCAAGGTGTATCGGTTGAGAATCGTGTCTCCGAGTTGCGGTTTCATAGTGCGTTCGGCTCCGTGTGATTGGTGTTCGAGATTGGTCTTAGATATTCTACGTGCGGGGCTATCCTTGACGGGCTCCGTCTCAGGATTGATTTACGTAGCGTCGACTTTTTCCGGCTGGGCTGTCACAGCAACGTCCTCACTGGCCGGAGTCTTGTGTAGACGGGCCAGTATCGAGTGATAGGCGCTGATGAGTTCCGGGGTGTGTACCACCCACAACACAGCCACATATACTACGGCCAGCACAATGGTGAGCACCACGCAGATGGCCAGCGCAGACCACCAGCTCATGTGCCCGCCTACTGGTCGAATATCCGCGCCGAGCAGTGCGACTACCGGTCGTTTGATCAGCCAGACCACAACTCCGGAAGCCAGTGCCGCCACAATGGCCTTGGCATATGTCCTCGTGATCTCCCGACCGCCAAGATTGCCTTCGAACTTGCGGCGCAACATCATCAACGTCAGCGGCAACGCCAGTAATCCACCGAGGGTCACCGAGCAGGCGATGCC
>OBYZ01001145.1_pt1 | contig 12559 bp, 8 predicted proteins | sample 1501501 | NCBI WGS metagenome assembly OBYZ01 (sample SAMEA2580213, study PRJEB22360) | human gut metagenome | biome: human gut; feature: human-associated habitat; material: faeces | place: Denmark | collected 2008/2010
ACTGTCCGACTCGCTACCCAGGGCTTCAAGCTGCGCCGCGTCCCAGTCCACCGCACGCGTTCCCCGGGAACCATCGCTGTAGGCGAGTTCGGCACGAGTCGCACCCAACGCCAGTATCGAGGCCTTCGCGGCTTCCCCCCGCAAGGCCGAGTCGGCATGTTGCGCCGGAACGGACGCGCCAACGTTGCGGATGCGCCCGAACCGTTCCGTCAAACGCTTCGCTTCCGTTTCGCTGATGGGAATGACATTGCCCGGTACGGCATTGGCGATACCGCAATCGCCGGTATATCGAAGCTCTTGCGGCTGCGCCTCCCGTACGACGTCAAGCGGATCCTCCGAACCAGCCTCCGCCGTGATATTGCCCGTCTGCGCGGCATATGACTCCCCATTGTCTCCAATCCAGGAGATGACGTAGCGATCAAAGGCCGCCTGGTACGTAACAGAGACGCGGTTGACTCCGCTGTCCGTGCGCAACCGCACCAGCCCCAACTGCTCAAACGATGTCAGATCACGGCTGACCGCCACTAAAAACGCAGATCGTTCGGAGCCGTCCGGTGCGCCGCCGCGATCGGTGCGAGTGGCTGCGATGCCGAACCGTCCGTCCGCAAGACGGAACAGGAAAGGGTCTTTCAATGATTTCAACGTGATATCCACACCGGGCATCACCGCGCCATAGCCCACGGCTTCAGAAGCCGGCTGCGGCGCCTCGTATGGATCAGCGGCGTATTGCGCCGCGGCGGTACATGCGCGGCGAGATTCTTCGGGCACAGCGGCGATAGGTACGCCGGCAGCGAAAAAAATCCCGTAATTCTCATTAAGCGGCCGCCATCTGGCGCCATCATCATCCCCAAGGCGCAGCGCCAAGTGCATGCTGTAGGCGATATCCTCGTTGTTCGCCTCTTCACGGCCAGTGGCTTCACGCGTATAACACAACAGGGAATAGGTATTCGGCACGAGCTTCTCCCTTGACAGGTAGTTGGTTTACATCGATGTACTATACCGTCTTTTACATCGTTGTACAACTCGTGTGCCAATCCATTCCAGAGCCACACCAACTGCAGCCCAAAAGAAGCCAGATATGAATTCTTTCAATCCACAATTGGCACGAAGGAACCCGTTGCACATCGCGGGATCCTTCATGCCTTCACATCAGATGCAGGACATCAGGCTTCGATCTCCTCGCGGCCCGGCTCGGCCCACAGGGTGTGGAACGCACCCGGCTGATCCACACGCTGGTAGGTGTGGGCGCCGAAGTAGTCACGCTGGCCCTGGATCAGGGCGGCGGGCAGACGCTTGGAACGCAAGCCGTCGAAGTACGACAGAGACGAAGCGAACGCCGGGGTCGGCAGGCCGTTGAGCGCGGCTCGTGCCACCACATTGCGCCAGGGCTTCTCGGCGGTTTCGATGGCGTTCTTGAAGTACGGGGCGAACAGCAGCGACACGTTGGCCTCACCGGATTCGAACGCTTCGGAAATACGGTTGAGGAACTTCGCGCGGATGATGCAGCCGCCACGCCAGATGCGTGCCACGGCAGCCAGATCGATGTCCCAACCGTATTCCTTGGCGGCGGTGGTGATCTCGTTGAAGCCCTGGGCGTAGGCGACGATCTTGGAGGCGTAGAGGGCCTGGCGGATGGCTTCGATGAAGGCCTTCTTCTCCTCGCTGTTCAGGTTCAGTTCGCCGTTCGGGCCGGCGAAGCCCTGCTTCTGGGCTTCCTCACGCAGATCAGCTTCGGAGGAAAGACCACGGGCGAACACAGCTTCGGCGATGCCAGTGACCGGAACGGCCAGAGACAGTGCGGTCTGCACGGTCCACGTACCAGTACCCTTCATGCCGGCATGGTCGACAATCAAATCAACCGGCGGTTTGCCGGTCTTCTTATCGACCTGATGCAGCACTTCGGCGGTGATTTCGATCAGGTAAGAGTCAAGTTCGGTCTTGTTCCATTCCTCGAACACGTCACCGATCTCAGCCGGGGTCATGCCAAGGCCGCGACGCATCAGATCGTAGCTTTCAGCGATGAGCTGCATATCGGAGTATTCGATGCCATTATGCACCATCTTGACGAAATGGCCGGCACCGTTAAGTCCGATATGGGTGACGCACGGCTCGCCTTCGGCCTTTGCTGCGATGGATTCGAAAATCGGCTTCAGCGTCTTCCAGGATTCTTCGGAGCCTCCCGGCATCATGGAAGGTCCAAGCAGAGCGCCTTCCTCGCCACCGGACACGCCGCATCCGACGAAATGCAAACCGCGAGCGCTGATTTCCTTCTCGCGACGAATGGTGTCTGGGAAGTAGGCGTTGCCTGCGTCGACGATGATGTCTCCCGGTTCCATCAGGTCGGCGAGCGCGTTGATCATGGCGTCGGTCGGCTCTCCGGCCTTGACCATGATGATGGCGGTACGTGGCTTGACGAGACTGTCCACGAACTCTTCGAGGGTTTTCGCCGGGAAGAATTCGCCTTCGCTGCCGTGCTCGTTCATGAGCTTTTCGGTACGACCGTAGGAACGGTTGAACACGGCCACTTTGTTGCCGTGGTGTGCGAGGTTACGTGCGAGGCTACCGCCCATTGCGGCAAGACCGACTACGCCGACGTTTGCTTCAGCTGACATGCTTACCCCTTCCATCAGGAAAAGTAGTACTTTATGAACCGTTCTTTAGTGTAGACCCGAGCTACCCCAGAACCATGGACCGTCTCAAGTCTGACATTCTGTCAAAGCTGCTACCATGCCAAATCTGACGTACCGTCAATCATGTGGCGTGATGGTGCGCACAAAACGCATGGCTTCGGCAGGTGTGAGTGACGGCACGTAGGCTTGCGCCACAGCAAGCGATATTTGCGGCAGTTTGGCCGCGTCGGGATAGCAGATATACACTTTCTCTTCGTCGGGGTGGAATTTCAGTTTGAAACGGAACAGTGAGTGGAATCCGTATGCTGGTTCCATGATGTCTGCAACCATTTGCAGTGCATGACGTAACACTTCGCTTTCCTCGTGTTCGCCTTTGTTGGATCCCATACCGGCCAGTGGCGCCGCCGATAGGCTCATGAATTCCGCATTGCCTTCGTCGCGCAGTCGTTCAGCCATGCGTGCAATCAGGAATTCCATGATGCCGTTGACGCTGTCGGTGCGGTGCCTCATGAAGTCAAGCGTCCAACCGATGATTGTGCCGTCGCGATAGGTGGGCAGCCAGCTGGTTACGCCAAGGACTTTGCCGTTGCCGTCGACCGCATAGAGCAGGCGTACCCGGGAGTCGATCAGTTCGTCGACGCCACCCAAGGTGAATCCCATTTCCGGCAGGGCCTTTTTGCCGGCCCACTGTGCGGAAATCTCACGAATCTGCGTTTGTACGGAGAAGGGTGCCTCCTTGAAAGTGGTGAGCACGTCGGTGATGCCGTCTCGTTTGGCTTTGTTGATGGCGGTGCGCACGTCCTGCCATTTCTTGCCTCGGGTTTGCCATTCGTTGGGATTGACGATCATTTCCGTGCCGACGTCAAGTGAGTCCCATCCGGCTTTGGCGAGTTCGGCTCGCTGTGGCTCGTGTACGCTGTAAAACACGGGCGTCCAGGAATGTTGTGTGCAGAATGTTGCGAAATCAGTGAGATCTTCCGTATATTCGTTTGGATCTCCGAATGGTCCTGTCACCGTCAATGCGATACCGTACGACACTCGATAGGCGATTGCGGAACGTCCGGTTGCAGAAAACCAATAATCATTGCCTTCCCAAGTTGCCATGAATGACATGGATTCGCCGCCAAGCGGAATAATCGCGTCAACACGATGGCGCGAAGCGTCATTCACCATGGAACGATCCCAAACACACAGCAGAGCGATAATCCAAAACGCCGGACCGACGCACTGATATACCAGCAAGGAGATTTGCCCGACAGGTACAAACTCAGGTTCGATACCACTCAGCAATCCGATCGGCAACAATCGTTGCACATAATCGGCAAGCAATGCAATCAATTGCGGGCTTTCGTTGAAATCCTCGGGAGAGGCAAGCCCATACCCGACATACATCAATCCCAACAACAGAAAAGCCGACAATGCACCTGCCACAGCACGCAACATAATCTCACTTCTAGTGCGAATCGTAAAACACTGACGGAACGCAATGACGATAACGATAAAAATCAACGGCAATGCCATAGTGGAAAACATCGCGTGAAAAGCACCGTGACGAGCCAACGCAGGCAACGTGTCAGCCTGCGAATCGCCAACATATTGCAGCGGAAGCACCACATAAAACAGCATCGCAAGTACCACCGTGCACGCATTGAACAGCACACTTAACACGGCGGCAATGCGGCGTCCGCGATACAGACCCCATGCGATCAACAGCAGCATCAGCGTCGGCATCAACGACACCAGCCAGTTTCCGGGCATGGTGAATCGCATCATACGATATTGCGCGAAACAGTTGGCATGCGAGGAACCGTTGAGGCAATCCAACACTTGTTTCGTGTCGAATTCCGTGGAACCGGTCAGCAAGCCGAACATGGAGAGCAATCCGAATGATTGTCTTGAAGAAACGGCAACCAGCGAACCGACCGCCTGCACGCCGGCAGCCATACCAATCAGCCTGCGCATCTCGTACAAGGCGCCATGCCTATACACATCGCCTTGACTCTCGGACGCCATCAAATAACCAAGCACATGACCGATCAGCGCGGCAGCCAGCAAACAATAATCGCCGGCTTCGCCACGGTATAAGAACATGATCAGCACCACGCTATAGCCGATCACACGAATGCGCCGACGCCACAGCATGGCGGTGAATGCGCTGGCACACATCAGCGTGCCCACCACAACAACCAGCGGCCCCAGAATCGCGCCATCATGCGAAATCGCATGCCATTGCGGACTTTTGCCTGCGAACAGCGAGCATAATCCCATACCGAGCGCTATGCCGCCAAGCGTGGTGATCAGCGACACCCATGCCGTCTTCGCCTTTCCAATCACCGTTTCGCATAAGCCGAATGCGATGAGTATCAGTGGAACGTCGATTAGCAGACGACCCAAATGAGGCACCGACAGCAGTGAGATCGGCACGGTATACCAACGCCCATGCGCGAGCGCGTCAAAACTCACGCGCGACAATTGCGGCGGAAATTGCGTATGTCTGATGCCGCATACGAGCTGCATGCCGACATTGAACAGCGTGATGAACAGCACGAAGCCCAAGGTCATACGGTGCCGACGAATCCAGTCGACAAGATCGGATATGAGCGCGCGAAAGCCGAATAATGGTTTTACTGCTGATTCCTGCGATTGCGTCGTCATAACAATGCTTCCATTCGATAATTCGGATTAATGATTCGATAGATGATTCAGATTGATACTTGCGATTGCGAGTTGCTGACGCTTCAAAACGACATGTCAGATCGTGATGCGTTTAAGATTCGGATAGTCCGCCAATTTCGGCTTAGCATCACTCAGTCCCGTGTTATAACCGAATACGACAAGCCCATACCGCAACGTGTCTCGCACGGCATGCCAGTCATGCGCATTGCCGAGCGATTCGACTGCCGTAACATGCATGCCCTCCTGTTGAGCAACCGGTGCGATGAGTTCGACATTGCGCACAGACTCGCGATCACGCTCCCCCGCGCCGATCACAAGCGTCTGGTTCGAAGGCGCATGGTTGCGAATAGCGTTGATGGGAATCTGCTTCTCATATGCGGTGCGATCGCCGTGGAAAAACCGGCTGATCATACTGCTTTCACTGCCATTGGTCGGTTTGAGCTCGCTGCCGGTGGGGATGATGGTGCCGAACAAATCCGGATGGTTCGCACCGATTTGCAGCGAACATGTGGCCCCCTGTGAAAAACCTGCGATCGCCCAATCTTGTGCTTGCCGTGCCGCAGGAAGATTGGTTTTTACCCAGTCGACCACATCTTTCGTCAAGTAGGTCAACGCCTTGCCATACACCGGCGAATCCACGCATAGGGTGTTATGCGAATCGTCTCCCAACTGGTCGGCCGCAATAACAATGGGCGCGAGTCCGTCATGATGCTGCGCGTAATCGTCCATCATGGTTTGAATGCCACCCGCGGCAAACACGCGCCCCGGAGAGCCCGGCTGGCCGCTCATCATCAGTATGACCGGCAACGCCGGCTTGTGTTTGGCTGTGACAAGCGCTGCAGGCGGTAGATATACCAGCGCCTTTCGCGCTTCGAAATGCGATGCTGCGGCTGGAATATTTACTTTACTGACTTCGCCATGTGCGGGAATATCGCTGATGCTACCGTCTGCCGCTTCCTGCCTCCATTGCGTGACGCTAATCAAATCGCTGCGTTTCGCCATTCCCGTCAGGTCGGCTTCGCGATAGGAGTCTTGGCCGAACAATGATCCGATGGTGGCATATTCTCCATACGCCTGATCGATGCCGGTGGCGGTGGAAAACACTGCGCATACCACCAGTATTACGGCGACGGCACGCAACACTCCCCTATGCAGCATCACATGGCTGACCGCAAAACCGACGATCGCGCAACCGCAACCAGCCCACGCGATCACACGCGGGCCCAGCTCAACACCGAACACCACAAACACGTCCGACAGCAACCAGGCAATCACCAATCCGACAATGCCGGCAATAACCGCAATCACCATCGGACACGCAACTACGGCAATTGCACGTTTACCACCGCCACGGCTTCCGCCAACCATCTCCCATATTGCAATACCCAGCAGTATCGCCGCCAGCACCGCGGTTATCGAAAACAACGTTGCCGGAAACCAGCCATCCACCAAACTTATGTTCATCAACCATGCACGCATGCTCACTTCTTGCTTTCATATTTTTCACTTCCAACGTGCCAGTTGTAGTCCACGAAACGTTGGCACGACCTCATCCTTGAGACTGATTTTCCTTGGAATATCAACGAAAAATACTGTAAGCAAGCTGAATGAATGATGCTATTCAGTAGCGTTCTTGCCTTTGCCGATCACGCCTCGAACGCCATCATGTGCCGCATTGACGGTGTTTTCCGGATTGTCTGCCTGCACCACGTCGAGCAGATTGGAGATGATCATGTTCATGCGGTCCACATCGAATCTCAGCTCATTCAACGGCTCGTCGATGGACTTATCTCGCTTATGGCGGAATTCAATAAGATCGGCTCTTGTATAGAGGATAGCGAGCAGTGTTTTCAATTCGTGACTGGCAGACGCAATATTCCCATACAATGTGATCCAGCTTAGAAGACACTAAGAAACGCATCCAATGCTTCCGACCGGCAGTCAAGCGGTATGGTGTTGGATTATGCAGTATGTTTTTTCGGCTTCGAATGTTTCCTGTGTCGTGCCTGTCGATGGTGAGCAACGCACGATTTTCAGCGGATTATCCGTTGATATGAAGCTTGGTGAGATTGTGGATTTGGTCGGCCCTTCCGGATCGGGCAAGAGTAGTCTGCTTACCGCTTTCGCACGATTGAATCCGAATGCGAACGGCGATTTTCAGCTTGAAGGGCGCTCTGCCAGCGAATTCACACCGCAGCAGTGGCGTAGTCAGGTGGCGTATTTGCCGCAGAAGCCAGTATTGATCGGTTCGAGTGTGGCCGAGGCGATTCGTTTACCGTTCACACTGGCTATTCGTGCGGGCGAAGGCAAGCAAGGATTCGGCAGGAAATGGTCGTCCGGCAAGTCTCTCAAACCCGCCGATCTACTGCCGGATGCTCGCATTCGAGCCACGCTTGACGCCATTGGCTGCGCGGATATTGACTTGGGGCGTGCTCCGCATGACTTGTCTGGAGGCCAGGCCGCCCGCGTGAGTTTGGCGCGCACCTTGCTTACTTCGCCAAAAGTGCTGCTTGCCGACGAGGTTGATGCCGGTTTGGATGATGAGAACGCCGATAAGGTGGCGTCCATCATGGCTCAGGCCGCAGAGCGGGGCATGACGGTGATCCGTATTCGCCATCGTCCACCGGATGGGCGTGCCACGCGTATTCTTACACTGGCCAATGGCGTATTGCAGAGTGCGAATGCTCCGCGAACCACAGCAACCAATGATTCCAATGATTTCGCGGCACAGTCCGATTCGATGCAAGGAGCGCAGGCATGAGCGGCAATTACTATTCCATTGATATTTGGGGTCTGCTTATCGCATTGGTTATGGTTGCCGTAGCCGCGGGCATTTCCGAAGCGATGCGCATGGGCATTGGCAAGACACTGCTATGGTCGGCGTGCCGCGCGTTGCTGCAATTGTGCGCCATGGGTTTCATTATGGAGTTCGTCATCAAGTCGAACAATCCATGGCTGGTGCTGCTGCTGGTGATGTTCATGCTGATCGCGGCCGTGCAAATCACCCTGTCTCGTGCCAAGGGTGTACCAAAAGGCTTGGCCGGCCCCGTGTTTTTGAGCTTGGTCATCACCATGCTCATTATGATTTCGTTGGTCACTGAATTGATCATTCGCCCGCAACCGTGGTATGCGCCGCAATTGGTGGTACCGTTGACCGGCATGCTGCTTGGCAATACCGTGTCCGCTTTGGCGGTTGGATTGAACCGGTTCTTCGAAAGCATGAAGGAACGCCGTGACGAAGTGGATACGCTGCTGGCGTTGGGTGCGACCGCTTGGGAGGCCGCGCGCCCGTCCATCGTCTCGTCGATTCGTTTGGGTTTGCTGCCGACTACCGCCTCGCTGGCTTCCAGCGGCATTGTGACGGTGCCTGGCATGATGGCCGGTCAGATCATCGCCGGCGGCAATCCTATCGATGCGGCGAAATACCAGTTCCTGATTCTCGCCGCCATCGCAGCGTTGACGCTTCTGGCTGACAGTCTCATTATGGTGATGGCGTACCGTAAGTGCTTCACTGCAGACGACCAATACAATCCGATTACAGGCTGAGCAACTTTTCATATAGCCAAGCAAATTAATAGATGATCAGATTTAACAAAAAACGGCGTCCGCCAAGTGTTCATATACCTTGGCGGACACCGTTTTCTATTGTTTACCAGCTATGCAAGCTTTGATTTTGCTTTTCAGCGATCAACGCATACGGAATGGCGCTTTCCTGATGTTCGCATGGCGATGCCGTGACTGCCCTGCATGCTTGTCGTGACGTTCGCCACGGCCGCCACGCTTGACTTCCGTATGACGGTCATAGCGTTTCGCATCCGAGGAACGCTCGTCATGCTTCTTGCCTTTGGACCGACGATCGTCGTCATATCGACGCTCGGCACGGGCTTCAGACTTGCGCTGCTTCTTGCTTGGCGCACCCTGCTTTTTCGCAAGCTGTCCGAGCTTCTTCTTTCCCGGCTTCCTGCGATTGTCGGTATTGCCGTAATCACCGTCGTTCCTACGCTTGTTCGTTGTTTCGCGCTGTTCATTGTCGCTGCGCTGCTGCTCATGCAGGCGCGTGTACTTTTCACGACGCTTGTTGTTGCGCTTTTCCTCGTGTTGTTCGCGGCGTTCCTCCTGAATTTCAGGATGTTCCCAACGATGTTCACGCGCTTCGAATTCACGATTGTCACGACCTTCGAACTTGGCGGCACGGCGTTCCGCACGGTTCTTCTTCGGCTCGAACTTCTTCGCGCTGTCGTTACGCTCCTCACGCTGGTCGCGATCACGACGATCCTTACGTTCGGACTTAAACGGCTTGCCACCCTTGTCTTTGCCGGAACGGTTCGGCCTGCCGGAACGTTCGCCGTCGGCACCCCCCTTGTCATTCTTCCTACGGCGCGGATTTCCTGCCGGCTGCGACTGCTCAAGCGTCCAGCCGAACACTGGCTCGGCCACTTCGCCAACGAGTTCCAACACTTCCGGCGAATCAGGGGTCACGTCGATTGGTTCGACCGTCAGCCCGGCCTCACGCATCATGCGACGGGTTCTGCGGCGCTGGTTCGGCAGAATGATGGTCACCACGTCACCGGAATGACCGGCTCGCGCGGTTCGTCCGGAACGATGCAGGAAGGATTTCGGATCTTCCGGCGGTTCGACCTGCACTACGAGTTCCACACCGGAAACATCGATGCCTCGCGCGGCCACATCGGTGGCCACCATAACGTTCACATCGCCGGAGTTGAAGGCGGCCAGATTGCGGTCACGCTGATTCTGGCTCAGGTTGCCGTGCAATTCGGCCGCAGGAATGCCGTTCTGCGTTAAATCCTTGGCAAGCTTCTGCGTCTGGAATTTGGTACGTGTGAACAGAATGCGACGGCCCTTGCCGGAAGCGAGGGTGCGCACCAGCTCGTGACGGTTGCCCTGCGTGGTTTTGAACACATGGTGGGTCATCTCGTCAACGGTCGCCGTCGCGGAATCAACGCTATGCACCTTCGGATCGGACAGGAAGGTTTCCACCACTTCGTCCACGCCATGGTCGAGCGTGGCGGAGAACAGCATGATCTGCGCATCGAACGAAATCTGGCCGAGCAGTCGTTTGACTGGCGGAAGGAAGCCCATATCGGCCATTTCGTCGGCCTCATCAATAACCGCGACCTCAACCTTGTCCAAGGTGAGCGCGCCCTGTTCGATCAAATCCTCAAGACGACCTGGGCACGCCACCACAATATCGGCACCGGCCTGAAGGTCACGGATCTGGCGGGCATAACGTACGCCGCCATACACGGTGGTGGTGTTGATGCCGTATATCTGGGCAAGTGGCATCAGCACATCGTTGATCTGGTTGGCAAGCTCACGGGTCGGAGCAAGCACCAAGCCACGCGGATGAGGCACGAAATCATCGGCGCGCCGCTCCTTGGCATGAGCCTGCTTCACACGATCAACCTCATGGCGGAACTGGCTCATATTCTCATATTCGTTGGCATCCACTTCACCCAGACGAGCGACCAACGGAATCGAGAACGCCAACGTCTTACCGGAGCCGGTACGACCGCGGCCAAGAATGTCTCGCCCAGCCAACGAATCGGGAAGCGTGTCGGCCTGAATCGGAAAAGCGGTTTTCTTGTCATCAGCCGCAAGCACGCGGACCAGCGGACCAGGAACGCCGAGTTCGGCGAATGTCAGCGGGCGTTCCTCTTCCTCGCCCATCACTTCGGAAGCGGCTGCGAGGGTATCTTCATCAAAAACGGTATCGGGCACAATGGCCTTTCATGTCAAATATTACGCACGTTGCGCAAACCTAATAACTGTAGCCTATGCCCGATACTTTTTCTTACGTTCCTTCAATCCTTCATATCCGTTATATTCACGCCGGATTGCGGTTGATTTCGATATCGGTGACGGTCAGATTTGCTTCGTTGACCAGATTGAACAGAATCACTTCGGCCAGTTGGTTGGCACGCATGAAGGTATGCTGCTTTTCTTCCGAAACGTAGTCATGGCTGTCACGGTAGAACGAGGTGTCGATGCCACCCGGATAGACCCCCACGATTTTCACACTGGTCCCCTTGTATGCGGCCTGCAAACTCTTGGTGTAGCCCTTCTCACCCCACTTGGTGGCGCAGTACACGGATTCATTGGGGTTGCCTCGCGTTGCCGCAGTAGACATAACGTTGGCGATTTTGAGATCCCGCTCACCGTCTGCTTTCAGCGTTTCCACACTCCACAACACCATGCCTTTCAGCCCCTTCAGACACTTGTCCACATCGGCCGCCTCGTATGCGGTCGGGACTTTGAACGAAGGCTGCCCGGCATTGTTGATCAGCAAATCGATATGACCGATTTTCGAGATTGCGGCAACAGAGTTCTTCACGAACGATTCGTCGGAAATATCGCCCACAAAAGCTCTGTATTCGTCGGCAGCAAAAGTCTTTGACAACTTCGCCTGACGTGCGCCATTGAAATCAATACCAGCAACGAACCATCCTTTGGCGATCAGCTGTCGAGTCAGCTCATATCCCAATCCAAGCGCGGAACCGGTGACGATAGCGATCTTCTTTCCTGCTGCAGTGCTCATCATGCCTCCCTTGCCGCATGCGCATTCACTTACACTCACCATCATAAAACCTGCTCAACGAAACACATTGATCGATTGACGAAATATGTTGGAACGTTTGTATGGAAACACGTACAAAAAGAACCCGCCGGCCATAAGACCGACGGGTCCGATACGGCTGATTGCCGTCCGTCACAGAATGTCCGGATCGTCCTTGGCAATGGTGCCGGTAGCCTTGCCGATGGCCTTCAGGCCGTGGTAGGCGACGAGGACCACGATGGTGCCAATGGCGATGCCGTTGAAGGAAATGCCATTGAAAGCGAACGCGAACTGGCCGATGGCGATGATCATGGTGATTGCGGCAACCATGATGTTCAGCGGCTTGTCGAAGTTAACCTTGTTCTCAACCCAAATACGGATGCCGACCATGCCGATCATGCCGTACAGCAGGGTGGTCACGCCACCGAGCACGCCAGCCGGAATGGTGTTGATGATGGCACCGAACTTCGGGCACAGGCTCAGAATCAGCGCGAACGCGGCGGCGCACCAGTATGCGGCGGTCGAGTAGACCTTGGTGGCAGCCATCACGCCGATGTTCTCACCGTAGGTGGTGGTGCCGGAACCGCCGCCGAAGCCGGCGATGGTGGTGCCGAGACCGTCGGCGAACAGGGCGGTGCCGATCTGGCCGTCATAATCGCGGCCGGGCATCTGGGACACG
>OBYZ01001146.1_pt1 | contig 12534 bp, 11 predicted proteins | sample 1501501 | NCBI WGS metagenome assembly OBYZ01 (sample SAMEA2580213, study PRJEB22360) | human gut metagenome | biome: human gut; feature: human-associated habitat; material: faeces | place: Denmark | collected 2008/2010
GAGCAGAGTTTTACACCTAATTGGGGATAAAACAGCTCATGGCTGGCGGCGGTGTCGCTCTGGTGGGCATCACCCTCATTCCTCTGCTGTCTGGTCTGTTCGGCTAAGAGCCGCAGGCGGGGTTTCCCGCCTGTACATACGCAATCGCTCCATCTCTGCTGTGGATAACAGCCCTTTATCATAAGGAGCGCATTGCGGTACGAATCTCCACCCATCAATGAAAGGCGGTGTCTTATGCAGTTTTTGACCCACATTATTTTTCTCCTGAACCTTCTCAAGACCCTTATCAACCACTTCAGCTAAGGACGGTGACTGCTGAATGGAAACCGTTCTCAAAGCCATTGCCGACTGGATCAAAGGCATCCTGACGGCAGGCATTATGTCAAACCTTTCCGGCTTGTTCGACGATGTGAACACGCAGGTCGGCAACATCGCCCAGCAGGTGGGCACCAAGCCCTCCAGTTTTGAGCCGCGCGTTTTTGCGATGATTGAAGCCCTCTCCCGGAATGTGGTGTTACCCATTGCAGGCATCATTCTGACCTTCATCGCCTGTTATGAGTTGATCGAAATGATCACCCAGCACAACAACATGGCACAATTTGAGCCTGCCCTCATCATGCGCTGGATTTTTAAGACCGCTGTTTCGGTGTGGCTCATCAGCAATACTTTCGACATTGTGATGGCGGTCTTTGACCTGACACAGAAGGTGGTGTCCGATTCCAGCGGCATCATCGCCGGAAATACCCGTGTCAACGACATTGGTTTGTCCATGCTGCAATCCAGCCTGATGCAGATGGATGTAGGCCCCCTGTTCGGGCTTTTCCTGCAAAGTTTTTTCATCGGCATCACCATGCGGATATTGAGCATCATTATTTTTGTCATCGTGTACGGAAGAATGATTGAGATATATTGCATGGTGAGCCTTGCACCCATCCCGATGGCGACCTTCGGCAACCATGAGCAATCGCACATGGGACAGAACTACCTGAAATGCCTGTTTGCACTGGGTTTTCAGGGCTTCTTGATTTTGATTTGTGTTGCTATTTACGCTGTACTGATTCAGAGCGTGGCGATTTCCGGGGATGCCATCAATTCTATTTGGAGCATTGTGGGCTACACCGTTCTGCTCTGTTTCAGCCTGTTCAAGACCAGTTCCGTGACAAAATCCGTCCTCGGAGCGCATTAAAGGAGGTGCTTTATTGGCTGCGTATATTTCCGTTCCCCGTGACCTGACGAAAGTAAAATCGAAGGTCGCGTTCAACCTGACGAAACGGCAACTGCTTTGTTTCGGCACGGCGGCACTGATTGGAGTGCCGCTGTTTTTCGTTCTCCGTGATTCCGGCGGCAACACAGCCGCCACCCTCGGCATGATGGCGGTGATGCTGCCGGCGTTCTTCCTTGGAATGTACGAAAAAAACGGTCAGCCGCTGGAAAAACTGCTGTCGCACTATGTGCAGTCCCGGTTTCTCCGCCCGAAGATTCGCCCCTACAAGACCAACAACTACTATGCACTGCTTATGAAGGGAGGCATGACCCATGATCCCGTTTTGGAAAAAGACCGATAAGCACAGCAAGCCGCAGTCTGCGCAGAAGCGCAGGCAGAACGCAAAGCCTGCTGTGCCCCGGACCGCCCAGCAGTCCATCCCCATGCAGCGGATGTTCGAGGATGGCACCTGCCGGGTGAAGCCCAACTACTACACCCGCACCATCCAGTATCAGGACATCAATTATCAGCTTGCCCAGCAGGAGGATAAGACGGCGATTTTCGAGGAATGGTGCAGTTTTCTGAACTTCTTCGATTCCAGCATCAAATTTGAGCTTTCCTTTGTGAACATGGCAACCGACAGCACCGAGTTCGAAAAGAGCATCCGCATTCCGTTCCAGAAGGATGGCTTTGACGATGTTCGTGCGGAGTATTCCCAGATGCTGCGCCAGCAGCTTGCCAAGGGCAATAATGGTCTGACCAAGACCAAGTTCATCACCTTCGGTGTGGAGGGTGAAAGCATGGCGCAGGTCAAGCCGCGGCTTGACCACATCCAGAACGATTTGCTGAACAACTTCCACCGGCTGGGGGTGCAGGCAAAGCCCCTGAACGGTGCCCAGCGGCTGAAACTCATGCACGATATGTTCAACATGGACGGTGCCAGCAAATTTCATTTTGACTGGAAAGACCTTGTGAAAAGCGGCCTTTCCGTGAAGGATGCCATTGCTCCCACCGCCTTTGCCTTCAAAAACTCCCGGACGTTCCAGATGGGCGGCATCTTTTGCGCCGCCGGTTTTCTGAGCATCACGGCATCCGACATCAGCGACCAGTTGCTGAAAGACTTTCTCGATATGGATTCGTCCCAGATCGTTACCATGCACATTCAGTCCGTTGACCAGAACAAGGCCATCAAAACGGTCAAGCGCACCATCACGGAACTGGATCGCAGCAAGATCGAGGAACAGAAGAAGGCAATCCGTGCCGGATATGATATTGACATCATTCCGTCGGATTTGGCGACCTACGGCAGGGATGCCAAGGCTCTGCTGAAGGAATTGCAGAGCCAGAACGAGCGGATGTTCCTTGTCACCTTTCTGGTGCTGAACACCGGGCGCACGGAGCAGGAACTGGAAAACAATGTTTTTCTGGCATCCAGCATTGCACAGAAGCACAACTGCAACCTGTGTCGGTTGGATTTCCAGCAGGAGCAGGGGCTGATGAGCAGCCTGCCGCTGGCTGACTGCCAGATCGAGATTCAGCGAGGTCTGACCACCAGCAGCACGGCAATTTTTATCCCGTTTACCACGCAGGAACTTTACCAGTCTGGCAAAGAAAGCCTGTATTACGGCCTGAACGCCCTGTCCAACAACCTTATCATGGTGGACCGGAAGAAGCTGAAGAACCCCAATGGCCTGATTTTGGGTACTCCCGGCTCCGGCAAGTCCTTCAGTGCAAAGCGTGAGATCGCCAACGCTTTTTTGGTGACGGACGATGATATTATTATCAACGACCCCGAAGGCGAATACTCACCGCTGGTGAATCGGCTGAAAGGTCAGGTCATCAAAATCAGCCCCAACAGCACCCAGTTCATCAACCCCATGGACATTAACGCCAACTACTCCGAGGAGGATAATCCGCTTTCCCTGAAAGCCGATTTTATTCTTTCCCTGTGCGAACTGGTGGTGGGCGGCAAAGAAGGGCTGCTGCCGGTGGAGAAAACCGTCATTGACCGCTGTGTGCATCTGATCTACCGCAAATATTTTGCGGACCCCTGCCCGGAGAATATGCCCATTCTTGAGGATCTGTACAACGCCCTGCTCCAACAGGACGAGAAAGAAGCCCACCATGTTGCCACCGCACTGGAAATCTACGTCAAGGGTAGTCTGAACCTGTTCAACCATCGCACTAACGTGAACGTCAATAACCGCATCGTCTGCTACGACATCAAGGAACTGGGCAAACAGATGAAAAAACTGGGAATGCTCATCGTGCAGGATCAGGTGTGGGGGCGTGTTACGGCAAACCGCAGCAGCGGAAAGTCCACCCGGTATTATATGGACGAGATGCACCTGCTTCTGAAGGAGGAGCAGACTGCCGCTTATTCCGTCGAGATTTGGAAGCGTTTTCGCAAGTGGGGCGGTATCCCGACCGGATTAACGCAGAACGTCAAAGACCTTCTTTCTTCTCGTGAGGTCGAGAATATTTTTGAAAATTCGGACATGATCATCATGCTGAATCAGGCGGCGGGAGACCGGCAGATCCTCGCAAAGCAACTCAATATTTCGCCCCACCAGCTTTCCTACGTCACTCACTCCGGCGAGGGCGAAGGGCTGCTGTTTTTCGGCAATGTCATTCTGCCGTTTGTGGACCGTTTCCCCACCGATCTGGAACTCTACCGCATTATGACCACCAAGTTGGGTGAAGTCTCGGAGGGCGCGCAGAAATGAGCAATCCGAAGCTGAATCACAAAGAGGAAACCTCAACCAAAAAGACCCGTTCTCCCCCGAAAAAAACCAAGGTGGAGCAGTCGGTGCCCAGAAAGAAGAAACTGAAAACCGATGCAGATAAAGCTGCGGAAAAGGCACAGCACCTGCGGTTTGGCAAGGCGGAACTGACCCCGGACGAACTGAGCCGGTTGAGTAAGGCGCAGAAGCGGGAGATGTACGCTGCCCATGCCGCCCGGTCTGCGGTGCATCACGAAGTTGACCAGTACGAGGATGAAAACGTCGGTGTGCAGGCGTTGAGCGAGGGCGAAAAAGCGGCAGGAAATGTCCGTGATATTTCCAAAAGCCGCTATGCCCGGAAGCTCAAGAAGAAAGCTAAGATGCAGGGCAAGAAAGGCTCCAAAACCGCTAAATCTTCCGCATCGGAGCCGACTGCGGCACAAGATGCAGGCGCATCCGGCACCAGCGAGGGCGGTTCCAACTGGCTTTCCCGGTGGCGGCAGAAACAGGACATCCGGCAGAGCTACTATGCCGCCGCCCGGTCAGGCACAGCGGCGCAGAGCGCAGGCGGCAAGGCGACATCCAACGGCGCATCTGCCGCCCGGTCCGGCGTGGAACAGGCGGTAGAAAAGGGTAAAACCACCGTCAGCACCGCCGTAAAAGGGCTGATGAATGCCGCCAAGGGCAACGCACACGTTCTGGTGATCGTGGGCGTTTTTCTTTTGCTCATCCTCATGGTCATGTCTGGTTTTTCCTCCTGCGGCATCCTCTTTTCGGGCGGTACACAGGTATCCGGGCAGACCATGTATTCTGCCGAGGACAGGGACATCCGGGGCGCAGAACAGGACTACAAGAAGCTGGAAAAGGAACTGGACAAGAAAATCAAGCGCACCCCCACCGACCATCCCGGCTACAACGAGTACCAATACCATCTCGACCCCATCGAGCATGACCCATGGCAGTTGACCTCTTTTCTCACGACTCTGTATGACGACTATACCCGGTCGGAGGTGCAGGGCAAGTTGAAGGAGACCTTCAAAAAGCAGTATAAGCTGACCACATGGGTAGAGGTGCAGATACGGTATAAGACCGTGTGGGTCATCAGCCCGGCAGGAATCCCAGTTCCCACACAGGTGCCTTATGAGTACCGCATTTTTCACACAAAGCTGGTGAACAAAGGGCTGGAGGTCGTTATCCGGGAGGAACTGGATGCTGACCAGTGGAAACGCTACGAAATCTTTCAGGACACGCTGGGTGGTCGGCCTTACCTGTTCAACGGTGGTCTGCCGCCCGGTGGCTCCGATGGTTCCGGCACACCGGGCATCGACTATCAGATTCCGGCAGAAGCCCTGACGGATGAGGAGTTCGCCGCCATCTACAAGGAAGCCCAAAAGTATGTGGGCACGCCCTATGTGTGGGGCGGTTCTACCCCGGAAACCGGGTTCGATTGCAGCGGTTATGTCTGCTGGGTCTACAACCAGAACGGCTACGATGTGGGGCGCACCACCGCCAACGGTTTGTGGAACAAGAGCCAGCACATTTCCGAAGCCGAAGCAAAGCCCGGTGATCTGGTCTTTTTCAAAGGAACCTACGACACCCCCGGCATGAGCCATACCGGAATCTATCTGGGCAACGGCATGATGGTCAGTGCCGGCGACCCCATCAAGTACGCAAACATTCATTCGTCCTACTGGGAGAAGCATCTCGCCGGGTTCGGACGGCTTTCAAAATGAAATGGAGGAGTTTTATGAGCGAAAAATCGGATAAGCTGCGGGCGATGCTGGAAAAAGAGAAAGAGCGCCGCATCAAACTGAACAACCGCATCGAGATTTTGGAGCGGCGGATTCAGGAGGAAGATTCTGCCGAGGTCAACGAAATGGTGCGGACTGCAAAGGTCACGCCGGAACAGCTTGCCGCCCTGCTGCGGCAGTCGGCAACCGCCACCCCGACCCCGGCTGCGCTGTCTGCCGTGGGTGCAACTTTTGAGAAGGAGGTCGATGCAGATGAAGATTAAGAAACTGGGTGCGCTGCTGGTATCGGCGGCACTGTGCGTTGGCATGGCGGTTCCCGCCTTTGCCTTTGAGGGCGAAGCCGTCCCGGTGGAACAGCCGATTCTGCCGGAAGTCGTGGAGGAGGATGTTGTCACCGTCACGGACAAAACCTCTGGTGCCCTGACCCCGGAGGGCAATCTGACGCTGGTAGACGACTACCACACCGACTATTCCGATGGCAGCGGACAGCAGTTCATTACGCTGGTCAGCAAGTCGGGCAACACCTTCTATCTGGTCATCGACCGCAACGCCAAGGGGCAGCAGACCGTCCACTTTATGAATCTGGTGGACGAGGCCGACCTGTTGGCACTGATGGAGGAAGAAGATGCGGACGCTTACACCGCTGAAAAAGAAGCGGCGGCGCAGGCAGAGCAGGAGCGCAAGCAGGCCGAAGAGGATGCGAAAAAGGCTGCGGAAGAAGCAGCGGCATCCGGCACGGAAACGCCCAAGGAAAACAAGGTCACAAAGATCGCATCCGGCTTTCTGGGCGTAGTCGTGCTGATTGCGCTGGCGGCAGGCGGCGGCTTCTACGCTTTCGCAAAGCAGAAGCAGAAAAAACAGGCCGAAAAAGAAGCCCTTGACCCCGATGCAAATTACACCGAGGACAAGGGTGATTTTGAAATTCCAATGGAGAATGAGTCGGAGGAAACCAGTGAGGAGAACAACACAGAAGTATAATTTTATTGGCGGCGTTTGCCGCCTTACATATACATCCGACAGGCTATTTAGTTGTTTTCGTTACTCACACAACGGTATACGGCAATGATGTTGGGCTTTTCTCCGACTATTTTCACATCATACTTTTCAGGGAAGTTCTTGAGGAAAAGGCTCAACTTTTGGAAACCATAAGTTCGGCTATCAAAATCTGGCTTTGCTCTTCTTAAGAACAGTCCTACCTTTGCTACATTGACCCACCCATCCTCGTCTTGGAAGGTATCATAGGCTTTTTCCAGTAAAGCATGAATTTCGTTTAGATCATTTTTCTTTTCGGAGTTTTCTTCAGCGGGAGCAGAACTAGCAATTGGAGTTGAATCAGTTTTCTGTACATCTTCCTTGAGCTGCTTTGTAGATTCTTCTTTTTCGTTGTTGGGCGATATAGATACTTCTGCTTTTTCTTTTTGGGGAGAACTAACAGCATCTTGTGCATCGCTTTGGGAAGAACTAGCAGCATCTTGTGCATCGCTTTGGAAAGAATTAACAACATCGTGTGCATCGTTCCCTTCAACCGAAGAAGAGCAGTTTTCCAAGAAGAGAAATTCATCGCAGGCATTCCGGAAAGCAACAGGGGTTTTTTGCTCACCAACGCCCATAACATAAACCCCTGCTTCGCGCAATTTTATTGCCAACGGAGTATAGTCACTGTCGCTTGAAACAATAACAAACGCATCATAAAGGTTTGTATACAAAAGTTCTATGGTATCAATTACCAGTGCCATGTCTGTTGCGTTTTTGCCCGAAACATAGTCGAATTGCTGCTCAGCTTTAATCGCCAACCGCTTGATGATTTCACCCCAGTTTTTTAACGTTGGTTTATGCCAGTTGCCATAAGCACGCTTTACCACAATTCTACCGCGTGTTGAGATTTCATGAAACACATCTTCCAATTTTGAAATCTGGGTATTATCGGCATCAATCACCACGGCGATTTTTTGAAGTTCCTGCATTGAAATTCACCCCTCCTGTTACCTTTTATAATCATTATATCGCGCACTATATGAAAATTCAACTCAAATATTCATTATAAAAAAGATTGGAGGAATGTTAATTGTCCTATCGCTTAGTAATTGCGGAAAAGCCTTCAGTCGCACAGGCTTACGCAAAGGTTCTCGGTGCGACAAACAGAAATGACGGTTATCTGGAGGGCAACGGCTATCTGGTGAGCTGGTGCATTGGTCATCTGGTGGAACTTGCCCCGTCCAATGTCTACGATGAAAAGTACGTCAAGTGGAGCATCGCAGATTTGCCTATATTACCGCAAAAGTGGCAGTACCTCGTGTCTACGTCCACCAAAAAGCAGTTTGGCATTCTGCAAAAGCTGATGAACCACCCAGATGTGGATAGCATTGTCTGTGCAACGGATGCAGGGCGTGAGGGCGAACTGATCTTCCGCCTTGTCTACCAGCAAGCAGGCTGCAAAAAGCCCTTCTCCCGCCTGTGGCTGTCCAGCATGGAGGAAAACGCTATCCGGGAGGGCTTTGCCCACCTCAAACCGTCAACTGAATACGATGCGCTGTACAACGCAGCACTCTGCCGGGAACGCGCCGACTGGATGGTCGGCATCAATGCGTCCCGGCTTTTTTCATGCCTGTACGGTCAACCGCTGGCGGTGGGGCGTGTTATGACCCCGGTGCTTGCCATGACGGTGGTGCGAGAAGCCGCCATTGCCGCCTTTACCCCGGAAAAATTCTACACGGTGGATCTGGAACTGACCAGTGGCTGCACGGCATCCAGCAAACGGTTTGCACAAAAAGAGGATGCCGAACTGCTGCTTTCCAAATGCCGAAAGGAGGGGCGTGCCACGGTGCAGAAGATGGAGCGCAAGGAAAAATCCGAAAGTCCGCCGCAGCTCTATGACCTTACTGCATTGCAGCGGGATGCCAACCGTCTGCTGGGATTTACGGCACAGCAGACCTTGGATTATGCCCAAAGTCTTTACGAAAAACGGCTCATCACCTACCCCCGCACGGACAGCCGATTTTTGACGGAGGACATGGCGGCATCCCTGCCGGGGCTGGTGACGGATACGGGCAGGGCGTTTACTGTGGAAGAGTCGTTTCCCATCCATGTGCAGCAGGTCATCAACGGCAGCAAGGTTACCGACCACCATGCGCTGCTGCCTACGAAAAGCATGGCAAACGCAGATCTTGCCGCCCTCCCTGCCGGGGAGCGGAATATCCTGCGGCTGATTGCCGCACGGCTGCTCTGTGCCGTGGGCGAACCGCACCGCTATGCAGAAACTACGCTCACCACCATCTGCACCGGGGAGGAGTTCTCCGCAAAAGGCAAGGTGGTGCTGTCCGAGGGATGGAAAGTAGTAGAGCGGAAAATGCTGGGCGAACTACTGGGCAAGCAGAAAGAACCGGCTGTTCTGCCCGATGTGCAGGAGCAGAACCGGTGCAGCGTTGCTGGTGCCGAACTGAAAGAGGGGCAGACGTCACCGCCGAAGCATTTCACCGAGGACCTTCTACTTCATGCGATGGAAACCGCCAGTGCAGACAGTATGCCGGAGGGTGTAGAGCGTCAGGGCATCGGCACTCCAGCCACCCGCGCCACAACTATTGAAAAATTGGTGCAGAAGGGTTTTCTGGAGCGCAAGGGCAACAAGAAAACCAAGGTGCTGCTGCCTACCGACAAGGGCAAAGCCCTTATTACCGTAATGCCCGAAGAAATTCAGTCCCCGGAAATGACCGCCGACTGGGAAACAAAGCTGCTGCAAATCGAACGCGGCGAAATGGAGCCGGAAACTTTTATGACTGAAATCAAGGAAATGATCTCCTCGCTGGTAACGACCACCGAGGCTAGGAAAGGAGCGAGTGCGCTTATGAAAAACAAAATCATTGGTGTCTGCCCGAATTGCGGTGCAAATGTTGTAGAGCGTGAAAAAGGCTGGTTCTGTGAATCCAACCCTTGCCGTTTCGTGCTGTGGAAGGACAATGCGTTCTTTAAGCGTCTGGGCAAGCGTTTGGATGGCCGAATGGCGGACAAGCTGCTGCGGGATGGCCGTGTCCGGCTGAAGGACTGCAAGAGCGCCAAGGGCAAGACCTACAACGCCACCGTGCTGCTGTCCTGTGAAGCTGATGGCCGCAGCAAGTTTTCGCTGGAATTTGAAGGGGGCTACTGATGAAGGATGACGCTGTGATAAAGGACAACGAGGCGGTCTACCTCATCAATGAGCAGACGTATCTGCATCTGCGGGAAAATCTCGCAGGGGTCGGGTACGAGGTCTTTGAAAAAAACAGCCCGCTCCCGGTGGAGGAAGGGCAGATTCCACGGGAAGCTCTGGGCAACAGTCAGCGGCGCATCGAAACCGCCCGTGCGTACTATCTGGCAGAGCATCAGGACGAGCCTGTGGGGAAGATTCAGAATGTTGCCGTCACCACCTTGGAGAAGTTCCGCTCCGGGGTCCGCAAGCGCAGGAATCTGGCTCCACGTTCTTTGCCGGACAATGATGTGCGGTTTATCGACCCGATGTACAACGAGCTGTTCCGGGTTCCAGACGGCGGTGTTGTGCAGATGACCTACCCGGATGGGCACCAGCGTTCCGAGAAGGTCGAATATCTCGATGACTACCACATGAAGATCGGGTCCTCGGTGCAGCACATCTGTGAATTTGCAGAGCGGATGGCACGCAGCCATGCCATCGTAGAGCCGGAACCGCTGACACAGCAGGACTGCCGGGCGTGGAATCTGGAATACGACTATTATCTCACCGTGCAGGCAGAGGACGGCGCATGGAATTATGCTCTCTATCAGGGCGACTGCTGCCTGTTGGAGCGCGGAAAAATTGACGCGCCCGAACTGATGATCGAGGAGGCGCGGGACGAGATCCTGTACAGCCACAATCTGCGGAACAAGGACTGCATCCCGCTCACTCAGGAGGAGTTTGCGCAGAAACTTGCAGACCGAAACGAGATTCAGTCATACCGGATGAAGCAGTTCCAGCAGAGCGGCCACGACTGCTATCTGGTTATGCAGCTGCATCAGGATGCAGACCCGGCGCTCCGCTTCGCGTCTATGCGCTATCTGAATAAGCAGAACACAGCTCCGTCCGTTGAGAATTACGAGATCCTGTACCGGGGCAATCTCCCGGATGGAAAGCGCAGCGTTCCGCAAGCGGAGCTGCTGGAACAACTGTACCAGAAATTCAACTGCGCCCGCCCGACGGATTACCATGGGCACAGCCTGTCGGTCAGCGATGTGATCATGCTGAATCAGAACAGGAAAATTTCGGCGCACTATGTTGACAGCATCGGCTTCAAGGAACTGCCGGGGTTTCTGGATAAAAAGCCGGAGCGCCTTTCTGTTCTGCAAAACCTCAAGGAGAAGTGCGCTGCCCCGGAGTGCAATCCCACCGTCTGCCGGAAAGCGAGGGATGGACATGAACTTTAACCATGAGGAACTGATGCTGATGATGCTCTACAACTCCGGCACCCGGCTGGGGCTTATCCACGAGTTGCGGCTGATGCAGTGCTACCTGATGCCCGATGAGACCGCCCTGCGGGAACTGTCAGAGGGCGTTATCGAAAAGCTGAAACTGCTGACCGATGCAGAGTTTGCCGAACTGGAATTTCCCCCGGACTGATTATTGCCGCCTACGGGCGGCATACATATCCTCTTTTGTATCAGTCTACAATGTGATATACTTACTTTGATAGGATTGCTGGGAAAGCATGTATGTCTTTATGACTTATACGTTTCAAATCCATTTGTTGCAGCCGGAATTTGTAAAAGGTGTCAAAAGAAAGTGGGGTTGTAAAAATTGAAAAAGCACATTCACAATCCGTACAAGGTTAACTGGAAAATGTATGGTTTAATTGGTGGACTATCCATATTTGCTATGGTTGCTGCGGTTGTCCAAAACAACGTTACTCACGATTTGATTTCAGACATCATCAAAAACTTAGCATTTGGATGTGTTGCATCCACTCTTGTTGCTTTGTTGATTGAAATTGGCAATATAAAAGAAAAGAACGAGAAATCGGATAGTATTTATGATTCCGTATATTGTGATTTGAAGTGTCAAATACTATGGTATGTAGAAACATGGGCATCCCTATGTGCTGTTGCTTACAAGGATAACGATTATTATAATGAAAGACACACTTGGACTGAATGGTATACACTAACAAAAAACAACTTTACAAAATGTGATGAGCCTCGTCAAAAGCAATTGATGTACTTCTTTACCACTCAACTAATGATTGGTGTTGAGGGAATTGAAAAAGCTCTCAGACAAATAGACAGGCAACGTTATATCTTAAGCATCAACGAAATATATGATGACGAGCTGGAAAAAATTCTCAAGGATTATCGGTTTGAGTTTGATGCAGCAAAAATGACTTTAACAACCGATCCTACTAAAAATGATTTTTGGGGCGCATTTGATGCAATCACTCAGGATTTGTCTCGTTACATATGTAATTGGGTAGATATAAGATATTATAATTATTATAAATTCAAGCCCTACGATTTTCCAATGGATAAAACAGAATTACTCCGGGCAATTCGGGAAAGTGAAAAGGCAATAGATAATATCGTGCAATAATTCCTGAATATAAACTTATTGCTTCGTCAGTCTTTACATGAGCGGGCAACCACAAAACGGTTGCCCGCTATTTTTATGCTCAAAAATGGAAGGGAGGAACGCTATGCCAAGCAAAACCGAAGAATATCTTGCCCTTGCCCAGCGCACGGCAAACGGTCTGACGCGGTACTGGGAAAGCTGGACGGACTATTTGACCACTGCATCCCGGCTGTACAAGTATCCCTTTGCAGACCAGTTGATGATCTACGCCCAGCGCCCGGATGCCACCGCCTGCGCCGACTTTGACATCTG
>OBYZ01001165.1_pt1 | contig 12190 bp, 7 predicted proteins | sample 1501501 | NCBI WGS metagenome assembly OBYZ01 (sample SAMEA2580213, study PRJEB22360) | human gut metagenome | biome: human gut; feature: human-associated habitat; material: faeces | place: Denmark | collected 2008/2010
TTACGGCAACGCCCGGCTCAGGGTGGAGGGGTGCGACCACGGCACGTTTGTGGCGGGTATCATCGCCGCAAAGCCCGATGCGGCCCACCGCGCCTATGCGGGCATCTTCCCGGAGGCGCGCCTGATGATAGTGAGGTGTGTGCCCGATGGCGACGAATATGACAAGGATGTGGCCTCGGCGATAAGGTATGCGGTGGACAACGGTGCCAAAGTCATCAACATGAGCTTGGGCAAATACACCTCGCCGCAGGCGGATATGGTGAACCGGGCCATTGCCTATGCGGCCCGGAAAGATGTGCTCATCGTACAGGCGGCGGGCAACCACCATCGCGATATAGACAGTGTGGCCTATTATCCCACGGCCACCGACGCGCAGGGGCGGCGCTTCGACAACTTCATCAGGGTGGGGGCATCCGATTTCGCCGGCCACCTCTCGTCGTTGTCCAACTACGGCAGAAACGCCGTAGACGTGCTGGCTCCGGGCGAATACATCGCTTCGGTGCTTCCGGGCGATGTCTACGACTTTTCGCAAGGCACCAGTGTGGCGGCCCCCATCGTGTCCTCGGTGGCGGCACTGCTGCGCAGTTGTTTCCCCAAGCTGAGTGCCAAGACGGTGAAGGCGATTTTGGTGCAGAGCGTCCGGAAAGATTCCGACGGCCTGTTGGATGCCGAAAAGGCTGTGAGGGCGGCACGTGCGTTGTGCCGGTAGACGGAAAACAGTTTGCCGCCGCTCCCAATCGGCAGAGCCTGCGGGCGGCAATGAACACATAAACTAAATATGACTCAATCTTTGCAGCATCTCTTTTTGCATCTCAGTTGTGGACTGCGGCAGCGCAAACGCACGGTCACGGGCGTGGCATTGCTGCTGCTCGGCAGCGCGTTTCCCGTGCTGTCGCCGGCACAAACCACGGTAGACTGGCAGTTGGTGGAAAACGCTTCGGAGCGCGCTTTGCAGCCGTTGTATCAGGAAAACGCCGTGTCGCCGGCATGGGTGGGCGACAGCCATTATCTGTTCTACGATGTGAAAGAGGCCTCGGGTCGCGTGGTCTATCTCATGAATGCCGCCACGGGCAAGCGAGAAAGGCTCATCAAAGACACCGATGCCTTCGTCCGGCAATATCGCACCTTGCTGAAAGACACGTCGATAACGGCAGACAATCTCAAACTTTACAGTCTGCGTATGCGCAACGGAGATGCCCGCAGCGTGTATTGGGCGAAGGGCGGCAAGCATTTTGTGTATCACCGCCCAAGCGGTCGGCTGGCTTTGAGCGCCGAAAAGGTGCCGCCCCGTTTTCTGACTCCTGCTTCGGGCGCAGGCCAACGCTCGTCTTCCACGCGCGACTCGCTCTTCACCATGCTCGGCAGCCGCTACGACTTGTATGTGCGCGACAATGGTTCGGGAGCGGTGACACGGCTCACGCACGACGGCAAGGAGTATGCCTCCTATTGCAGTCGCTCGGCAGGCGACTCGCTGTCGGCCGGCAATGCCGCCGGCCTTTGGTATGGGCACGTGTACATCTGCCTCGTGACAGACGACAGCAAGGTGGGCGACCTGTATCTCATCAACGCCCTCGGCAAGCGCCGCCCCTCGTTGCGCACCCGCAAGATGCCCCTCCCCAACGAGCCGAACGTGAGGCAATTCAGGCTGTTTTGGTATGATGCCGACACCCGGAGGAGTGCCTTCGTGCCCGTGAGTCGTTTTCGCGACGGCGTGGTCGACATGAGTTTCGGGGCGGTGGGCAATGCCCTTTACTTCACAAGCCGTCTGTCACAGCCGCAGCCGGGCCGCCGACACCCTTGAGCTCTGCCGGCTCGACCTGCCCACGGGCACCGTCCGGACCGTTATCCGAGAGGTGTGCAAGCCCCATCTCAACCTCACGCTTTTCAACTATCATGTCGTGGACAAAGGCCGGCACATCATCTGGTGGTCGGAACGCACGGGGCGGGGAAACTACTACCTATACGACAACAAAGGCACGCTGCTCAACCGAATCACCCGCGGCGATCGGCTCGTGGCAGGCAGCATCGTGAACATCGACACGCTTGCAGGCACGATGATATTTGCCGGCTACGGTCAGGAGGCAGGCATCGACCCCTATTACACCTATTATTATAAGGTGCGGCTGGACGGGCGCAAGCAGCAAAAGCTGTGCAGCGGCAACGGCACCCACGAACTGCAACTGTGCGACGACAAGCGTTTCGCGCTCGACAGCTATTCCCGCATGGATCTGCCCACAGTGTATGAGGTGGTGTCGGTGGAGCGGCCGCAACGCCGGTTCGCTGTGGCCAGACGCTCGGATGCTGCCCTCCGCAAGGCCGGATGGCAGCCTCCGCGGCTCCTCTCCCTGAAGGCAGCCGACGGGAAGACCGATCTCTACGGTTTGATGTACGTGCCCTGCAACTTGAATCCCAAGGCGAAATACCCCGTCATCTCAAACGTCTACCCCGGTCCGCAGGACGACCAGCTGCCGCGCAGCTTCTCTCTGGACGACAACGGCAACCAGAGTCTTGCCAACATGGGCTTCATCGTGGTGAGCATTGCCCCCCGGGGCAGTTCGCCGCTAAGGGGGCGCGACTTCTACACCTACGGTTACGGTCGGCTGAGAGACTATCCGCTGGCCGACGACAAGCATGCCTTGGAGACACTGGCCGGGCAATATCCGTTTATAGACCTGTCGCGCGTGGGCATCTACGGACATTCGGGCGGAGCCTTCATGACCGTTGCGGCGATGCTCACCTATCCCCAATTCTACAAGGTGGGGGTGGCCGCATCGGGAAATCACGACAACAACATCTACATCCAGTGGTGGGGGGAGGTCTTCCACGGGGTGACGGGCCACATCCCGACCAACATGGAGCTTGCCGGCGCTTTGCAAGGGCGGTTGATGCTGGTGTCGGGCGATGTGGATGACAACGTGCCTTACGCTTCGACCCTCCGCATGGCAGACGCTTTCATCAAGGCCGGCAAGCGTTTTGACATGATGATTCTGCCCGGCAAGGACCACAGTGTGTGGAGTGATTACTACCAGAATCTGGTGCGGTACTATTTCAAGGAACATCTCGTGGTTCCGCAAAAAGAAGACATAGACATAATTCATCACCAATAAAAACAACGTCTGTCCATGAGTATGAAGAAAACAACACTATTTATCTGGATGTTGCTTTGTTTGCTCGTAACAACAGTACAAGCGCAAAACAAACAAAGCGATGAAGATGTGCTGGTAGACATCACCATTGTCGACAGCAATGGTGACGGCTTGCCCGGTTCCACGGCCAAAGTGTCGGGAAGGCCCGTCGCCGTGGTTACCGATGCCGACGGAAAGGTGTCGTTCTGGGTGCACCGGGGGGATAAGATCACGCTTTCTTATCTCGGAATGCAATCGCGCGTGTTGGTGGCCAACAAGCCCATCAGTGGCAAAATCACACTGCAAGACGAGGAAAACACGCTCGACCAAGTGGTTGTGAACGGTTATCAGCGCACCACAAAGCGCAGAGTGACGGGCTCGGTGGCCACCATCGACGCGTCGGACCTGAAAGGCAAGCCGCTTGACAACCTCGACATGATGCTGCAAGGCAAAGTGGCGGGTGTGGATATCAAGGCTGTCTCGGGCCGGCCGGGGGAGGCTGCGAAGATTCGCATCAGGGGAACCAACACCATCACGGGCAACGCCGACCCGCTGTGGGTGGTGGACGGTGTCCCCTTGCAGCGGGACATTCCGAAGATAGAAACCTCGCAAGTGAGGTCGGGGGACTTCTCCGACATCTTCTCAAAGGGCATCTCGGGCATCAATCCCAACGACATCGAAAGCGTGACGGTGCTCAAAGACGCTTCGGCGGCGGCCATCTATGGCTCCCGGGCGGCCGGGGGCGTGATTGTGGTGACGACCAAGCGCGGCACGGAAGGCAAGATGCAGGTGAATTATTCCACCAACCTCTCGTTGACGACGAGTCCTCCCCGCAGTGCCGACCTCATGACTTCAAAAGAAAAACTGGCGTGGGAACAAGAACTGTGGGACGAGTTCTCGCAGGCTAAATTCGCCAAGGGGGAGACCTATCCCGTGATTGGAGCCGTGGGCATGATACGCTCAGGCTATGGCCGGTATGCGGGAATGACACGCGAACAGCAGGATGCCGAAATCGCAAAGCTGGGCGAGACCAACACCGATTGGTTCAAGCAGCTGTTCAGAAACTCGTTTTCGCACAGTCATTATCTGTCTCTTTCGGGCGGCGGAAAGCGCAGCACCTACTATGTCTCTATGGGCTATGAAAACAATCTGGGCTTGGTGAAGCGCACAAGCTATGACCGCTACAACCTGAACTCGAAGCTCGACATCACGGCCAATGAGCGAATAAAACTCGGTGTCTCGGTGGACGTGTCGTGGCAGAAATCCAATGGCTCTGCATTGGGGGACAATCCGTTCAAGTATGCCTACTTTGCAAATCCCTACGAGAAGCCCTATAACGCAGACGGGTCTTACGCTCCGGACAACACCTTCAAGGCCATACAAGACATCAACGGCGCTCCGACCACCCAAATGCCGGGCAATGGCTACAACATCATGCGTGAGTTGGACCATACGAGCAATGTGGCAAAGAATCTGAATGTGGCCTCCATCCTCAATCTGTCGGTCAAGTTGTTGGACAATCTCACCTTCGAGGGGCTGGCGTCATACGGCTACACCAATAGCAATGATGAGAATATCAACGACAAAGACACCTATGCGGCGTGGATAGACCGGCCCTTTGAGGGGAGCAGCACGGTCTCCAAGCGCACTTACAGTTCCATCTTCCAATCGTCCACCTACAACTACAATTACAATCTTCGCGGACAACTGAACTTCTTCCACACCTTCCACAAGCGGCACTACCTGAGTGCCCTGCTCGGAACGGAGATAAGAGGGCAATACGCAAAGGGCATTTTCGCGAAGCGATACGGCTACGACAGGGTGTCAGGAAACACCTCCATGCCCACGTTTCCTGCCGGAACGAAGGTGACGGAGGCCGACTTGAAACGCTATGCGGCGATTATCGACGCCCTCTCGGGGCAGAATATCAGCGAAGACCGCTTTGCCTCGTTCTACCTGTCGCTCGACTATGTGCTCAACAACAGGTATGTGGCGAGCTTCACGGCCCGGACTGACGGCTCGAATAACTTTGGCAGCAAGGAGCAATTCAACCCCACCGGCTCGCTCGGTTTGTCGTGGAATGTGGACCAAGAGGAGTTTATGAAGCCCCTCAAGCCCGTCATCAGCAGTCTTTCCATACGCACGGCCATGGGCTACACGGGCAACATCAACAAGACCGTCTATCCCCAGTTGGTGATGGATTACTACTCCAGATTCCGCCAAAGTGATGACGACTACTACCGGATGGGGTGGATCAAGAATGCGCCCAATCCCCTTTTGCGCTGGGAGAAGACAAGAGACATGAAGCTGTCTCTCGACCTTGGCATGTTCAACGAGCGTCTGCGGCTGGGTGCAGAGTTCTACTCGCGCCGCACCTACGATGCCGTCTCGAGCGTGAGAGTGCCCTACACCACCGGTTTCAGCGATCAGGTGTTCAACACTTCCACCCTTGAAAACATGGGAATGGAGTTCTCTCTGTCGGCCAAAGTCCTCAAGACGAAAGACTGGAGTGCCTCTTTGAGCACCAACATCTCTTATAACAGGAACAAACTGGTGAAATACACCCCGCCCACCTCGGGGCTCGCCAACGGCCAGTATCAAGGCTATCCGCTGGGAAGCATCTTTGGAGGGCGCATCACGGGCATCGACGAGCAGACCGGCCTCTACACCTTCCAAAGGCGGCCCGATGCCGTTTTCAACACCGTGAACGACTACCGCAATGCCAATAACTATCTCTATTATCTCGGAACATCCAATGCTCCCACCACCGGAGGTTACTCCATCAATGTCTCTTACAAAGACTTCTCGCTCAATCTTGGCGGCTCTTTCTCTTTGGGAGGAAAGATTCTGAACGACATAACCCCCTATACAAGTTACAGCGACATCTCCGGCCAGAAGCTCGAAACCGTTCCTTCGCATCTCAACGACCTCTATGCGCACCATCTCAACGTGCGCCGGGGCGTTGTCAACCGTTGGACTCCTTCCAATCCGCGCACAGATGCCAATCCGCGCATCCTCGACGCTTACGGCGCCAACCTCGGCTTGCAGAATTACGTTCCGGCAAGTTCGCAAATCAACAATTCGGCGATGCTGGAGAATGTGTCCTACTTCAAGCTCAACACCGTCTCGGCAAGCTACGCCTTCCGCGAGAAGCTCATCAAGTGTGTCGGCCTGCGCTCGCTGGCCCTCTCCTTGACGGTGAACAACCTGTTCACCCTCACCAACTACTCAGGCATCGACCCCGAAACCCCCGGAGCCGTATATCCCTTGGCGCGGACATTCACTTTCGGACTATCCATCGGACTTTAATGAGAAGACAATCATGAATAAATCAATATGCACGCTCATTGCCGTAGTGATGTTATCGGCATCCTGCGACAGCTACCTCGACGTGAAACCGTATGGCAGAACCATACCCAAGACGCCCGAAGAGTTTTCGGCGCTCATTCACACCCATCTGAACAATGTGGACGAAGGCGCGACTTTCCTGATCGACAACGCCACCCGCATCACCCGTTACGATGTGGGGGCAGGCGACGATTTCGAAGCCGTGCTCACCCAACAGGCGGGCCGCACGCTGCCCGTCTACATCGGGTCGCTGCTCAATGGCAGTGCCTACGAGCCCTATATCAATCTCTACCGCGTCATCAAAGACTGCAACATCGTCATCGGCGAAATACAGCCTGACGGCACCGACCTGTCCACACGCACGCTCTCCACCGCCTATGCCCTCCGCGGAGTGGCCTACTATCAGCTTCTCCGCCTTTATTGCGAAGCACCGCAGCAAGGCCATTTCGAGGCGCAGGCAGGCGTTCCGCTGGTCACTTCCTTTGACATGACCGCCCGGCCGATACGCAGTTCGATGCAACAAACCGTCAGCCGCATCGAGGAAGACCTCAACCGTGCCGTCTCTTTCCAAAACACCGACGCGCTATACCTCTTCACCGCCGATGTGGTGAAGGCCTATTTGGCGCGCCTTTACTTTTGGACGGAGCAGTGGCAGAAGGCTCTTGATGCGGCCCGGGAGCTGCAGGCCCGATATCCTTTGCTGTCGGGCGATGAGTACAAAGAGATGATAGCGCATCCGCTGGCCAAGAAGTATAACCACATTCTCACGGCCTACGGGCGATCCACGGGCTCTAACGACTCCGAAGAGTCCCTCGCCTCGCGCACGCTGCAATACCGTCCGGTGAGCAAACGCTTCATCAACTGTTTCCAAAACGGCGAGGCGGCCACCGACATCCGATATGCTTTGTGTCTCGACAAGGAGCGGAAAGCCGTCAAACCCTTCTTCTGCGGCATTCGTGGGGCCGAGCTGAAACTCATCGAGGCCGAGGCGTTGGCGCATCTGGGCCAGACCGACGCTGCACTCAAAGCCCTCAACGAGTTGCGCGCAGCACGCATAACGGGGGCAACGCCCTACACCTTGCTGACGCTCCCCGAGGCCAATCCCGACGAGAGAATCAAGGTAGACGCCGAGGGGAAAACCCTCACCAAACTCATGGGGGCCATCCTCAACGAGCGCCGGAAAGAACTCTTCCTGGAGGGCGACCGCATGTTTGAACTCAAGAGAAACGGCACTCCGGAGTTCTGGACGGCGTATAACGGACTGCGCTACAACACCCTTCGCTACATGTACACCTTCCCCATACCCGAGTCGGAGATAAGAATCAACCCCGCCATCATTCAAAATGCGGGCTACACCGAACTGTTGTCCAACTGATAAAAACCAACGACAATGCACACAAAACAATATCTCGCGCTTGCTGCGGCTGCGCTTCTGCTCTTCACCCTCACGGCCGTTTCGTGCGGCAAGGCCAACGAACTGCCACCCATTGAAGAGACCAACAACAAGGCAAACAAAGAGTATAAACAGCCCGACCCCACCGTTCTCAATGCCGCAGAGCAGAAGGAGGTAGACAGTGTGAAAGCTGAATACGAGAAAGGGATCAAGTGAAGTTTCGCCGATTCGGTAGGAATGAAAGGGAGTCAAGGAGTTAAAGGGAGTTAAGGGAGTTAAGACAACAGCTCTACTCCTCCTATTTTCCAAGTAATTCAAGCAATAAAGCCGATGTCTTTCTTCGCTTACGCTCAAGGAACTTCTCCTAACGAGCGGAGCGAGTGCTAACTCCCTTAACGCCTTTAACTCCTAAAATTAAATATTAACTAAAATACGCATCATCACATGAAAAAGATAACATCCCTGCTGCTTCTCCTCGTGGTCGCGATCGCCATGCTTTCGTGCGCCGACAAAGAGCAGGACCAAGGTGTGGCGATAGGTGTCGCCACCTATAAATACAGTTTGGCCAACGCCGAAGGTGCCACCGTGGATGTGGCCGTCAAAGCCCTTCATCCCGTAGAGGAGGATGTCGACGTGCCCGTCACCTTCACCGGAGCCGAAGAAGGGGTGGATTTCACCGCCTCGGCCCGCGCCTTCCACATTGCCAAAGGGCAGACCGGAGCCACCATCACCTTGACCCGCAAGCTGGTGGCGCGCACCAAAACCATGCTCGTGCATCTGCAAGAGCCCTCGCAAGGGCATCTGGGCTTGATGAGCTACACCCAAGTGGAACTTGTGGGGGCCAATGTCTACAACTTCGAATCGGCCTCCGACGTGCTCACGCTCAAGAGAAGTTACCCCGTAGAGCTGAAGACCGACCTCGGCCAGCGTTTCTCCTATGCCGACACCACCAAGCTCGATGTCACCGTAGATCCGCAGAGCACAGCCGTTGAGGGCACACACTTTAAGTTTGCAAACGATGAGAGGAAAGCGGTCTTCCCGGCCGGGAAAGATGTGGGTACCATCTCTCTGGAGTTCTTGAAGTTGGAGGCGGGCAAAGACAACATCGTGCTCAGACTTGCCGACAGCAACGGTCTGATAGCCGGCAACACCCCGGCCATCTCCATCAAGATAGTGGGCGGAGCGGCGTTCGGCGGCACATGGGCCTTCAAGGCCGTGTCCAACTATCAGTGGTTGCGCGACAACTGTGGGGTAAACACCGAGATTCTGTTCAAGGCGAGCGCGGCCACCGACTACTTCATCCTGCAAAGTGCCGGTGCCGACTATGCCTTTACACCGCATTTCGAAGGGGACCTGAAAAACTATTTCGCCGCCCCCTGTGCCGCCAAGGCCGACGGGACGAGCCGCGAGTTCTTCCAAGAATTGGCCGCAGGTCGGCCGCCCCGCTATGTCATCAACATGCTGAAGTTCGACCATATCAATCAGGCTTTCTCGCCCACCGACAGCAATGTCAAGCCCACCCGCGTGGGATTCCGGCTCATCACCGACTCAAAGACGGGCGAGGAACTGCTCGAAATGACCATCAACGACTATGCCCCCACCGAAAACACCATCAAGATGGATTGGGGGGAAACATGGCTCGGCACCTACAACACGTTTAAGGCGAGTGGCGACAACCCCGTGATGAGGTCGTGCCCCATCAGACTCCACTTTACGAGGGTGAAGTAAAAGACCCAGCCCACCATCCGACCAAGAGACCCACCCCGGCCCTCCCTGTAGGGAGGGAGCAAAGGACAAAGAGAGCTTCCCCATCCTCTTATCAAGAAGATGGAGGGCTCTTGGAGGGTGGGGAAGCCGGAGAGATGAGTGTCAAATTATTTGTTCGTTTTCGGCCTCTGTGCTTGCGATATTTGCAATAGGCAACCATCCCACTGAAAACAAGCAATTTTGGCGACACTTCCAAGCCGCTGATAGTCAACCACTTGAATTTCATTGACACATATTGCAACCCGAAAACGGGTTTGAAAAGGCCCGAACGGGCTTGAAAAATGGCCACAGTTGCGTCGCAACTGTGGCCATTTTTGCTTTCAACTGTGGCTCTTTCGCAAACTCGAAGAGACGGAACGGGAAAACAGGCGGGCTTCTTCGATGGTTTAAAACCGGTTTTCCGCTCTGGTTGGAAGATTTTGTCGGACACGTTTTTGTTGATATTATTCGCCACTATCAGAACCAAGAGACCCACCCCGACCCTCCCTGTAGGGAGGGAGCAAAGGACAAGAGCTGCTTGAGAAAGAACAAAACTATACGCATAGCTTCCACCTTTTTCTATTGAGCCGGGTAAAGGGCTGCTTGAGGAAATCCCCATCTCCCACAAAGAAATTTCCCCAACCCTCCCTATTGGGAAGATTGGGGAAATTCTCTTTGCCCTTTGCTCCCTCCCTACAGGGAGGGCCGGGGTGGGTCTCCTATGGCCCGGGGTGGGTCTTTTCGTAGGGACGATCGGGCTCGAACCGATGACCTCTGCAATGTGACTGCAGCGCTCTAAACCAGCTGGGCTACGCCCCTATACCATGCGGTTTGCGTCGGCAAAAGTACGGCGAAAAATCGGAACTGCCAAACAAATTGGCTTCTTTTTTCATAAAATGCTTGAAAAAGACGGATGGAAAGGTGCGGCTGTCAGATAAAATTGCTAACTTTGCACGAGTCGGGATGCCCGCATCCGGGGCACGCAGCGATGTCGTGCCGCGGCGCGGGAGACGAAGACACAACGTAAAACAAATTATAAATATGAAGCAAACCAAGATAGCCTCCATCAGCGACCGCCGATGCGAGCAGGATTTCATCCGCAAACTGTTCTTTGCCGGCATGAACGTGGTGCGCATGAACACCGCCCACGCCACCGAGGAAGGCATACGCAAGATCGTGGAAAACGTGCGGGCCGTGTCGCCCCACATCGGCATCATGATCGACACCAAGGGCCCGGAGGTGAGAACCACGGGCGTGGCCGAACCGATACACTACAAGATAGGCGATGTGGTGAAAATCTTCGGACGGCCCGAGATGGATAGCTCCCACGACATCGTGAACGTGAGCTACCCCAACATCACCGACGATGTGAAGGTGGGCGACGACATACTCTTCGACGACGGCGAACTCGACATGAAGGTCATCGAGAATGTCGGCCCCATGCTCGTGGCGCAGGTGCAGAACGAGGGCACGCTGGGGGCCCACAAGAGCGTCAACGTGCCCGGTGAGCACATCGACCTGCCGGCACTCACCGAGAAAGACCGCCGCAACATTCTGCTGGCCATCGAACTCGACATCGACTTCATCGCCCACTCGTTTGTGCGCACGGCGGCCGATGTGCAGGCCGTGCAGGACATCCTCGACGAGCACGGGAGCGACATCAAGATCATCTCCAAGATAGAAAATCAGGAGGGGGTGGACAACATCGATGAGATCATCGACGCGTCCTATGGCATCATGATTGCCCGCGGCGACCTCGGCATAGAGGTGCCCATCAGCAACATCCCCGGCATCCAGCGCCGCATCATCCGCAAGTGCGTGGAGCGGAAAAAGCCCGTCATCGTGGCCACGCAGATGCTCCACACGATGATCAACAACCCCCGGCCCACGCGGGCCGAGGTGACGGACATCGCCAACGCCATCTTCTACCGCACCGACGCGCTCATGCTGAGCGGGGAGACGGCCAGCGGCAAATATCCGCTCGAGGCTGTGCAGACCATGGCGGCCATCGCCGAGCAGGCCGAGAAAGACCGCGTGGCGGAAGACCGGATAGACCCCATGCTGCCGGGCTGCATCGACCAGCGTCTCTTCCTCGCCCACGCGGCCATCGAGAGCACGCGCACATTGGGCGTGAAGGGCATCATCACCGACTCCGAGACGGGACAGACGGCCCGCGCCCTGGCCTCTTTCCGTGGTCCGGTGCCCGTGCTGGCCATCTGCTACAAGGAGAAGACCCAGCGCTGGCTCAACCTCTCCTACGGGGTGATACCCATCTATCAGCGCGAACAGATACACAACCAGCAGATGTTCCTCGCCGCCCTGCGCATGCTCCGGCAGAAGGGCTACATCGAGCTCGACGACAAGATAGCCTACCTCAGCGGCAGCTTCGGTGAGGGCGGGGGCACCACGTTTGTGGAAATCAACAAGGTGAAGGATGTGTTCGACAAGAGCTACCAGTTCCATTTGCCTGACAGTGAGTGCAAGATTGAAGAATAAAAAATAAAAAAATAAAAGAACATCCCATAGACCCCACGGACCCCCCATCCCCCCTAAAGGGGGGCTTACATTCCTGCGAACA
>OBYZ01001166.1_pt1 | contig 12162 bp, 9 predicted proteins | sample 1501501 | NCBI WGS metagenome assembly OBYZ01 (sample SAMEA2580213, study PRJEB22360) | human gut metagenome | biome: human gut; feature: human-associated habitat; material: faeces | place: Denmark | collected 2008/2010
GGGACATTTTTGGGGGGGGCCAGAGGTTGGCTCCCAGCCGTATCGGCGGTGATGGTGCCATCCTTGTAGCTGTTCAGGAACTGCCACTTTTCGCTGGCGGTGTTGTGCAGATACAGACGGCTGTAAGCGGCGTTCTCACCGGTCAGGGTGATCTGCACCACGCAGGGCAGCGCGCCGCTTTCGCCCAGCTGGAAGCTCAGGCCGTTTTCATCGGGGGCAAAGGTCAGGGCGGTGCTGAACCCGCCCTGGGTGCTCTTGATGCTGGTGCCATCGATCCGCAGGGTATAATCCTCGCCCAGCACGATCAGGCTGCGGCCCGTGGTGCGCAGGGCGCTCAGGATCTCGCCGGTGATGGCAGGCACGTCGCTCTGATAGAGGGACACTTCCTCCCCTGCGGCGTTCTGGATGGCGGCCACGGTGGCATCGGTGGTGACGTTGTCCTCGGTGCCCTCACCGCTGGTATCGCTGCTGCTGCCGGAGGTGGATGCGGTACGGTTGACGATGACCGTGACCGAGGTGGAGGCGGTGCCGTTGGAGACCACCACGGAGGTGGCACCCGTGGCAACGCCGGTGATGACACCAGAACCGCTGACGGTGGCAATGCTCTTGTCCTGGCTCTTGAAGGTCAGGCTCTGGCTGGCGGAGGCCGGCGACACCTTGCCGGTGATGGTCTTGGAGGAACCCGGCTTGAGCACCACATAGTTGGTGTTCAGGGAGATGGACTGGCTGGAAACGGTGCTGGTTTTGGCCGCAACCACCGTAACGGTGGCCGTGCAGCTCACATTGCCGTCTGTGGCGGTGATGGTGGCCTTGCCGGGGGCAACGCCGGTCACCTTGCCAAAGTTGTTGACGGTGGCCACCTTCTCATTGGAAGAGCTCAGGCTGACGTTGATATAGTTGGCTGCCGAGGTGGGCAGCACTGCCAGCGAAAGGCTGGTGGTCTCGCCCACGGCAATGGTGCTGGATGCAAGGGTGATGTCCATTTCGGTGGCGATCATGCTGGCATCCGGCTGGGGAGTGATGGTATAGGTGCAGCTCACCCCGCCGCAGGTGGCGGTGATGTTGGCCGTGCCCAGGCCCACAGCCTGCGCCACGCCCTCACTGTCCACCGAGACAACATTGGGGTTATCAGAGACATAGGTCACGCCGTTCTTGCTGGCGGCATTGGCGGGGGTGGTCACCGGGGAGAGCTGCTGGGCCGTGCCCGCCAGCGGGGCGGCATCGTAGCTGCCGGTCTCGATGCTCTCGGCGGTAACTTTATCCCAGGGAAAGCTCACCTTGGGCAGCGTGAGGGCCAGTGGCGTGGTAACAGGGCCGGCAGCCGACGCAGGCAGGGCGGCGGCACAGGCCAGCACACCCAGCAAAGCCGCGCTGGCGGCCAGCTGTTTCGGGTTCAGTTTCATTCTTTCGTACCTCTTGGGCGTGGAATCGGCGGGCGCTTAGCGGAACAGCACGCCCAGGGCCTCCATCACATAGTCAAAGTAAGTCAGTTCATCGTACTCCACACGGGCGGTGACGCTCATGCCGTTGGAAAGATCCACCTTGTCGCCGCTGGTGCTCACGACATAGGTGTTGTCCGGCTTGATGGTCATCTTGTAGTAGGACCCGCTGGTGCTGGAGGTCACGTCACTGTCGATGGAGGTAACAGTGCCGGTCAGGGTGCCGTAGGAATACTCCGACAGGCCGGTGATGGCAATCTTGCAGGGGTCGCCCACATTGATCAACGGCCGGTCGTTGACGGTAACAGCCGCCACGATCTCAAGGTCACTGTTCTCGCTGGCAACGGTGGCCAGAGCGGAGCCCGCGCTGAGCACCATGCCCACCTTGTAGGGGGTGTCCATGTGGATGACACCGGAGGTAGGAGCGTAGATGTAGTAATCGTTCGCGCCGGTGTTCAGGGCATCCAGCTGGGCCTCGATGTTGTCAATGTTGGCCTGCACGCTGGTCAGGTTGGCAGAAATGGACTGCAGGGTGGAGTAATACAGGCTCTCCACCTCGCTCTGGTTCTGCTCCATCAGGGTCTTGATCTGCTCGTCGGTGTAACCGGCGGCCTGATAGGGCGAAGCGTCGAACGCCTTCTGGCTGACCTGGCTCTTGTAGCTCTCGTACTGGTAGTAATAGGGCTGATCGTCGATGTCGGTCTCGCTGAAGTAGTTCTTGTCGTCCTGAATGGACTTGAGCAGCTTTTCGTACTGGCTCTTCTGCTTCTTGTAGATGTCCAGCTGCTTCTGGTAGCTGTCCTGCTGGATGTCCAGATCGGTGCTCTTGATGTGGGCAATGAGGTCGCCCTCGGTGACATAGCTGCCCTCCGAGATGTTCAGCTCAGTGATGGAACCGGAGTAACTGGACATGATATAGGTCTTGTTGGCCGCCTGCACTGAGCCAGTGGACTGGCTGACGTAGGTGCGCTTGTTCTGGGTGCTCCAGATCACCAGAAACACCATGAGGAAAGCCACCAGAAGAATGAGCGCGTAGCCAAAGGCCGGCAGCTTCTTCTCCATCATAATGCGGCGGTCCTGCAGGTCGGAAAGATTCTGAATGCGAGTGGTCATATTACTTCGTCTCCATAAAAACGTCCATGACACCGTTTTCGCTGTCCTGATTGACGTAGATGCTGTAAGTGGTGCCGGTCAGCTCGATCTCGTGCTCGTAGGCATAGATGTTCAGCTTCTGGCTGGCAAGGCTGCTGTGGTCCATGGGGCCGGTGAAGTGGGCGTACAGGCAGCCCTTCACCCGCAGCACAGCGTCCTGCTCGTAGCCCGGCTCCAGGCGGGGGATGAGCTGGTTGACCTGCATCATAAAATAGATCTGCGGCTCCGGGTTGGGGCCGGAGGTAAACTTGACGCACTGGATCACAGGGCCAACCGGCATGGCGCTGTGGCTCTTGATAAAGTTCTGCATCTGGGTCAGGATCACGCCCAGGTTGCCCAGCTCGCTGGCATCGATCTTGCGTGCCAGAACGTTGGTCAGCTTCAGGGTCTTGTTTTCTGCAACTTGGATCTCTCTCATAATAATGTCCACCTGTTTCTTTTTTGTTTGCAATAAGCAATTGTCTGGGGGAAAATGGGAATTCAGGAATACGGCATCTGAAGATCGAACCTCTCCGTCATCATCGCTTCGCTTGATGCCACCTCCCCTAATAGGGGAGGCCTTGGCAGAAGATTCATTTTTCGCAAAAATCGCCTGCGGCTCCAAAGGCATCTTCTGCCGCAAGGCAAAACATCAGCAAAGCCGACCACAGTACAAGCCGGAAGGTTCAACCCTCCTTGCCCCGCTCCAATTCCTCTAAACGTTTCACAACAGCTTCATGAATTTGCTCACACACCATTTCAAAATGTGCACTCACATCCTGATTTCGGAAGCGCAACACCTGCACACCGTACTGTTCAAACACAGCACTGCGTTCCATATCATATTGCATTCCCTGTTCAGTATAATGCTGTGAGCCGTCAAGTTCAATAACCAATCTTGCCAAAGGGCAATAAAAATCCGCCACAAATGTACGAATTGGCCTTTGTTTGTACATTTTCACTGGATATGTGCGCAAAAACGAATACCACAGCTTTTTCTCCATGGGTGTCATTTTATGACGCAGTTCCTGCACACGTTTACGCATCCGCGGGTCATAGGGCAGGTTGGTGATGGACATAAGCGACACCTCATTTTGCCTTGCGCCAGCAGGGCAGGCAGTAGCGAAGCGCTCACTCTCGAAAACGCAGCGTTATGCCAAGGGCTCCCCTACTAGGGGAGCTGCCGAGCGATAGCGACGGCTGAGAGGTTTGACCCCCGCAGGCCGGATTTTCCCACACACAATTGCCTACCGCAATGCGATAAGCAACATAAAAATAAGGTGTGCCAGGAGGCACACGCCTCCTGGCACACCATAACGAGGCATTGTTGTCTGCCCCGCGCTAACAAGTAGGGCGGTGCAGTTTCCTCAACGCTTCATAATTTCAGATCAGATCTGATTAGGCCTTGACGTACAGATCAGTCAGCTTCTTGTACTCAGCCTTGGAGGGGAACAGGCTGACATCGCCAGCGGTGTTCTTGACCTCGGTGCGGCCCAGGTTGTAGATAGCAGCAGCGGAGCCCAGGATCTGAGCAATGCCGTCGCCGATCTGGCCAGCCTTGAACTTGTCAGCGCCGACAACCTTGCCGAACATGGTGCCCAGGTCAGCCTTGGTAGCGTTGCCGCCGAAGACGTAGCCCAGAGTGTTCTGGATGGTGGAGTTGACGAAGTTGTTGCCGATCAGGGTGACAACGTTGGTAGCGAAAGCCTTAACGTTGGTCAGGTCCCAGATAGGAGCGGTAACAGCGCCGATAGCGTCGATGAAGTTAGCGCCACCGTTGACATAGGTCATCTCGTTCTCTGCGATAACAGAGTAGTTTGCAGGCATCATCATAATGAATTACTCCCTTCAAATGAATGAAAAAACTTATTTAGCGATCTTTTTCCGGCTGCGCATCCATCCAAAGATCATTTATGTAACCGAGTGCGCACTCGGCTGCAACTTAATAGGTCATTGCCTCGCCATCGTCGTCTTCAACAACTGCCGCGGGGGCAACGGGTGCAGGCTCTTCCTTCTTGCGGCGGAAGATGCCCTGCTGCAGGTTCCAGAGCTCGTAATACTTGCCCTGCTTTGCCAGCAGCTCGTCATGGGTGCCGCGCTCCACGATCTCACCGTGATCCATGACCAAAATCAGGTCGCAGTCACGGATGGTGGAAAGGCGGTGTGCCACGATCAGCATCGAACGGTCAGCCAGCTGGTTATAGATCATATCAAAGATGGTATTCTCTGTACCAAAGTCCAGGCTGGAGGTCGATTCATCAAAGATGTAAAGGCTCGAATCCTTCAGGAACGCACGAGCCAGTGCAATGCGCTGCTTCTCACCACCGGACAAGCCGTTGCCGGCTTCCTCCAGATAGGTGTTGTACTGCAGCGGCAGCTTGCGAATGAACTCGTGTGCGTCGGCCTTCTTGGCCGCCTCCCGTACCTGATCGAGGGTAGCCTCGGGGCGGGAGATGCGGATATTCTCGAAGATCGTCTTGCTGAACAGCTCAACGTTCTGCGGGACATAGGAAATGCAGCGGCGGACGGATGCATTGCTGTACTCGTCCAGATCAACGCCATTCACGCTGATGGTGCCGCTCTCCGGCTCGTAATACTTGAGCAGGAGCTTGGTGATGGTGGACTTGCCGGAACCCGAGGAACCAACCAGCGCCACCTTCTTGCCCTGCGGGATGGTAAAGGAGATGTGGTCCAGTGCCGGGGTGCGGTTGCCATACCGGAAGGTGACATCCTTGAACTCAATGTCGCCCTCCATGCTCTCCATCTCGGTGTACTCTCTGGTATCGTCCTGTTCAGATTCATAATCCATGATCTCCGTCAGGCGCTTCATGGAGATGGAAGCCTCCTGAATGGACATCTGCATACCAATGAGCTCACTCACCGGAGAAGTAAAGTAGCCCGAAAGGGTGCTGAACGCCATGTAGCCGCCCAGCGTCAGCTGACCATTCAGCACCTGCGTGATGCCCACATAAGTGGTGACCATGTTCAACACGGTCATAATCACGCTGGAGATCAGGCTCTGGCTGGTGCTGATCTTGCTGGAACGCAGGCTGATCTTCAGGCTCTTGATGTATTCACGCTCAAGGGCTTCCAGCTCGCGATCCTCGCAGGCGTTGCACTTGATGGTCTCGATGCCGCGCAGGCTCTCGATCATCTGGCTGTTCAGAACGGCCGACTGCACCATCGTCTCTTCATTGATCCGCTTGTAGGGCTGCTTGAAGATGATGACGAGCAGCAGGCTCAGAACGGTGGTAAACAGGGTAATGGAGAACAGCGAGGAGTTCATCCGGAACAGGACAAAGCCTGTACCCACGGCCATCACAATGTCCATGACCACGCTCATTGCAATGCTGGTCAGCACCGATTTGATGGTGCTTGCATCGGAATAGCGGGTGGTGATCTCGCCGGTCTTACGGGATGCAAAGAACTTCATCGGCAGTTTGTACACATGCTCGAAGTAGCCCAGCATCAACGGGATATCGATTTTAATGGAAAGAAAGATCAGGATCCACTGTCTCACAGTCGAGAGCAGCGTGCTGGTCAGGTTGACCACACTGAACACGACAATGAGCGATATGAGTAGATTTTTCAGCCCATAAGGCAGCACCTCGTCCATGATCGCCTTATTAAAGACGGTGGACACAATGCCGATCACTGTCAGGATCACTGAACTGAGAATAGCGTAAGCAAACAGCTTTTTCTGGGGAAGCAGCAGATCCATGTACCGCTTCAACATGTTGTTGCGGGCTGCCTTGGCTTCCTCTTTGCCCTCCACCTTATGCTTGCCGGTGCCGCCCTTGAACTCCGCTGTGGGGTTCAGCAGCAGCAACACGCCGGTGAAGTTTTTATAGAACTCATCCAGGCTGATCTTTTTCAGTTCATTTGCAGGGTCGCCGATGACGACATAATCCTTGCATTTGTACTTTTTGCTTGCATCAGCCTTGCGTTCTTCTTCCTGCACCACATGCTTGCGGCGGGCATCGTCATCCTTGATGGTCGTCTTTTTGAAGATGACCACAAAATGGGTCAGGCCCTGGTCGGTAATGACCTGCGCAATTGCGGGCAGTGTGAAATCGCTTAAAAAGTTTTCGCGGTCAACACGGACAGCCGCCGTGCTGAAGCCCAGCTCATTGGCTGCTTTCTGCAGGCCAACGAGGTTCGTGCCTTTCATGTCGGTTCCCATCATATCCCGCAGGCGGGTGATGGTGATTTCCTTTTTGTAATGGAGGCACACCATTGCGAGTGAAGCGGCCGCGCAGTCCGTAGAATCGTGCTGCCGCACATAGGTATAACGCATACGATGTTTCCTTTACAAGAGACCGACAACCAAAAGCAAACGATCTCTTTTTCAATGTACTGTGTCTATTTCAAAACTACGGCTTTTATTCTAGCACACCCGGTCTGTTTGCACAAGCCCCAGTTTGCTGTTGTTTTGACCGTAGGTCTGACAAATGAAAAAGGTTTTCTTTTTGCACTCCGGTTTAACAGCGCATAGCCTTCTGCTTTGCCCTGCCCTGCGGAGAACCAGGGCAAAGCAGAAGTCCGCTGCTATCAAAAGAAGGGAGCGCCTACCCTTTGATCTGAGTCAATCACCACAGAACGTTTAAAAACTGTTCCAAGGTTTGGGTGTAGTATACCACAATCTGACAGCATCTTCAAGAGGACATTTTTTAAGAAACCATTAATTTTGAAGATTTTGTGAAAAAAGTCTCAGATTGGTTACAACATCCGATTAAAAAACAAGCGGCGAAGTTGCCCTCGCCGCCTAATGGCGCCTCTTGCCTGACTCGAACAGGCGACACCCTGATTAACAGTCAGGTGCTCTAACCGACTGAGCTAAAGAGGCACATCTTTCAAAACGCAATTTCGCAGCGCACAATTAACTGCGAGATGTATTATAACTCTTCCCGCTCCCTTTTGCAAGCCTTTTTTGGAAATTTGTGAAAAAAGTTTTTCAAAAGGGCTCGACCCTCTCAGTCAAAGCCTTGCGGCTTTGCCAGCTCCCCCAAGGGGGGAGCCTACACATCTGCAAGGGCAGCAGCAGCGAAAGGGTAAGCTGTCCCTCCCATACAACCTCTCCGTCATCATCGCTAACGCTCGATGCCAAGGCCTCCCCTAGTAGGGGAGGCCTTGGCAGACCGTCGCGTTTTCGAGGGAGTTCGCTTCGCTCCTGTTTGTTCTGCTGACGTTTTGTCCTGCCTTGCGGCGGTATTAGGTTTCGGAGCGTCAGCGACCAGATGGAAAAGTGAGTCTTATGCCAAGGGCTCCCCTACTAGGGGAGCTGTCGCGGCATAGCCCGCGACTGAGAGGTTATGCTAAAGCAAAGCCTTTCCTTCGCCCTCTTTCTCCCCCACCTTCTGCTACACTGATATCTACCAGAAAGAAGGTGCCGCCCATCAAGACTGTGATCTACCTCGATGTCCTGCTGCTGACAAATTTTGCGCTCACGCTGCTGTTCCTGCTGGCGGCGGGGCTGCTGGCCGGGGTGGAGTGCCGGGCCGGGCGGCTGCTGTTGGGCGGGGCAGCGGGGGCGGCATCCTCGTTGGCCCTGCTGGCCCCGGAAGCGCCGGACGCTGCCGCGCTTTTATATAAAGTGTCAACCGCCGCCCTCACGGTGGCTGCCGCCTACGGCTGGCCGGGGAGCAGATGCTTCGCCCGGCTTGTGGGGTGGTTCTGCGCGGGAAATCTGCTGCTGGCGGGGGCGCTGCTCCTGCCCGGGGCACAGACCAACAACGGCTGCATCTACCTGCCCCTTTCGCCAGGGGCACTGCTGGCGGGCGCGGGCGGGGTGGTGCTGGCTGTGCAGGGGGTGCTCCGCTTTCTGGGCCGGGGCGGCGGGCGGGTGTTCCCCGCCCGGCTCACCGTGGCAGACACAGCGCTGGATGTCCGGGCCTTCTGCGACACCGGCTTTTCGGTGCAGGAGCCGCTTTCGGGCAGGGCGGTGGTGCTGGTGCGGTTCGGTGCCGTGCAAGGCCGCCTGCCGCCCGCCCTGGGTGCTTATCTGGAGCAGCACTTTGCCGGGGCCGCTCCCCTGCCCGACCCGACGCTGGGGGTGCGCCTTGTTCCCTGCACCACCGTGGCCGGGCACTGTATCCTGCCGGCCGTCCCGGCCAGCCTGTGCTGCACCGGCTCCCCCGCCGGGCAGGGCAGTGCCGAGCGCCTCTATGCCGCCTTCGCTGACCTCCCCCCGCCGCCTGATGGGTGGGAAGTGCTGGTGGGGGTGGAAGCGGGGGAAATGATTCACCCCCTCCGTCACCGCCAAGCGTGACCGAGGGCTTCACAAAGGAGGAACCGTCCTTGCATCATCTGCTTTCACTTCTTTGCCGTCTTTATTGCTTTCTGCTGGCCCCTTCCACCGCCCACTACATCAACGGCGGGCCCAGCCTGCCGCCGCCGCTGACACCGGAGCAGGAAAAGGCCCTGCTGGCCCGGATGATGGCGGGAGATGCCGCCGCACGCGATGACCTCATCACCCACAACCTGCGGCTGGTGGTCTACCTTGCCAAAAAATACGAGAACAGCGGCGTGCCGCAGGAGGACATGATCTCCATTGGCACCATCGGACTGATCAAGGCGGTGAACACCTTTACGCCCGCGCGGAACATCAAGCTGGCCACCTACGCCAGCCGGTGCATCGGCAACGAGATCCTGATGTACCTGCGCAAAAGCTCCAACCGGCGGCAGGAGGCCAGCATCGACGAGCCCCTGAACACCGACGGCGACGGCAACGAGCTGCTGCTCTCGGACGTGCTGGGCAGCGACGAGAACCTTGTGGGCCTGCAATTGGAGCAGGCCGCCGAGCGTGCCACCCTCCGGCATTCCGTGGAGCAGCTGGCCCCCCGGGAGCGGCAGATCATGGAGCTGCGCTTCGGCCTTGTGGACGGCGTGGAGCACACCCAGAAGGAAGCCGCCGATGCCCTTGGCATCAGCCAGAGCTACATCTCCCGGCTGGAAAAGCGGATCATCCGTCAGCTGAAAGAGGTTCTGGAGCGGGAATAACCCCACCGACATCCCTGCGGGATGCCACCGCCCCTAATAGGGGCGGCTTTGGCATAATGGGTAACTTTATGGGTACTGCCAAGGGCCCCACTATTAGGGGGGCTGTCACGCAAAGCGTGACTGAGGGGTTTAGTCTCCAAAAAGTTCCTCGTATTCCCCGCACGTTCCGTGACCATACTTCCGGTATCAACGTAACCGGAGGTTCGGGGGATGTACAACAAAGTGGAATTATGCGGGGTGGACACGGCCCAGCTGCCGGTGCTTTCCGAAGCGGAAAAGCGGCAGCTGCTCACCCGGGCGCGGGCAGGCGATGCCGCCGCCCGGCAGGCCATGATCGAGGGCAACCTGCGGCTTGTCCTGAGCGTGGTGCAGCGGTTCGCGCAGCGGGGGGAGAATCTGGACGACCTGTTTCAGGTGGGGTGCATCGGGCTCATCAAGGCCATCGACAACTTTGACCCGGCCCAGCCGGTGCGGTTTTCCACCTACGGCGTACCCATGATCATCGGGGAGATCCGGCGCTTCCTGCGGGACAACAACGCCCTGCGGGTCAGCCGCAGCCTGCGCGATGCCGCCTACAAGGCCATGCAGGCCCGGGAGACGCTGGAAAAGCAGCTGGGCCGGGAGCCTACCGTGGACGAGGTAGCCCGGCAGGCAGGACTTTCCCGCCGGGAGGTGAACGCGGCGCTGGAATCAGTGGTGGAGCCCATCAGCCTGGAAGAGCCCCTTTACACCGATGGCGGCGATGCCATGTATGTCATCGATCAGGTGCGCGACCCGGACAGCGAGGACAGCTGGATCAGCGGGTTGGAGTTCCGGCAGACCGTGGCCGGGCTGACCCCGCGCGAAAAGCGGATCATGGAGCTGCGCTACCTCAAGGGCGAGACCCAGATGGAGGTGGCGCGGGAGATCGGCATCAGCCAGGCGCAGGTCTCCCGGCTGGAAAAGGCCGCGCTGGAGCAGTTCCGGCACAAATAAACAGGAGAGCGGCACAGGCCTCCCTGCACCGCTCTCCTACTTTTTGTATTTGCGTCTGGTCGCCGCCCCGCCCCGCAGATGGCGCTCGGCCTTGTTGCGGGCCAGCACGGCCTGCACCCGGGCAAACAGGGCCGCATCCACGGCCCGCAGGCGGGTGGATACATCCTTGTGCACCGTTGATTTGCTGCACCCGAACGCCCGGGCGGCTGCCCGCACCGTGGCACTGTGCTCTGCAATGTATTCTCCCAGCAGCGCCGCCCGCTGCTCCGGCTCCACGTTCATCCGGTCACGCCTCCCCTGTTTGCGGTCTCCCTAAAAAATATGAGCCATCGGCCGCCAATATGCCCGCCGGGGCTTGACATTTGGGCGCTGGCCGCTATACTGGGAGCTGGACATAAAAACAGGGGCGCTGAAAAGCTGAGATCCGCACCTGAGCGGAGTACCCTCGAACCTGATCCGGGTAATGCCGGCGTAGGTAGTTTGCGGAAAGGTCCACCCTCTTCACAAACGAAGCCCATGCGCCTGCCTTTTTGTGCGGGTGCATTTGTTTTTGTGTACTATTATCTGAGAAGAGGAATCTCCCATGTCAAAAACCTATTCCAAGACCCGCATTCTTGTGGAGTGCGCCCTGATGATCGCCATTGGCACCGTGCTGAGCAACATCAAGTTCTTCACCCTGCCCAACGGCGGCAGCGTTACCCTGCTGAGCATGCTGCCCTTTGTGCTGGTCTCCTTCCGCCACGGCGTGAAGTGGGGCCTGTTCACCGGCTTTGTCAACGGCTGCCTGCAGATGCTGCTGGGCTTCTGGGCACCCCCGACCCCGACCTTCCTGTATTTCCTGGGTGAAGTCCTGCTGGACTACCTGGTGGCCTTTATGGCGCTGGGCACTGCCGAGTTCTTTGCCCGTCCCTTCAAGAACCGGATGGTCGGCGTGGCCGTGGGCACCTTTATGGCAGGCTTCCTGCGCTTTATGTGCAGCTTCCTGTCCGGTGTGCTGGTCTGGGGCAACCTGAACGAAGGCCTGTCCGCCTGGACTTACAGCCTGGTGTACAACGGCAGCTACATGCTGCCCGAGACCCTGCTGACCATGGTGGCCGCCGTTCTGCTCTGCCGTGTGGCTCCGCAGATCTTTGACCGCCAGCACGCAAAGGCCTAACCCATCTTCACTTTGTTCCGCGCCCTGCCCGGCTCCGTGCCCGGCAGGGCTTTTTTGTTTTTGCAAACTTTTTCAAATTGGGTGTTGACAACCGCCCGCCCGGCTGGTATAATAACTCACGTTGCAAGACACCAACCGAATATGTGGGGGATTAGCTCAGCTGGGAGAGCGCTTGCATGGCATGCAAGAGGTCAGCGGTTCGATCCCGCTATTCTCCACCAAAAAAGCACTGTACTTCGTAGGAAGTACGGTGCTTTTCTTTTTTTATTCCGGCAAAAAGATCAGGGGTGCACCGCTCGCCATGCAGGCGGGCCAGTGACACCCCCGATCTCAATCGAAACCGTTATCTGATTTAACACCTGCAGTGTTTTCCGCGCCGTGCCGCCAGCTCCATGCCAAGGCCCGCCAGCGTATCTCTACGCTGGCGGGCTTTTTATGGGCGCGGGTGGATTACGCAAGCCG
>OBYZ01001171.1_pt1 | contig 12081 bp, 8 predicted proteins | sample 1501501 | NCBI WGS metagenome assembly OBYZ01 (sample SAMEA2580213, study PRJEB22360) | human gut metagenome | biome: human gut; feature: human-associated habitat; material: faeces | place: Denmark | collected 2008/2010
GATTTACACTCGGATATTTCTGATTAGTTTTGGTTGTTCTATGGTTATAAATACATATTTAAAAAAGATCTATTTGAAAGGCTGTATTGTTTTTAGGGAGAGTTACATGTGTCAATTGTGTGCAGTATGCGAAAGCATAACGTCCTAACTTTTTGACTGATTCCGGTAGGTGAATTTCTGTAACGGGAGTCCTTTGAAAAGCTTCCTCTTTAATTTCTTCAAGTTTTGATGAGGCGGAGATATTGACTGTTTTTAACGAGTTACATCCGCTGAAATTTTGTCTATTAATTCCAGTTATATTATCTGGTATAGTAATACTTTTCAAATTACTGCATCCTTTGAAGTTAGGTAACCATCCTGCTAATTCAGAGGGGAGTGTAACTGATTCCAATTGTGTACAGTCATAGAAAGAACCAACTTCAGTTACGCCTTCGGGGATGACCAGTGATTTCAATGAACTACAGTTATCCATATTGCCTAATTGGATTAATCCATCGGGGAGTTCCAATTCTAAAAGACCACTGCATCCATTGAAAGCGCTGTTTATTGATTTTAGCGTGGAGGGCAATGTAATATGTTTAATAGAAGTTGCACCGTAAAACATATATGAATACAATAAGGTAAGACCTTCCTGCAAGATGACTTCCTCCAGATTAGTACAGCCAGCAAAGTTGTTACCATTATAATAACTACTGGGGAAAGTGCATCCATCATAGGTGAAACTATCTGTTAGTGTACTTGGTAAGGAGGCTTTTTTCAACGATTGACAACCTTGAAAAGTATATTGCCCCATTATTTTGACCCCTTCCGGAATAATGATTTCTTTCAAACGACTGCATGCATCGAATGAGTATTCTCCGATCCATAGCAATGTACTTGGAAGTGTAACGGTTTCCAATGACGGGCAGTTGGATACACTATATCCGCTCCATGTAGAATAAGATCCTTCCTTAGTATAACTTCCCAATCCTACAGCGTTCTTAGGTAGCTTTAAATCTATCAGATTGACCATTCCCCGAAACATATAGCTGCCAACTATATTATTCTGAGTCATATAATCCTGTCCTTTATAGGAGGTATATGGAGTACCTCCTTCTACAATAGTTGCATTGGTCAGATCGAGTCTTTCCAGATTTCCTGCGGTAGTACGGATTAATGCAATGTCCGTTCCGTTGAGTGATCCGCTGATGATGAGTTCAGTAATGGTCTGAGTCTCTTCGGAAGATAAGTGTTGAGAAAGTGTTCCTGCCGGATTCACTTCTATTGTTTTGGCTTGTGCGCCTGTGCTGAGGCTGAATACAGCCACGAACATGATAAAATAGATACTTATTCGTTTCATATCTGAGTTTTTTTTATTTGTTATCAATTGGTTCCGGGGTAGGGTTGTCACCTTCTCCGGGTTCTACTTTGTCTCCTGGTTCGGTAGTCATCCAGACTGTATTACTATAACCTGTACCTACATCGTTGGTAGCATAGGAACGTACGTAGTAAGTAGTTCCCGGTGCCAGTCCGGTGAGGACTGTTTTAAGTTCTTCTCCCAGAGTGACGGAAATAACAGTACATCCTGTTTTTCCTATTTCAGGATTTTGCTCTGTAGCACTCCAGACAAAGCCCTGGGCGGTAATATTCGAATTGCCTTTGTCACTGATACCGGAAGTAATAACTAATTTAGTGGGGAATGTTCCCGAATTATACACACTGTTCATGGATGGTTTTTTACCAAGAATCGGGTCATCCGGTGTAGGGTTATCGTCCGGTTGGGGAGGTAATGCAGCAGTCGTTATATCACCAAAATAAATATAACTGACTCCGTTCCGGTCTTTATTCTTGGCATACGCGGCTACGCTGTATGAGGTACTGTGTGTAAGTCCTGTGGCTGTCGCCGTGAAGGTGTTTCCGGCCATTACTCCTTTAACATGATTTCCTTCAATATCCGGAGTTTCACCGGCAGGTGCCCAGCAGATGCCATAATCGGTTACAGCAGCTCCTCCGTCATTGGCAATGACTGCACTGATGGTGATCCGGTCAAATTTAACCAATTCATGTCTCCCTTCTGTCAGAGTAGGTGCATACGTCTGTCCTGTCATAAAGCTGATAGGTTGGCTATATCCGGCTTCCTGCACTTTATTGTTTTTGGCATATGCACGTACCATATATGAGGTGCTGGGATCCAGGTTATTTAGCAATGCTTCAAAGTTATCGGTGGTTGCTTCTGCGATCGCTTTACCCGTATTGTTTTCCAAGGTAGGTGTTATTCCATTATTACTCCATACAAATCCTCGTTCAATAATCGTTAAACCATTTCCTCCCGCATCGGAAACGAATGCTTTGGCTTTGGCATTGTCGTCCTGGATGTTCATCACTGTCAGACTACTCACTTTGGGTGCAGTATTTGCTGCAGTCAGTAGAGTGGCAGGTGCGCTGCAGTATCCGGTTCCTTTGCTGTTACGCGCAAATGCTTTCACATAATATCTCTGCCCGCCGGTCAGGCCGGTAAGATTAACCGTTATTTTACCAGGATCTGTACTCTCGGATAAGGCCGTTTGTACATTTGCCCCTCCTTGTTCCGGGTTTTGATTGGTCAGACTATAGTAGATTCCCCGTTCCTGCACTTCACTTCCCCCATTAGAAATGATAACGGCAGTGATGGTTGCTGAAGTTTCCGTGACATTCTTGAAGATAGGATTACCAATCTCGGGCACCAGTAATGCACTGGTAGTGAATTCTACTTCATTACTGTAGAATGTGTCATCGCGTGTAGTGGCATAAGCACGGGCATAGTAAGTGACGCCTTCTTCCAATGCGGTAAGTTTGGTTTGCATTTGGTCGCTTTCTCCGTTGAAAGGCTGCGGATTATCTGCCTTGGTGGGGTTATGTTCTCTACCATAGCAGAATCCTTTTTCTCTTATTTCTGCACCTATACCCGTTGCTACCAGAGCCGAGAGTACTGCCGATTCGGAAGTAATATCCGATACAATCATTTTCGTCAATGATGCAGTCTGCTCTTCGACAGTGGTAAACTCTATCGGAGAACTGTAACCGGTTCCTTTTTCATTGGTCGCATAGGCGCGGAGGTAGTATTTCGTTTTAGAGTTCAATCCGGTCACTACCTTGGTGAAAGTACTTGTTTCGTCGGCCGTTACCTGATTTTGCCCGTTTTCAATCACTACAGGCAGGCGATTCTCCGCACTCCAGCAAAAGCCGCGTTCTTGAACCGGGTACCCCCGTTCGTCAGTGACGGTTCCTGTTACCTCCAGTGTATAGGAAGTCAGTTTATCCGGATTGGGCGGAGCGATTGTTACAATAGGGGTCATTAATTCATCCGTTCTTAATGTAATGACCTGGCTGTATCCGGTTCCGGTTTTATTGGTGGCATATGCCCGTATGGCATAGGTTGTATTGGATTGCAAATTGATAGCAGTACCAGTGAAAGGATCCTCTTTTCCACGTGTTGCCGTGAGGGAACCCAATACTACGTTATCGCTCTTGGTCGGGTCGGGGTCGCCTTCAATATATATTTTATAAGCAAACCCACGAATGGTCGGAGTATCGTCACCGTCATCGGTCACCTGGCTACTAAGTGTCAGGGTAGTCTCATCTTTACTGATAACGGTTGGTACGCTTACAATAGGAGCAATGCTTTCTTCTGTAGTGAATGACTGTACCGGGCCTTTTACCAGTGTATTGCCGCTTTTAGCATAAATACAAAAGTAATACTGGGTACCCGGTTTTAATCCTGTAGCTGTTGCCCGGTATTGATTACTGCCGTCAGATTCTTCTGTGCCAACAAAGGATTCTGCATCGGCCATGTTGTCTGAGGTGGCAACCATAAAGCCGATATCGCATTTCACGATGCTGGACGGATGGGGGATGGCTGCTCCTGAAAGAACGGCTTGCACCCTTGTCATTTCCGTCACGCTACCACTGGCAAGCGTAGGCGGATAGGCCAACGGCTCGTTGTCTTCTTCACAACCCGACAAGAGTAGCACCCCACACATTATTATATATAGGAATTTCTTCATCTCATTTTACGTTTTGGGGTTAGAATATCATACCGATACCGGCACTTACTTCGTGGTATTTGGCATTTACTGTGTGATACCCTGCAGAGATCAGGAACTTATTGAAGCGCAGAATACCACCCAGTTCGAAGGCTACTCCGGTGGGAGATTTGCTTGTGTCCTTTACCTGTACTCCTTCAAGGCTTTTTCCACTTTCATCCTCAGCCCGCTCATCCAGTTCATAAGATAGAGTACGGCTGCCGTATCCGGCTCCTGCATAAAGGTAGATCGTCTTGTTGAGGCGACGGAAATATCCGGCGGTAACTGACATACGCGATTGGTGGGTGACTCCTTCTTTATAGAATGGAGGTATGCTTCCGTCACCTATTGTGCCATTTTCGTTGCATTCCAAGTCGCTTCCTGCCGAACCAAAGTCGCTACGGAAACCGATGTAGAAGCCGTTCTTGTTTTTACCAAATCCTAACATGGCACCAAAGGTAGTAGAGTTCGGGTTGTATCCGGCCTGCAGCAAGACAAGCGTATTCATTGGGATTTTAGGCTTGATAGTAGATATCATTCGGAAAGTGGGACGTACCGTTTCGCCCGCAGCTACAGTCAGTACAGTGTCTATGGGGAAATAAGTTTCCTTTTCGATGCGTACTTTATACTCTTTGATAGCCATGCGGTCACTGCGGTAAGGGGTCGTACCTACGAGAACTGTGTCGATGTAAACTTTGGCATCCTGTTCGGGCAGGGAGAATATCTCCATATAGCCGAACTTGGGTTTCAGTACTACACTTTTGGTTACCGGACTGCTTCCTAAGGAAATAACACCTGCTTCGGGTTGGTACATCGGAGCTTCTACACGATACGTATGATCTCCTTTGGGCATGGTAGCGTTGAACAGACCATTCTCAACCGGTACCTGTTCATCGTCAATATAAATATTGGCGGTAGCAGGTTCGGGGCGTACTACGATGAGCTGCATGTTGTTTTCAACTACAGGCTTATCTTCCCGATCACCGGTGTTGAGCACCATTTCGTATACGGTGGCTTTTTCGATGATGTCCGGATAGAAGTAGTTTCGCATAATACCGAGTTGGTCATGTAAAATAGAGATACGGCGGGCACCTCGTGGGACGTACAGCCAGATTTCTCCTGTTTTGTTTTCACGTGCCGTGATTCCCAGGGCGTCCGGTTCAAACATAAGGTCTTTTACATTGGTCACGATACGGATAAGTGCACAGACTTCACCGTTTTGGTCCCGTTTGGGAGCTGTGACGCGGGCAGTGATGTCGCTTTCCATACGTTGGAAAGATGCTACGTTGATTTTTCCTTGTTGCGCAAGCACAGGGATGGCCGGGCAAATAAATAGAAGAATGGTAAATAGTAGCAACAGACGTTTAGTAGTGCTATTTGACATGTTTGTTTCTGTAATTTAGGATTAATGTATTTTTCGAACAAATATAATTAATGTTTATAAATGAACCTCTTTTTATCAAATAAAATGATCGGATAAGTTTGATTTTTAACTTATATGTAGCCGTTTTGTAACGGTTTTCCGTGACAAAACTTTTCTAGTGCGATGGCTATCGGTGAAATTGATTTCTTGCTGTACGGTTTTGAATGTATTTCACCACAGAGGACACAGAGTAATTGTCTAATTGATTTTAAAAGATTTAAAACTCTGTGCCCTCTGTGGTGAAAATCAGAAGTGACTTAAATCTATCAGCCCGAAATCCGGATCTTTCTCCGGTTGCCAGGTACGTACATGAATAACAGGTTCTTTGGGGTTATTGAGGTCCACCATTAGAAAGAGGTAACCTGTATCGCCATAGCTGGACGAGAAGTAGTCTTGTTTGATCTGAATACCATAGATTTCGCCTCCTACTCCCGATTTGCGTACCTGATTGTCAGCAAAGCGAAGATTGATATATTCATTTCCGGCAAAGATGTGTTTCAGTCTTTTCATGAATTCACTCTTTGTCTGACGGGTATATTTTACAGCCTCTTTGCTCATCGGTTGCCCCTCATTTACTACTTTGTGTTTCAGCACCGAACCGGTGATAATCAGAGCATCATCCGAGAATATACTGTTGATGTAGTCATAGCGTTTTAATGCATAGGCTGTTTTATAACTTTCAAGGAAGTTAATCAATACTTTACGTACATCGTCTCCCCAGGAAGTCTGATTCATAATATCATCAACAGCCGGTTTGTTCAGTCCGAAGGAGATAGCGTCTATTTTACCTTCTTGGGTCATGGTAAATACGATATCTTCAACGAATGTGCGGCGATTACCATTGAAGCTGAAGCTCATAGGGAGACTACGGCAGGTTATCTCACCATTGCATTCCAGATATTTTAGATCCGGTTCCTTCACTATTTTGGCATTGCCGTATTTAATCAGTTGGTTGAACATAGTGAAACCTTCCGGGGTACAAATAGATTGTATATTGGCGTAGTTTTTGGAGCGGATGGCGTTTTCTACCTCTTTCATTGTGTTCTGATAGATGGTAACCTCTTCGTTAGCAAGATAATGCATGGCGGATTCTGTTTGTTTGGCGCTATCACCGGAAGCTGTCAGCAATGTTGTTTCTGCCGGATTTTCTCCTGGTTTAGGCTCCTCACCTGTTAGTTTCAGATAGCAGTTGCGCATGGGGATCGGATTGACCGACTGCATGACTTCGGCCAGTTCATTGTCGATATTAGACTCGCCTTCAAACATATACTCCGTTTTTATCTGCATTCCTTTGGCATTGGCAACGGCAGGCATTTCGATAATTCCCAGTCCGTCTTTTGCCGAGAAGATGTTTGACCAATCACGCCCGTCAAAATAGGTATAATCGTAATTACGGGCAGGCTGACCTTTGTAGAGCACTTTCAGATCGATTGTTTTCAGATCACCGTCGATGTGGACGTCGTTTATGGAAACCTCCAGATGAGAGAAGATAGCATTCATCTGTTTGGGAATCCAATTACACAATAGCTGATCTTTCCCTTCTTCGTCTTTCATTGTGAGAAAATTCCCGTCAGGATAGCTTTGCAGTAGGGTCAGTGCCCAGTAATAATAGCGTAAGGCATCGGCTACCTGTGCTTTTTTCTCAGCTTTTATCGCTTCTTGAGTAAAGTCGAGCAATTTTGTTTTACGACCCTCGAAGATACGTTGTATCTCGCTGACTTTGATGTAGCGCATTACCGCAGCTTCCGGTTCGTTCTGTATTACGATACGCCGGGTATTGTTCAGTGTTGCACGTGAATAGGTGTTGATGACCGATTTGAATGTTTCGTCTACGGTTGCTTTGTCTCCGTCTGTACCTCCTTCCGTCAGTTGGCTAAACTGGCTGGATACATTGGTAGATATCTGGCTTATTAATGCCGCCAACGCTTCGTTATCGGCTTTTTTGAGCGTAGAGGCATTGCCGGTTCCCCAAATATATTCCTTGCTATTCTGTATTTCTTCTACAGATTGCGCACGAAGTAACGGAGAGGTGAACAGTGATAAAATAAAAAAGAGTAGCAGTTGTCTCATATTGTTTGTTACTTTATAAAAGAATCTATTTTCTGCAAAAGTAATAACTTTTTTATGATAAATCCACTAAAGCCAATCTCTTTTTTATTCACCGTCCGGTTTTATTTTGTCGAATATTCGGAATAATTCTTCTACCGACTCTGTTCTTAGCATGGCAATGCGGGTTTCCCGGAAATTAGGAATACCTTTGAACAGGGGAGTTGCAGCCAGGTGACGGCGTATGTGAATGATTCCCCGGCGTTCGTCCAGGCGGGCTACGCTGTTGAGCACTTCTTCGCGAAGCACATTCAGATACCATTCAAAGGTTTCGGGAGGAAGTTCGGTTCCTGTTTCCAGATAGTGTTTCACCTCGCGGAAGATCCAGGGGCGCCCGATACTGCCTCGGCCAATCATGATGGCATCTACTCCGTAACGGTCGAAACATGCTTTGGCAGTTGCTGCCGAGGTTACGTCTCCGTTGCCGATGATCGGAATATGCATGCGGGGATTGTTTTTCACTTCGCCAATAAGAGTCCAGTCTGCCTCACCGGTATACATTTGTGCCCGGGTACGTCCGTGAATGGCGAGTGCGGCAATACCACAGTCCTGTAGTTGTTCTGCCAGATCTACAATGATTTTGTGGTCGGCATCCCAACCCAGGCGGGTTTTTACTGTAACAGGTATCTTTACGGCATCTACTACGGCGCGGGTGATCTCCAGCATCTTTGGGATGTTCTGCAACATTCCTGCTCCGGCGCCCTTACCGGCCACCTTTTTTACGGGACACCCGAAATTGATATCCAGTATATCAGGTTGTGCCTCTTCTACAATCCGTGCTGCTCCTACCATAGCTTCGGTATCTTTTCCGTATATCTGTATGGCAACAGGACGCTCTTCGTCGCAGATAGAAAGTTTCTGCGTAGTCTTGTTGACGGAGCGTATCAGTGCATCGCTCGAAACAAACTCCGTATACACCATATCGGCTCCGAACTTTTTACACATCAAACGGAAGGCAGGATCTGTCACATCCTCCATCGGGGCAAGGAATACAGGGCGTCCGCCCAAATCTATGTGGCCTATTTTCATTTACGGTTTACTTAATTTTACGATTTGTGATTGAAGTAACTTTCATTATCGCTACAAAAATACGGAAAAAAGCCTACCTTTGTACTTCTTGATTTATTTAACTGATTGAATTATGAGAAAAACCTCGGGGAAGACCGGGGAGATAATAAGCTTTCTATATAATAAAAAGTGTATGAGTTTTAGTTTGAATGATTTCGAGATAATGGCTCCTGTTGGTTCCCGTGAATCACTTGCAGCAGCCATTCAGGGAGGTGCCGACTCTATTTATTTTGGTATTGCAAATTTGAATATGCGTGCCCGTTCGGCCAATACGTTTACCATTGACGATCTGCGCGAAATAGCCCGGACCTGTGATGAACATGGGATGAAGAGTTATCTGACGGTAAATACAATTATTTATGATAACGATCTGGAGTTGATGCGCACTATCGTTGACGCGGCGAAAGAAGCCGGTATTTCGGCTGTGATCGCTGCCGATGTGGCGGTGATGAGTTATGCCCGCCGGATCGGGCAGGAGGTACATCTTTCTACCCAGCTGAATATATCCAATATAGAGGCTTTGAGATTCTATGCCCAGTTTGCCGATGTGGTAGTGCTTGCCCGCGAATTGAATTTGGAGCAGGTGGCGGAGATTTATCGTCATATCGTAGAAGAGAATATATGTGGCCCTTCGGGCGAACAGATTCGTATTGAAATGTTCTGTCACGGTGCTTTGTGTATGGCTGTCTCCGGTAAGTGTTATCTTTCGTTGCATGAGATGAACAGTTCTGCCAATCGTGGTGCCTGTATGCAGGTGTGTCGCCGTTCTTATACGGTGCGGGATAAAGAGACGGATGTGGAGCTGGACGTCGACAATCAGTATATAATGTCACCCAAAGACCTGAAGACGATTCATTTTATGAATAAGATGATGGATGCCGGTGTACGGGTGTTCAAGATAGAAGGCCGTGCCCGCGGTCCTGAGTATGTGCGTACCGTGGTGGAGTGTTATAAAGAGGCTATCAAGGCTTATCTGGACGATACTTTCACTGACGAGAAAGTGGCTGCCTGGGACGAACGCCTGAAGAGTGTGTTCAATCGTGGCTTCTGGGATGGATACTATTTGGGACAGCGTTTGGGAGAGTGGACTAAGAACTATGGTTCGGCAGCTACAGAACGTAAGATCTACGTAGGCAAAGGAGTCCGTTATTTTAGTAATATCGGTGTTGCCGAGTTTCTTGTAGAAGCAGCCGAATTGAATGTAGGCGATAAGTTATTGGTAACCGGACCGACTACCGGAGCTTTGTTTGCTACCCTCGAAGAGGCACGTGTTGATCTTGAACCGGTACAAAACGTAAAGAAGGGAGAACGTTTCTCCATGAAACTCGATAAGATACGTCCGAGTGACAAGCTCTACAAACTGGTTTCTGTGGATGAACTGAAAAAGTTTAAAGGCGGGTTGTAAGGAGAGTTATAACTTTACAACCCTATAACTTTATAACATTACAACCATGAATTATATTTACGAGCTGGCGATGAAGGTACGCGATTATGAATGCGACCTGCAGGGCATTGTCAACAATGCCAATTATCAACACTATCTGGAGCATACGCGTCATGAGTTCCTTTCTTCTGTGGGTGTCAGCTTTGCTGCATTGCATGAGCAGGGAGTTGATCCGGTTGTTGCCCGTATCAATATGGCTTTTAAAACTCCATTGAAGAGTGGAGATGAATTTGTTTCCAAACTCTATATGAAAAAAGAAGGTATCAAGTATGTGTTCTATCAGGATATCTTCCGGAAGAGTGATGGCAAAGTGGTAGTGAAGTCAACCGTTGAAACCGTATGTGTCGTTAACGGGCGTTTGAGTGATAGTGAACTGTTTGACAGCGTCTTTGCGCCCTATTTGCAATGAGTAGTCGCGAAGAGTGCATTTGTAGCATTGCCCTGACGCAGGTTCCGGGCATTGGACATATCTGGGCAAAGAAGTTGGTGGATGGCATTGGAAGTGCTGCTGATGTTTTTCGTTTCCGGCAGGAACTTCCCGAACGTCTGCCGGGAGTGAACAACCGTGTGGTGGAGGCATTGGATTGCCCACAAGCATTGGTACGTGCCGGAGAAGAGTATGAATTTGCGGAGAAGAACCATATTCAATGTCTTACTTTGGCCGATGAACGTTACCCTTCCCGTCTTCGCGAATGTGATGATGCCCCTATTGTTCTTTTTTTCAAAGGAAATGCCGATTTGAATGCGCTTCGCATTATTAATATGGTAGGTACCCGCAACGCTACTGAGTATGGTAAACAGCTTTGTGCTTCTTTTCTCCGCGATTTGAAAATCCTCTGTCCGGAGGTACTTGTTGTAAGTGGGCTGGCTTATGGTATTGATATTCATGCACACCGTGCGGCCCTTGCCAACAGCCTTCCTACCATTGGCGTATTGGCGCATGGGCTTGATCGTATTTATCCTTCCGTCCATCGGAAAACTGCTGTTGACATGTTGCAGCAAGGTGGTTTACTGACCGAATTTCTCACCGGGACCAATCCCGATAAACATAACTTTATAAGCCGTAACCGTATTGTAGCAGGTATGGCAGATGCTACGATCGTCGTGGAGTCTGCTGCTAAAGGCGGTTCACTGATCACTGCCGATATTGCCGAAAGTTATCATCGCGACTGTTTTGCTTTTCCCGGACGTACGATGGATGCTTCTTCTATCGGCTGTAATCAACTGATTCGTGACAATAAAGCAGCTCTTCTTTTGTCTGCCGAAGATTTTGTGAAAGCCATGTGCTGGGATGCTTCTTCACAGTCCCGGAAAGCGGAGAATGTTCAGCGGAATCTCTTCCCGGAATTATCAGAAGAAGAGCAGCGGATTGTCTCTCTTCTGCAAGCACAGGGGGCTTTACAGATCAATACATTGGTAGTTGAAGCCGATATTGCTGTACATAAAATGAATGCTATCTTGTTTGAACTTGAAATGAAAGGGGTGATACGGATATTGGCAGGCGGAATGTATCAGTTACTTTAATGATAGGCATAAAAAAAGGAGCAACGCCTTGCTCCAACCTTTGTTAACCTTAAATCTAATACTATGAAAAAAATCACAGTACAAATGTAAGGCTTCCACTCTATTCCTCCAAATATTTCTTTCAATATTGGTTCTCTTTTAAATTCTTTCACGGTTTTTCACTGTTATCGTACACAACCCTATTTAAAAGGGGGTGTCAGAGATCGTCCGGTATATAAAATTGTACGATTCTGATATAACATCCGGTATACTTTTTCGCGCAGGAAGTGCTTAGGAGTAGCCTCGTTACTATTCCCCGGTATGGCTCGTTGTTTGAGTCAGGAAGCAACAAGTTGGTCAGTACAGGGCCGACGCATTAAATAATTTACTATTGTATATGTACTTTTCTTATTGTTATTTAATTGAATATTAATTGTTTAGTATTGTTTTATTTCGTTTATATTTCGTATATTTACATGGTAATATTAAACAGTAAT
>OBYZ01001176.1_pt1 | contig 12017 bp, 10 predicted proteins | sample 1501501 | NCBI WGS metagenome assembly OBYZ01 (sample SAMEA2580213, study PRJEB22360) | human gut metagenome | biome: human gut; feature: human-associated habitat; material: faeces | place: Denmark | collected 2008/2010
GCCGTTTATGGCAGGCTGTTATGTGGTTGCGGTTGTTTTGATTCTTATTTTTAATTTTACGGCAATTCCGGGCGCACTGGTTGAAATTGTGCAGAGTGCCTTCGGTCTGCGTGCGGTAACGGGCGGAACAATCGGCGGTATGCTTATGGCAATGCAGATGGGTGTTGCCCGCGGTATCTTTTCAAATGAAGCCGGACTTGGTAGTGCGCCGATTGCGGCGGCAGCAGCCAATAGTGATTCACCGGCACAGCAGGGCTTAATTTCCATGACGGGAACGGTTATTGATACCATTATTATCTGTACGATGACAGGTCTTGCCATTACAATTACAGGTACATGGAACATCGGCTTACAGGGTGTTGCGGTTACAACGGCGGCATTTCAGCAGGGACTTCCGGTTCCGGCTAAGGTATCGGCATTTGTCCTCATGATGTGTTTGGTATTCTTTGCATTTACAACGATTCTCGGTTGGGATTATTACAGTGAAAAATGTCTGGAATATTTAGTCGGCGGCAGACAAAAGGTTGTAAAAGGCTACAGATGGCTGTATATTGTATGTGTATTTATCGGACCGTTTATGACGGTATCTGCGGTCTGGAAAATTGCAGATATTTTCAACGGCTTAATGGCGATTCCGAATCTGATTGCCATTGTGGCATTAAGCGGTGTGGTAGTTGCGGAAACCAGGAAATATATGGAACAGGTTGCGCAGGGTGAACGTGCCGGAGCCAAAAAGAAGGCAAAGGGCATGGAGAACGCACAGGAAAGCGAGGTAGTGTCAAATGAGTAACAATGTGGTATTAGATAATATTTTAACAAGAAGAAGCTGCCGGGCATATACAGACAGACCGGTCAGCAAAGAAGACTTAGATACTATTTTAAAGGCGGCAATTTATGCACCGAGCGGCATGAGCCGACAGTCATGGCAGTTTACGGTAATCCGTAAAAAAGAAAACATACAGGAACTGGCAAAGGTGGTAAGGGAAACGTTAAACCGCCCGGAAAGTTACAATTTTTACGATCCGAATGTCATTATTCTGGCATCCAATGAAAAAGACAATACAAACGGACTTGCAGACTGTGCCTGTGCAATGGAGAATATGTTTCTGATGGCACAGGAGCTTGGCATTGGTTCCTGCTGGATTAACCAGTTAAAGGAAATCTGTGACGAGCCGCAGGTACGTGCCGAATTAAAGCAGTTCGGTGTGCCGGATAACCATATCGTGTGGGGCATTGTAGACTTAGGTTACGCGGCACAGGAGCCTGTCTGCAAGGAAAAGAATGAAAATGTTATTGTATTTGCAGATTAAAGCTGCGGAAAGGTGCGTATGGAATTAAAAATTTTGCACTGGTTTGAAGAACTGCATAATCCGGTGCTGGATTTTCTGATGTATCAGATTACCTGTCTTGGAAACGGCGGATTGATCTGGCTGGTGATTGCGGCGGCAATGCTGTTTGTGCTGCCGAAGCGCTACCGGAAAACCGGTGCGACCGTGGTTGCGGCACTGCTCATTTCGCTGGTCATCTGTAACGGCATCATGAAAAATCTGTACCAGCGGGTGCGTCCGTTTCATGCAGACCCGACCTTTGAAAATCTCTACCGGGTCTTTGACAGGATTTACGACTGGTCATTTCCGTCAGGACACACCTCTGCCTCCTTTGCGGCGGCGGTGGCAATCCGCCTGTGGAATAAAAAAGAAGGCATCGGCGCACTGGTGCTTGCGGCACTCATTTCATTTTCAAGACTGTATCTGACGGTTCATTATCCGACCGATGTACTGGCAAGTGTCGTATTCGGTTCGGCATACGGCGGGGCAGCTTATCTGCTTATGAAAAAGGTGCTTGAAAAGCCGGGCAGACTGCGGAAAGTGCTGGTGGAAGGCGCATCGTATAAAACATTGTGGAAAAATAAAGAAATAGCACTTGACGGTAAAGACCTCAAGTGCTATTTTTAGTTCATAGGTTAGTTACTTAACTAATTAACTATGTAACTGCGCAAGATAAAATAACATTCATGCGATTGATGTAAGTAGGAGCAAATTTTTATATCCGCCGGTGTGCGGTTAAATAGCATAAGGAATGAGGAGCAGAATGAATGAGATTTTAACACAGGAAAAGTCAATATATATCCAGATTAGTGAAATGATTGAAAACGACATTTTACGGGATATACTCTGCGAAGAAGAACGGGTGCCGAGTACGAATGAACTGGCGAAGCTGTATGCCATTAATCCGGCAACTGCCGCAAAAGGAATTAACATTCTGGTTGAAGCAGGGATTGTATACAAGAAAAGAGGGATTGGTATGTTTGTGGCGAAGGGAGCAAAGGAAGTGATTCAAAAAAAACGAAAAGATGCATTTTATCAGGACTATATTGCGTCCATGCTTGCTGAGGCGCAGAGCCTTGGCATCACGAAACAGGAACTGGTGCAGATGATTATGGAGGGAAAGTAAATGGAGAATCTGATTTGTAAAAATGCAGGAAAAAGCTATAAAGAAAAGACAGTTTTAAAAAATGTGAATCTGGAGCTTGAACCGGGTAAGATATACGGACTGATAGGAAGAAATGGTGCGGGAAAGACGACACTGTTATCCCTGATGTCCGCCTAGAATCCCGTATCGGGTGCAGGCAGCAGGTGACACAATTCTAAAATTTATCGGAAAAGTTTCATAAAAGAAGATATTGACATTGGGCGGTTGTGTGATATTATGTAAATGGCTTTTGTAAAAACATTTTACAAAACGTTGAAATGAAATCAACAGGAAGAAAGGAAGATTTACATGAACACAGAAACGACATGCGTTGAAAAACAGCCTTTGACAGATGCTTACCTTGAAAAAATGAATGCGTACTGGAGAGCGGCAAACTATTTATCAGCAGCCCAGCTGTATCTGCTGGATAATCCACTGCTTCGCGAACCGTTAAAGCCGGAGCATATCAAGAAAAAGATTGTCGGACACTGGGGAACCGTTCCGGGACAGAATTTTGTATACTGCCACATGAACCGTGCGATTAAAAAGTACGACCTGGATATGGTATTGATTTCAGGTCCGGGACACGGCGGCAACTTCTTTGTATCCAACTCTTACTTAGAGGGTACATACAGTGAGGTTTATCCGAATGTCAGCGAAGATATGGATGGATTAAAAAAGCTGTGTAAGCAGTTCTCATTTCCGGGCGGTATTTCAAGCCATGTAGCACCGGAAACACCGGGTTCTATTAATGAAGGCGGTGAGCTGGGTTACTCCATTGCACACGCTTTTGGTTCTGTATTTGATAATCCGGATCTGATTACAACCTGTATTGTCGGTGACGGTGAAGCAGAAACAGGTCCGCTTGCAACAGCATGGCATTCCAATAAGTTTTTAAATCCGGTAACAGATGGTGCAGTGCTTCCGATTCTTCACTTAAATGGATATAAAATCAGCAACCCGACAATTTTCTCACGAATTTCACATGATGAGATTGAAAGCTTTTTCCACGGCTGCGGCTGGAAGCCTTATTTTGTAGAAGGCGATGACCCGATGACTATGCACCGCAAAATGGCAGAAACCGTGGATACGGTTATTGAAGAAATCCATCAGATTCAGAAGGAGGCAAGGGAAAACGGCAAGACTGAAAGACCGTTCTGGCCGATGATTGTACTTCGTACACCAAAGGGCTGGACAGGACCGAAGGTTGTAGACGGAAAGGAAATCGAAGGAACATTCCGTGCGCATCAGGTTCCGATTATGATGGATAGACCGGAACATTTACAGATGTTAGACGAATGGTTAAGAAGCTACAAGCCGGAAGAACTGTTTGATAAAGAAGGAAGATTGATTCCAGAATTAAAGGCACTTGCACCGGAAGGGGATTCAAGAATCAGTGCCAATCCGCATGCAAACGGCGGTAAACTGTTACGGGATTTACGCCTGCCTGATTTCAGGGAGTATGCAGTAGATGTTCCGTCACCGGGTGCTAAAGAAGGTCAGGATATGATTGAGCTGGGCGGATTTATCAGAGATATTTTTAAGCTCAATGAAAAGACCAGAAACTTCCGTATCTTTGGACCGGACGAAACGATGTCTAACAGACTGGGTAAAATTTTTGAAGCAACCAATAGGGATTGGAACAATGCATTAAAGGACAATGATGAATTCCTTGCAAAAGACGGACGTGTTATGGACTCTATGCTGTCAGAGCATATGTGCGAGGGCTGGCTGGAAGGTTATCTTTTAACAGGACGTCACGGTTTCTTTGCAAGCTACGAAGCATTTATCCGAATCGTGGATTCCATGGCGGCACAGCATGCAAAATGGTTAAAGGTATGTTCACAGCTTCCGTGGCGCCAGTCTATTGCCTCATTAAACCTCATTTTGTCTTCTAATGTATGGCAGCAGGACCACAACGGATTTACACATCAGGACCCGGGCTTCTTAGACCACATTGCCAATAAGAAAGCAGACGTTGTCAGAATGTATCTGCCACCGGATACAAACTGCCTGTTATCTTGCTTTGACCACTGTATCAGAAGCCGTGATTATGTCAATGTACTGGTAACTTCAAAGCACCCAAGACCACAGTGGCTGACCATGGAACAGGCTGTAAAGCACTGTACACAGGGTGTCGGTATCTGGGAGTGGGCAAGCAATGACCAGGGACAGGAACCGGACGTAGTTTTAGTCGGCTGCGGTGAAACACCGACCATGGAAGCCCTTGCGGCAGTCACCATTCTGCGCGACAATCTGCCGGAATTAAAGATTCGTTTCATCAATGTTGTCGATTTGTTTAAATTGCAGTCCAATACACAGCATCCGCATGGATTGTCCGATACGGACTACGATGCACTGTTTACAAAGGATAAGCCGATTATCTTTGCATTCCACGGCTATCCGACACTGATTCATGAACTGACATACTACAGACACAACAGAAATCTGCACGTATTCGGCTATCAGGAAGAAGGAACGATTACAACACCGTTTGATATGCGTGTCCAGAATGAAATCGACCGTTTCCATCTGGTAGAAGCCGCTGTCAATGCGCTGCCGCAGCTTGGAAACAAGGGCGCGTACCTGCTTCAGAAAATGCGTGACACACTTGTAGCACATAAGCAGTACATCAGCGAATACGGCATGGATTTACCGGAGGTACGCGACTGGAAGTGGCATACACCGGAAAACAACGATTAAAATGAATAAAAATTCATACTTTATTCATAAAAAAACAATAGAAAATGATTGAAAAACATTGACATAGGTGTTAAAATAATAAAAGCTTTTAAAAAACACTTTTCTAAAAGCTCTAAAGTTTAACAACCTATGTCAATGTTGTATTTGACAGAAATATTTATCTGAAATGGAGAAACGATGGAAATTATCAGTGTGAAAGAAAAGGAATTTAAGGAGTACGGAAAGGTTATTGAGGGGCTGGACGTAGCGCAGCTTTTACAGAAAATGCAAAAGACACCGTTGCCGGACGATGTCATTTACGAACCATCTGATGCATCCCTTGAAGCGCTTGAGGTGTGTGAAGTTTTAAGGAGAAGCGTATACGGCGGACTGCCGGTACAGATTGGATACTGTAACGGACACAACGAAAAGTTGAACGGTTTAGAGTATCACAGAAGCTCAGAAATCAATATCGCTGTGACTGATATGATTTTACTGCTTGGAAAACAGCAGGATATAGAGTCAGATGACACGTATGACACCGCAAAGGTTAAAGCCTTTTTCGTACCGGCGGGAACGGTGATAGAAGTTTATGCGACAACCCTGCATTATGCACCGTGCGGTGTAGATAAGAAGGGTTTCCGCTGTGTGGTAGTGCTTCCGAAAGGAACAAATTATCCGATAGAACAGCCGCATTTATTAAAAGAAGATAAGCTTTTAGCTGCGTCCAACAAATGGCTGCTGGCGCATGAAGAAGCAAAGATAGCAGGCGCATTTAACGGGCTGAAAGGTGAGAACATTTCCATCGGAAATCTGTAACAGCACAGACGGCAAAACAGCCGGTTTAAAAAGTAAATACAAAAAACAAATGTTAAAAATAAAAAACATCAGGAAAATCAGAAAATATAAGGGTGCCGCAGTGTCGGCAGAATGGAGGACAAAATGAATAATATGCCAGAAATGAAGGTCGGAATCGTCGCAGTCAGCAGAGATTGTTTCCCGGAATCTCTTTCCGTAAACAGAAGGGAAAATTTAGTAAATGCATATACACAAAAGTATGGAAAAGACGACATTTACGAATGTCCAATCTGTATTGTTGAGAGTGAAATCCATATGCAGCAGGCATTAGAAGATATTAAAAAGGCAGGCTGTAATGCGCTCTGCGTATACCTTGGCAACTTCGGACCGGAAATTTCAGAAACCATGCTTGCAAAGTATTTTGACGGACCGAAAATGTTTGTTGCGGCGGCCGAGGAAACCTCCGCAGACGGCGGACTTGTACAGGGCAGAGGTGATGCATACTGCGGTATGTTAAATGCAAGCTACAACTTAAAACTGCGTAATGTCGGCGCTTACATACCGGAATATCCGGTCGGAACCGCAGAAGAATGTGCAGACATGATTCATGAATTTTTGCCGGTGGCACGTGCAGTATATGGACTCAATCACTTAAAGATTATTACTTTCGGTCCGCGTCCGACGAATTTCCTCGCCTGCAACGCACCGATTCAGCAGCTCTACAACTTAGGTGTTGAAATCGAAGAAAATTCAGAACTGGATTTATTTGAAAGCTTTCACAAGCACGCAGGCGATGAGAGAATCCCGGCAGTTGTAAAGAGCATGGAAGAAGAACTCGGCACAGGCAACAAAAAGCCGGAAATATTAAACAAGCTTGCACAGTATGAACTGACACTGCTTGACTGGGTAGAAGCACATAAAGGCTCCAGGGAATTTGTGGCAATTGCAGGAAAATGCTGGCCGGCATTCCAGACACAGTTTGGTTTTGTACCGTGTTATGTCAATTCAAGGCTGACTGCCATGGGAATCCCGGTTTCGTGTGAAGTCGATATTTACGGTGCATTAAGCGAATTTATCGGCTACACGGTAAGCAAAGACGTTGTAACACTGTTAGATATTAACAATTCCGTACCGGCAGACATTTATAACGAAGATATCAAAGGAAAGTTTGACTATACACAAAAGGATACGTTTATGGGCTTCCACTGCGGCAATACGGCGGCATGCAAGCTGTCCTTCCATGAAATGCGCAATCAGATGATTATGGCACGCTCCCTGCCGGAAGAAGTAACAAACGGTACATTAGAAGGGGATATTGTTCCGGGTGACATTACATTCTACAGATTACAGGGAACGGCAGAAGGCGGTATCCGTGCTTACATCGCACAGGGCGAAGTCCTTCCGGTAGCAACAAGGTCTTTTGGTGCAATCGGTATTTTTGCAATTCCTGAAATGGGCAGATTCTACAGACACGTATTAATCGAAAAGAACTTCCCGCATCACGGTGCGGTTGCATTCGGACATTTCGGAAAAGCCATTTTTGAAGTATTTAAGTATATTGGTATCGAGGATATCGGATTTAACCAGCCAAAGGGCATGCTTTATAAGACGGAAAATCCGTTTGGCTAAGATACCATAGATAAAAATATACGGCCGGTTTATACCGCAGGCGCATGAACCGGCGCAGATAAAAATGCCTGTGGAATGGAGAAAAATATGTATTATATTGGTGTGGACTTAGGGACTTCTTCTGTAAAGCTTCTGCTTATGGATAAACAGGGGACGGTTGTAAAAACGGTTTCAAAAGAATATCCGATTTCGTTTCCAAAGCCCGGCTGGTCAGAACAGAATCCGTATGACTGGTATGAACAGTCGGTTGCGGGAATCCGTGAACTGACAGTGGGCATAAAGAAAGAAGAAGTGGCAGGTATCAGTTTTGGCGGACAGATGCACGGACTGGTAATTTTAGATGAAAATGATAAGGTGATTCGCCCGGCAATCCTTTGGAATGACGGCAGAACGACAAAAGAATGTGAATATTTAAACAATACAATCGGCAAAGGAAAGCTGACAGAGTACACGGCAAACATCGCATTTGCGGGATTTACGGCACCGAAGATTTTGTGGGTACGGGAAAATGAACCGGAAAATTTCCAAAAAATCCGTAAAATCATGCTGCCAAAGGATTATCTGGCATACCGTTTTTCCGGTGTACACGCAACCGATGTATCGGATGCATCCGGGATGCTTTTATTTGATGTCAAAAACCGCTGCTGGTCTGAGGAAATGTTAGAAATATGCGGTATTTCAAAAGACTGTATGGCAAGAGTTTTTGAAAGCTATGAATGTATCGGACATCTGACAGAGGAAGCAGCAGAAAAACTGGGGCTTACAACAGATACGGCAGTCATTGCGGGAGCCGGGGACAATGCGGCGGCAGCAGTCGGCACGGGAACGGTCGGTGACGGAAGCTGTAACATTTCACTGGGTACAAGCGGTACAATTTTTATTTCAAGCATGACATTTGGTGTTGATGCAAATAATGCCCTTCATGCATTTGCCCATGCAGACGGTCATTATCATTTAATGGGATGTATGTTGAGTGCTGCCTCTTGTAATAAATGGTGGCTTGATGATATAATAGGTACAGGTGACTATGCAAAGGAGCAGGAAGGCATTACCGATGAGATGCTTGGCAGCAATCATGTTTTTTATCTGCCATATCTGATGGGTGAACGTTCTCCGCACAACAATCCGCTGGCACGGGCAACGTTTACAGGCATGACGATGGACACGACAAGAACCGATATGACACAGGCTGTTTTAGAGGGGGTTGCATTTGCAATCCGGGATTCCTTTGAAGTGGCAAAAAGCTTAGGTATGAAGATTACCGAAACCAAAATCTGCGGCGGCGGTGCAAAAAGTCCGCTGTGGCGCAAGATGATTGCCAATATTTTAAATATAAGGGTATGTGTACTGGATAAAGAAGAAGGACCGTCCCTTGGTGCGGCAATGCTTGCGGCAGTCGGCACGGGTGCTTATGAAACGGTAGAAGCGGCGGCAGGACAGATTGTCCACGTTGTGGATACGATTGAACCCGATGCAGAAATTGCGGCACGCTACGAAGAAAAGTATCGTCAGTTTCAGCAGATATACCCGGCATTAAAACCGGTGTTTGATAGTATAGCACAGAGTTCATTTTAGTTTAGAATCGAGGAGAGTATGAAGTTTTTTATTGATACAGCGAATGTAGAGGATATTAAAAAGGCGAATGATTTAGGGGTGATTTGCGGGGTGACGACGAATCCGTCACTGATTGCAAAAGAAGGACGGGATTTTAAAGAAGTCATTCAGGAGATTGCATCTATCGTAGACGGACCAATCAGCGGGGAAGTCAAAGCCACGACAACCGATGCCGAAGGCATGATTGCAGAGGGCAGGGAGATTGCCGCAATCCATCCGAATATGGTTGTTAAAATTCCGATGACGGCAGAGGGCTTAAAGGCAACCAAAGTATTATCAGGCGAAGGCATCAAGGTCAATGTCACTTTAATCTTTTCAGCCAATCAGGCACTGCTTGCAGCAAGAGCGGGTGCGGCTTACGTATCGCCGTTTCTTGGCAGATTAGACGATATTTCACAGCCGGGGATTGACTTAATTCAGACGATTGTAGACATTTTCAGCAATTATGACATTCAGACAGAAATCATCTGTGCAAGTGTCAGAAATCCAATCCATATTACAGACTGTGCACTCGCAGGTGCGGACATTGCGACCGTACCGTACAAGGTTATTGAACAGATGATTCACCATCCGCTGACCGATGCGGGCATTGTAAAATTCCAGAATGATTATAAAGCAGTTTTTGGTGAATAAATTCAGTTCGCGATTCCTTAGGCATTAAAATGCCTGCGGAATGGAGATTAGAAGATACAGATAAACGCCGTCTGCGGCATGGAGGAAGTATGATTACAACGGAAAAAATCACAACAACGGACGTAAAACGTTTCAATAAAAACCGAATATTCCGGCTGATTCATTATGCGGATAAGATTTCAAGACAGGAGATAGCGGATATTTTACAGTTATCCCTGCCTACGGTTAATCAGAATTTAAAGCTTTTATTAGAGAAAAATCTGATTGACTTTGTGGGGAATTTTGAATCAACAGGCGGTAGAAAGGCACAGGCAATTACGGTAAACGGGATGTCAAAGTGTGCGGTCAGTGTCAATCTTTCAGATGCCGGCATTAAAGTGTCCCTTGTCGATTTAAAAGGGGAGATTGTCTTTTCGGAAAAAAAGAGCATTTCTTTTACGGAAGATGCCGTTTACAGTGAGAGTATTGCGCAGCTTGTAAAAGATGTGATTTCCCGCAACAATGTCGCAGACGAAGATGTTTTGGGTGTGGGAATCACAATTCCCGGTATTTTTGATAATGACAATAAGACACTGGTGTTCTCCCCGACCATGGGAATCCGCAATTATCCGATAGCGGAGCTTACCAAAGCAATTCCTTATACCTGCCGTGCAACCAATATTACAAGGGCAAATGCGTATGCGGAATTCTGGTTTGACAGAAAATTTGAGAATCTGACTATGAATAATGTGGAGGATTTTAACCGTTCTGCGGCATCGGGTCAGTCTGATGCAAAGCTGTACGTCATGTTAAATACAGGTGTCGGCGGGGCATATATCGATAAAGAAAAATTACAGACCGGTGTGCATAACCGTTATGGCGAGTTTGGACATATGACGATTCATCCACATGGCAGAAAGTGTTTTTGTGGAAAAGAAGGCTGTTTTGAAGCGTATGTGTCAGCAAGACGGCTTTCGACGGAGCAGGATTGTACGCTGGATGAATTTTTCAGCCAGTTACAGCAGGAAAATCCCCGTTTTATCAAGGTGTTCGAGGAATATTTAGATGATTTGACAACAGGCATTAACAACCTGTATATTATGTGTGATGGAAATGTTGTTGTCGGCGGTCCGGTTGCAAAATATCTGGTACCGTATCAGGATAAAATCCGCAGAATGCTGGTTGAAAAGTATTCATTTGATACGGACGGTTCGTATTTCAGTTTTGCACAGTGTACGGCAGAACAGGCAGATACCGGGGCGGCACTGATGTTTCTTGGAGAGTTTATCAGTAATATCTAAGGAGTAGCGGGGCAGATATGCCACGGTGTAAAAAATGATGAATACCATGAAGAATTTCAGAAAGAATTTTAATTTAAAACACTGCGTCATAAGATTTATTATGGCGTGGTGTTTTGTCTGTCTTATAGAGGCAGTATGGATTGCGGTGACGGCAAAAAAGAAGATGAGTACTTTATCGTATGTAGGTGAAGTGCCGGTTGCTTTACATATACTGACGATTGCCGTTTTGTTTGCTGTATTGTATATCTTGTTTGAAAAAATAAAAAATATCCGGACAGAAAAAATGCTGCTGGTACTGGTAACGGTGCTGTATGCATTCACCGCAGTTATTCAGACACCGGATGTCTGGTTTTGTACCGGGATGGTGCTGTTGCTGACATTTACGTTTTCTTATGCGTTTGAGCCGGAAGCCTGTACAGATATCGATATGGATAATACAGCCGGAACGGCGACTCAGGCGGGAACATCGCAAGTCAATACGCAGAAAAAAGGCGAACTGTCCGGCAGAAGGGGTCTGCACATCATTTGTATTGTATCCGGTGTCCTTTTTGTGTTGTTTACGGGTGGCTGTACAGCATTGCGGGTGCTTGCCTATGAAGCACCGAATTTTGACTGCGGGCTGTTCTCACAGATGTTTCACTATATGAAGACAACATTTACGATGAATACAACCAGTGAGCGTGACCACCTGTTATCGCATCTGTGTGTGCATATCTCGCCGGATTTTTATCTGCTTCTGCCGTTTTATGCACTGTATTCAAAGGCAGTGACATTACAGGTCATGCAGGCAGTGGTGATTGCACTTGGGATTGTGCCCTTGCTCGGCATTTGTAAAAATCACGGCTTAACCCGCATGGAATCCGCATTGACAGTGAGTGCATACTGCCTCTATCCGGTAATGAGCGGCGG
>OBYZ01001181.1_pt1 | contig 11960 bp, 7 predicted proteins | sample 1501501 | NCBI WGS metagenome assembly OBYZ01 (sample SAMEA2580213, study PRJEB22360) | human gut metagenome | biome: human gut; feature: human-associated habitat; material: faeces | place: Denmark | collected 2008/2010
AATCTTCCCCATTTAGGGAACTTTTGCAAATACTGTTTTATGGGAACTCTGCTCTGGGGAACTCCCTGCCTTACTTATCGTGTGTGGATTTTTGCAGGGTGCGTCCGGGTGGGCGCACCCTGTTTTTGTTTGTGCTTATTTCTTCAGAATCCGCATTGCGTTCAGAACAGCGATGATCGTGACACCCACATCACCGAACACGGCTTCCCACATACCGGCCATGCCGAGTGCGCCCAGAACAAGGAACACGCTCTTGATGCCAAGAGCAATCACGATGTTCTGCATCACAATCCGTTTCGTAGCCTTTGCAACATCAATGGCTTCTACAAGTTTCGATGGTTCATCTGTCATCAGAACAACATCCGCAGCTTCAATCGCGGCATCCGAGCCAAGACCTCCCATGGCAATGCCGACATCTGCACGGGCAAGAACAGGGGCATCGTTGATGCCATCGCCCACGAAGGCGAGTTTGCTGCCCTGCCGTTTCTGCTTATCCAGCATTTCCAGCTTTTCGACCTTCTGGTCGGGCCAGAGCTGTGCATAATACGCATCCAGACCAAGTTCGTCTGCCACCGACTTGCCGATTCGCTCATCATCGCCGGTAAGCATAACAGTTTTTTCCACGCCGATCTTTTTCAGCTCTGCGATTGCGCACTTGCTGTCCGGCTTCACTTCATCTGCGATCAGGATACAGCCTACATAGCTACCATCCGCTGCTACATAGAACTTTGTTCCGGCTGCATCGCAAGCGGCATAGGCAATCTTTTCAGATTCCATCAGCTTACTGTTGCCAGCCAGTACCTTCTTTCCCTGCACCATAACGCTGATGCCGTGTCCTGAGATTTCCTCAAAGCCAGAGAACTGCTTCTGGTCGATTGGCTTTCCATAAGTCGCAAGAATCGACTTTGCGATCGGGTGGTTGGAATAACTCTCTGCCTGTGCAGCATACTCCAATACCTGCTCTTTCTGGTATCCGGCTGCCGGAATGATATTTGCGACCTCAAAAACACCCTTTGTTAAGGTGCCGGTCTTATCAAAGACCACCACGCTCACTTTGTTCAGTGCTTCCAGATAGTTGCTGCCCTTTACCAGCACACCGCGCTTGGATGCGGCACCAATACCGCCGAAGAAGGTCAGGGGAATAGAAATGACCAATGCACACGGGCAGGAAACGATCAGGAACACAAAACCTCTGCGCAACCACTCAGACCAGCCGCCGCCAAGGACGAGCGGCGGAATGATCGCCAACACAGCCGCCATTCCAACAACGACCGGCGTATAGTATCGTGCAAAGGTCGTGATGAAGTTCTCGGTGGGAGCTTTTCTTGCAGAAGCATTCTCCACAAGGTCAGTGATCTTCGATACCGTGGATTCCCCGAAGCTCTTTGTGACTTTCAGCGTCAGCAAACCGCTCTGGTTGATGCAGCCGGACAGGGCTTCATCGCCTTTGCGGATGCTTCTCGGCACAGATTCGCCGGTCAGTGCCTTGGTGTCCAGCATGGATTCGCCATCCACAACGATGCCATCCAGCGGGATTTTTTCACCGGGTTTTACCACGATGATCTCGCCCACCGCAACGCTTTCCGGAGAAACGACCTGCAATACGCCATTCCGCTTAACGGTCGCCGAATCCGGACAGATGTCCATAAGGTCAGAGATGGACTTTCTGGAACGCTTTACCGCCAGCGACTGGAAGAACTCTCCGACCTGGTAGAACAGCATAACTGCAACAGCTTCCGGGTATTCCCCGATGGCAAATGCGCCGATCGTGGAAACACTCATCAGGAAATGCTCGTCAAACACCTGTCCTCTGGTGATATTTTTCACTGCCTGCCATACGACATCCCAGCCAAGAATCACATACGCCACAATCAGAAACGCCAGTTCCGCCAGAGTCGGCAGCTTTGCGAATACGGTCAATGCCATACCGATTGCATAGACCACAGCACCCACGGCAAGCCGTATCGTGCGCTTCTTATCCTCATCGTTATAGACCGCCGCTTTTTCATCCTTTTTGACAGGTGCAGTCGCTTCCAGCTGCTTTTCCGACACTTCAACATCCGGCTCATGGCTGTGGACGATCGTGGTAACGGTATCCAGCAAGGAAGCAGCTACCGATGTTCCAGCCTGAACAGTCAGCGTCTGGTTCATCAGATTCACGGTCGAAGAAGTCACGCCATCCAGCTCACCGACTTCTTTCTCGATCTTTGCTGAGCAGTTCGGGCAGTCCAGACCTTTCAGGAGATAGACTTTCGTCACCGCAGGTTCGGTCTTTTCCGACACTTCAACATCTGGCTCGTGGCTGTGGACGATCGTGGTAACGGTATCCAGCAAGGAAGCAGCTACCGATGTTCCAGCCTGAACAGTCAGCGTCTGGTTCATCAGATTCACGGTCGAAGAAGTCACGCCATCCAGCTCACCGACTTCTTTCTCGATCTTTGCTGAGCAGTTCGGGCAGTCCAGACCTTTCAGGAGATAGACTTTCGTCACCGCAGGTTCGGTCTTTTCCGACACTTCAACATCTGGCTCGTGGCTGTGGACGATCGTGGTAACGGTATCCAGCAAGGAAGCAGCTACCGATGTTCCAGCCTGAACAGTCAGCGTCTGGTTCATCAGATTCACGGTCGAAGAAGCCACGCCACCCAGCTCACCGACTTCTTTCTCGATTTTTGCTGAGCAGTTCGGACAATCCAGACCTTTCAGGAGATAGACCTTCGTCACCGCAGGTTCGGTCTTTTCCGACACCTCAACATCCGGTTCATGGCTGTGAACGATCGTTTCGACCTGTTCCGCCAGTGTTGCATCCGCAGACTTTTCTGACTGAACGGTCAGTGTCTGCTGCATTAAATTCACAACCGAGGATTCCACTCCCGGCAATGCTCCAACCTCTTTTTCTATCTTGGCGGAACAATTCGGGCAATCCAGACCTTTCAGGATGAATACTCTTTTCATTTTGAACTCCACTACGTTTTCTTAATTGTTCAATCGCTCAACTTAAAAGACAAAAAGATAATCGCTTGCGCGATCATCCTCTTAAATGCTCAAATCCCTTGTCGATGATCTCCTTTACATGATCATCCGCCAGCGAATAATACACGATCTGGGCCTCTCTGCGGAATTTGACCAGTCCGGCAAGCCGGAGTGCTTTCAGCTGGTGAGAGATCGCCGATTTGGTGACGCCCAGCAGAACCGCAAGGTCGCATACACACATCTCGCTCTGTTCCAGAGCATGAAGGATCTGCACTCTTGTGCCATCTCCGAACAGCTTGAAAAGCGATGCAAGCTGGATGTAGTCGTCTTTCGGCTGCATTTTGCCTTTTACATCGTTCACGATGTCCTCATGGATCACATCGCAATTACAGGTGTATAAAGAATTTGACATCAGACGTTCTCCTTGTTTTGTAGTTGAACAACCGTTCAATCATATTATATCTGCTCTTCCTCCGTTGTCAAGAGGAAAAGTTAGCATCTGCTTCCTGCGATTTGTCGTCTAACAGACCTTGACAGCCTCCTTATTTCGCATACAATATAGTTGAGCGTTTACTCAACTGCCGTATTTTGCGCAGAAGATTTTTCATTTGAACAACCATGCAATAAATAAAAGAGGTCTGCCTGTGAAAGGAAAATTCATCACTCTGGTTCTGACATTGGGATTTCTTGCCGCGTTTGGCGTATTTATGCACTCGCCGCCCTCTATTCTGGATGGGCTGACCGGTGCGACCCCGAAAGCGAAACGTGCCGCACAGATGGCCGCACCGCTGGAGGGCAACTATCTGTTCTGCATCAACCCTGCGCTGGAACCGTTTTCCGATGCGGATTTCCGGAATGATCTGAAAGCATTTGTTTCCGGTGAGACAGAAGTCCTTTCCGATGCCGGACTGCCGCACATGACGCTTTCGGTCTGCGAAACAGACTATCCCTTGCTTTGCTATGCAACGGCTCTTTGTGAACGCCTGACTGCTGCCGGAGCAGATGTCACGTTGAAGCAGTACAGCGAAACCATGCTGCGTTCCCGTGCAATCAATGGGCGGTATCAACTGCTGCTGGTTTCGGAAAATACGCTTGATGCAACAGCATTGCCGGATGCAGACATCCTTCTGCTCTCCGCAGAAGAAATGGAGGACCCCTCATGCGAAAACTGAACACCATTCTCTCCGTTCTGCTACTTTTCATCTGTCTGCTTCATGGGCTGATGGGCAGTTTTATGTTGCTGGGCATCAGTTCCGGGGCAGGAAAGTTTCTGGCATGGATCGGCGTTGGCATTCTGGCGGCGCACACCGTCCTTGGGCTTTTGCTGACCGCACAGACATTCCGGGCTTCCCGGTCCGGCGGAAAACTCTACGGAAAGCAGAATGCTCTGTTCTGGGCAAGGCGCACCAGTGGGCTTGCTATTTTGCTCATGCTCTTTTTCCATATTGGCGTGTTCGGCAGAGTGCAGGACGGCGTATACATTCTGTTTCCGTTCACAACGGTCCGGCTGCTGACGCAGCTTTTACTGGTTGCTTCGGTATTTGTGCATCTTCTGCTCAATCTCCGACCCCTTCTGGTATCGCTGGGCATCGTCCGGGATAAGGAGCAGCGCGGCGACCTCTATCTGATTCTTTCTATACTGGTGCTGTTTGCTGCCGGTTCGATCATTCTATATTATATCGGGTGGAACAATGTATGAAACACACTTTGGTGATCGTGGGTGCAGGGCTGGCAGGGCTTTCCGCTGCTTTGACTGCTGTGAAAAACGGCTGGACGGTAAAGCTGGTGTCCTCCCTTGCCTCCGAGCGGGCGCAGTCTGTTATGGCAGAGGGCGGAATCAATGCAGCCTTGAATACCAAGGGAGAGGAGGATAGCCCGGAGCAGCATTATACAGATACCCTGACCGCTGCCTGCGGACTTGCTGACCCGAATGCAGTCTGGGGGATGACGCAGGCTGCGTCCGAACTGGTGCGCAGCCTGCGTCATCTGGGAGTACAATTCAACGTGACAGATGACGATGAACTCGACCTGCGGAATTTTGGCGGACAGAAGAAAAAGCGGACGGCCTTTGCACAAAGCGATACGGGAAAGCAGCTAATGACCGCTCTGATTGATGCTGTGCGCCGGGAAGAAAGCGCAGGAACGGTCGAACGCTTTCCACACCATAAGTTCCGCACCCTGCTGCTTTCCGGGAACATCTGCGGTGGCTGCACAGTGCAGGACACCTATACTGGCGAACTGCTGCGGTTTGTATGCGATGCCGTCCTGATTGCCACAGGCGGGCTGCATGGCTTATTCGGTGATACGACCGGCTCTCTTGCCAATACCGGAGAAGTCACCGCAGAACTGTTCCGTCTGGGCGTTCCGATGGCAAATCTTGAAATGATCCAGTACCACCCTACCACGGTCGAACTGGGCGAAAAACGGATGCTTCTGAGTGAGGCCGCCCGTGGTGAGGGCGGGCGGCTGTTTGCATTACGGAACGGGAAGCCGTGGTATTTCATGGAAGAAAAATATCCGGAACTCGGCAACCTGATGCCGCGTGACATCACCGCGCGGGAAGTCTGGACGGTCAGCCGTGACTATGAGGTGTTCCTTGATATGACAGAGCTTCCTAAAGAAGTCATGGAGCATAAACTTGCCGGACTGGTGGATGATTGTCAGACCTATCTGCACAAAGATATTCGCAAAGAACCCATTCCGATTTTGCCGGGTATCCACTACTTTATGGGAGGCATTCAGGTGGACGAGCGGCACCGCACTTCGATGCGGAATCTGTACGCTGCCGGTGAATGCTGCGCTCAGTACCATGGCGCAAACCGTCTGGGTGGAAATTCTCTTCTGGGTGCGATCTATGGAGGACAGATTGCTGCGGAAACTGCCTGCCGGGAAACAGTCAGTTCCCCCAATATGCCCTGTGCCGAAGAATCCCTTCTGCCCGAACTTTCCCCGGACGCTCAAATGCAGATGAATCGTATTCTGCTGAACGCACTCGGTGTCGTGCGGGATGCACAGACATTGGAAGCGGGCATTCAGGAAATCCGCAAACTGTCTGGCACCCTTCCGCTTCTGGGCTGTGCCATGCTGGAAAGTGCCCTCGCCCGAAAAGAAAGCCGGGGTGCGCACTGGCGGGCAGATTATCCCCAACGCAACGATGCCGTTTACTGCAAAACCACCGTGGCACACTGGAACGGGCAGCATATCGCCATCAGCTTTGAATCCATCCCCGAAAGGCGGCATGATTTATGAACTACACCATCCGAATCAAACGGCAGGAAAACCCGCAGGCTTCACCCTGCTGGCAGGAGTTTTCCTTTGAGGGAAGTGCGGACACCTCGATTGCTTCGGTGTTGAACGAGCTGAATCACCGCAGCCCTCTGTGCGAAAAGAGCGGAACGGTCGTTTCCCCCATTGCGTGGGAATGCGGCTGCATGATACGCAAGTGCGGTGCCTGTGCCATGCGGATCAATGGTCTGCCTCGTCTTGCCTGTTCCGTTTTTCTGCGGGACTGTAAGGGAAGCGTTGTTACTCTGGAGCCTTTGAGCAAATTCCCACTGGTGAAAGATCTGGTCGTAGACCGTTCCGTGATCTTTGAAGCGCTGAAGCGGACAAAGTTGTGGCTGGAAGGAGATGCGTTCCAGACCAGCTATACGCACAGCCAGCGGTATCGATCTGCTAAGTGTCTGCTCTGTGGCTGCTGCTTGGAGGTCTGCCCGAACTTTGACCCGAACAGTGAATTTGCTGGAGCTGTTCTGCCCGTCAACGCTTACCGTATTCTGAACGAAGAACAGGATATTGCCCATCAGACAGAACTCGCAAATGCGTATCGTCAGCTTTATTTTGAAGGCTGCGGAAAATCTCTTGCGTGCCAGGACATCTGCCCAGCCGGAATCCCGGTCGAAGAACTGATGTCACGTTCCAATGCCGCAGCGGTCTGGAAGCGATAAAGTGTAAAAGGGTATGCGGTTTATAGCCGCATACCCTTTTATGCTTAATCTTCTAATCCGTGACTTCCCGCCACATTCTTCAGATACTCCTCTGGTTCGCCGTTCAGAATCAAGTCTGCATAGCCAAGCGGGTCATTGTAGATGAGATAATCTAACTCCAACCTCTGCGCCATGGTCACGTCCAATTCATCCTCGACCCCAGTGCAGTCAATGGAGATCGTTCTCCCATCCCGGAGCAGCAGCTCCACGCAGCCGGTGTCCATGTTGAATTTGCAGGTTCTTTCATCGTACTTCATACTCGTGTCCTTTCTGCCTTACGGCACCTTTACAGTTGTGACTTTCGTGATACGGTCTTTCTTCTGATAAGGTTTCGGACATACAGTCGTCAGGGAAGAGCCGGAATTTTCATTTCCGAAGAAAACAAAAAATCCGAACCCTTCTCCTATCGAGAAAAGGTTCGGATTTTCATGGTTTAGTGCGCTCGAGGGAACTCGAATCCCTGGCCATCTGATTAAAAGAGCCCACCGGGCAGAACACTCTGATTTTAGAAGTTTCGAGTTTACGTAATTTTTGCGCAAAGCATCGTAATTTTTCACATTGTAATTTCTGCACCCTTTGTCGTATTTTGCAAGTCAGAGTACCCATTGCATCCCTTGAAACCGTGCAAAAACAGTGCAGAAACCGTGCACTTACTCTGGGACAAATGAAAAATGATGATTTTTGATCCATGACTTGGTGGCGATCTGAGTGACCACAAAGGTATATTTGATATATAGGAAGAAGAATGCCCACTCGTCTGAGGAGTTCTCAGGGAGTGGGCAGTTTCACACAAGTGGTTAATATAATTTCGATTATGATAATTCAAATTATATTAAGACGTTCCATGGGCTGTAACAGCTTCACCGCTTGGTTTTCAAAAACCACCTGTTGATAGCGGTGTTACTTCTTCACAAATTGGTATACGCCATATTCTGGTGACGTCACCAATCCATGCTTGATAAGATTCTTGATGATAGAGGATGCACGCGATTTCTGAACGCCATATAGCTGTGCAACGTTTATGCTGCGGAACTGATATTGATACCGATATCTCTTGAAAAGTTCAAGTGTCCGTTCTTTTGTACTTGCAGTCAGCCTGGTATTATCCAGCCTTTTGCAAAGTTCACTCACTTCTGCATCTGTACTCATTCTGTGGAGCACTGTAGAAGTTTCCGCAGAGGTTTCCGCACTTTCCGCACCACTTGCCACACTTTCCATACTGATTTGTGCCGGAGTCGCTACACTTCTATTCGGCAGTGTGACGATAAAGAAATCCGAATCCGAGTAGAAGGTCGGCTTCTGGGCTACTTCCACATGAAGCTCTAAGCCCTAATATAGTTCAAGCGTATTATACCGTTTTTTATCAGTACATTCCACCACTTTATGCCGTCACATGGACAGCATTTTCCCGGACGGCATCAATGGTTTCCATCAGTTCTCCGCCTGTTTTGCCATCAAACAGGCGGGTAAACAGAATGGGTTGGTCAAAGGGTGGTTTCATCAGAACCGCTTTACTTTCCACATAACCGTTCTGCTCGATGTAATGAATGACCTTCCGAACAAACGCGATCTGCTTTGCATTCAGCGATTCATCGTTGATGAACTTGGAAAATGCCTGCATGGCAGCATCGTGGTCCAGCTTTGCCACTTTACGCACCAGCAGACCAAAGGGCGTATCCCGAAACTCCCGTGCATAGTCCTCTTTGCTGCCCAGCTCACAGGTGAAGATATGTTCCAGCTCGGTATAGTCGCCCCGGGAAAGCGGAATGTTCTGGGTCAGCTTGTGGATGGCCAGCGTATCGCTGCGGTGCTCCATGATGTAGCGGTTCACACGTTCCCGGTACTCGCCGAAATCGTAGCCGGAATCCAGCGTTTTGCCCTCGGTCTGTTCCAGTACCGGGTCGGCAAGGGCCGTGTAGACAGGCTTTTGCCCCTCGCCGCCCTCCACCAGAAACTTGATAAGTTCCCGCAGCTCCTGCCGCATTTCCTCAAAGCGGAGCAGATCATGCGAGGTCAAAAATTCGTCTGTCTGCACCTCCCGGATGAGGGGCAGCTTTGCCTGCACCTGCGGGATGGTAGCCTTCCCTTCCAGCAATGCCGCTGTGCTGCGCAGCTGTTTCTGGGCGCGGCCCAGCCCCGGCAGACCCTCCAGCTCACAGAGCAGCAAGCCATACACAAAGTTATCGAACCGCTTGGCGGCCTCGTCCTTATCGTCCAGCGAGATGAGCGGTGCCACCTCTTTCATCAGAGTACCCTTGTCCGTTTCGGTCAGGCTGACAAAGGCTTCCGGCTTTTGATAGTGTTCCACGGCCTGTCGGTGCAGCCGCACGGATACCAGCTCCGGGTTCAGCGCTCCCACTTCGGCACGGCAGGTCTCCGCTAAGATCTTGCGCCAGTTCTGGTATTTTTCGTCCGCATAGGCTCCATCCTGCAGCGCGGCGGCGATCCGCACCTGCTTGCAGAAAATGCTCTCGGACAGGCTTTTGGTGTCCGCGCTCTCGTAGCCGTTGGGTTTCTGACGGAAAAATTCAAAGTTGCCGCAGTAGTCAAAAATCAGAAACCGTCGTTTGCCCGTATATTCGCCGTCGATGGCATCCACGCAGGCAAGGGACGGGCACAGCCGTGTACCACGGCCGATCATCTGCCAGAACTTCGTTTTGCTGCGCACTTTTTTGAAAAACACCAGATTCACGCACTCCGGCACATCAATGCCCGTGTCCATCATATCAACCGAGACTGCAATAAACGGCGGCTTTTCCGGCTGTTTGAAGTCGTCAATGATGGACTGTGCATAGGCGTCGTCGCAGACCACCCGCTGGATGAATCCCGGGTACTGGGTCTCCAGCTGCGGGTAGAGCTTGCCAAAACGTTCCCGGATAAACTCCGCATGGCGCTTGTTCTGGGCAAAGAGGATGGTCTTGCCGATGCGGTCACCACCCGCCGTCTGGATGCCGCGCTCCATCAGGTCTTGCAGCACCGTGTCCACGGTGTTGGCGTTGAAGATGAACTTATTCAGCTTTTCGGATGGGATAAAGGTGGGCAGGGTGTCGTCCTCGGCAAAATCGTCCTCGTAGCGGGCCTTATCCTCCGGTGAAAGCTGGTCGTAGTGGATGCCCTCTTCTGTGAATTTCGTCTTGACCTCGTAGTTGTAGTAAGGCACCAGCACATGGTCGGTGTAGACCGCCGTGTCGTAATCGTAGGCGTAGGTGGGGATGCCATGTTCCATCTCGAAAAAGTCGTAGGTGTTGCGGTCCACGTCGGTTTTCGGGGTGGCGGTCAGACCCACCAGAATCGCATCGAAATAATCAAAAATGGCGCGGTATTTCTTGAAAATGCTGCGGTGGCTCTCGTCCACGATGATAAGGTCAAAGTGGGCGGGCGAAAACAGCGGCACGCCGTCCTTGGTCTTGGCGTTGTCGATGGCGTTGAGCATGGTGGGATAGGTGGAAAACACGATGCGCGCGGCCTTATCGTCCTTGGAGGAGCACAGGTTGCACAGCGACTGGTCGGGCAGATACTTCTTGAAGTCGTCCTTCGCCTGCTTGACCAGCGCGGTGCGATCTGCCAGAAAGAGCACGTTGGTTACATGGCCGCCCCGGCTCAGCACATCGGTCAGGCTGGATGCGGTGCGGGTCTTGCCTGTGCCAGTAGCCATGACCAGCAGATTGCGCCGGAAGCCCTGCGCGATGTGGGCGCAGACAGCCCGGATGGCATTTTTCTGGTAGTAACGGTCGGTGATTTTGTCGTCAATTTCGATGGTGTCCAGCGGCTTTTTCTCGGTGCGGCGGTTCATCAGCTTCTGCAAGTCGTCCTTGCAGAACACCCCGCTCACGGCACGCTGCGGGCCGCTCTGCTCATCCCAGAAATAGGTGGTGTAGCCGTTGGTGGTAAACAGCATCGGACGGCGGCCAAACTTCTGCTCCAGACAGTCTGCATAAAGCTGAGCCTGCTTGCGCCCGATGTTGGGGTCTTTGGTGCTGCGCTTGGCTTCAATGACCGCCAGCGGCACGCCGTCCTTGCCCATCAGCACATAGTCCGCATAGCCCTTCTGCCCCAGCACGCCGTTCATGTTGTTCACTTCGTACTCGGTGCGCACATCGGCGTCCGGCCCGGTGAATTTCCAGCCCATGGCCTTGAGGTCGATGTCGATGATCTTCTGCCGCGTCTCGGCCTCGGTCAGGTCGGCGGCGGTGAAACTGCGGCTCTGCCGGTTCTGCTGTTTGCTGGCTGTGTACGCCGTCGAAAGGCTCTCCACCTGCTTGCGCAAGGCTTCCAACTCGGCATCCTTCTGGGTCAGCAGGCTTTCCTGCTCCCGGATCTTCTTTTCGTCCAACGTTACCTTTTCGCCGGGGATGGCTGTTTCATCAAAGGAGCGCTCCACATAGTCCGTGCCGTAGCAGTAATCCACCCACTGGATGAAATCGAACAGCCCCCGCAGGCTGAACACTGCATCCGCCGCCGACACACTATGCCCCGTATGTACCGCCAGATTGCCCGCCTTCACGATGCTGGGCAGCACGATCCACACATTGCGGTCCACTGCGAACCGGAAACTCGGCTCATGCAGCAGGGATTGCAGGTTGTCCTTGTAGGGCATCGTGATGGTTTTATCTGCCGCATACACCCACTTCACCGCCAGCTCCAACGCCTTCCGGCACCCCACCGCGCACATCGCCGGGGAGGTGGAGAACACTTTCTCGGCCTCGATGGCAGAATTGGCGAAGAGGGAGTATTCGGGGTGGGTGGAGAGATAGGAGAAGTTGGACATGGTGGGGCTCCTTTCTGTTCTTAATCTCATCTAGACATAATTATTCCAATATGCATACATTTGTAAATTGACGGCCTATATCGTTTTGTTGAATAACAAAATTTGAAATTTCTATTTTCAACTGACGTTCAGAATTATTTTTAACTGCATAATCAAATCTATCCTTTACATACGGTGTCGTTTGCAACGGTGTACAAAGGGAACATAATAAAAAACTTAATAATGGACTGCCAATC
>OBYZ01001217.1_pt1 | contig 11446 bp, 15 predicted proteins | sample 1501501 | NCBI WGS metagenome assembly OBYZ01 (sample SAMEA2580213, study PRJEB22360) | human gut metagenome | biome: human gut; feature: human-associated habitat; material: faeces | place: Denmark | collected 2008/2010
GGCTGAAAAAATACTAAGCGTTTTTATAGATGAGTCTGGTGATTTTGGCGCTTATGACTATCATGCCCCTTTTTATTTAATCACCATGATTTTACACAATCAAAGTATTGATATAACAGAAAATATTCGCTCGCTCGAACAGCATGTGCAAAATCTTGGATATGGACAGCACGCGATACACACGGGACCGCTTATTCGCCGAGAGTCTGTTTACAGCCATGAATTAATGGAAAACCGAAAAAAATTATTCAACGCATTATTTAACTTTTCTCGAAAGCTAGATTTTCGTTATTTATGCGCTGTAATTAAAAAAAGTGAGTGTCCAGATATTATCACTATGACGGCAAGGCTTTCCAGGAGCATCGCCGACACGCTAAGAGACCATCTAACGTACATGGAAAGTTTTGAGCATATTATTGTTTATTATGATAATGGGCAGTTGGAACTCACCAGAATATTGACATCTGTTTTTAACGCTTTATTTTTCCATGTGGAGTTCCGAAAGGTAAAACCGATAGACTATAAATTATTTCAGGTGGCGGATTTAATTTGTACTATGCGACTGCTCTCAAAAAAGGCCGAGTCTAATTCTTTTTCGCGTTCTGAAACAGAATTTTTTGGGTCTGTACGGGATTTTAAAAAGAACTATTGGAAGATTCTTTCAAAAAAGCAATTATAATTTTTTATCCGGGAAAAAATGTTCCAGAATCTCCAGGCTGTCCTTTGAGGTATAGCCCCACAATACGGAACTAAGCGCCTCTATGGCCTCCCTGCGCCTGCGGTAATAGATGCGGACACTTATATCCCGGATGTGAGGGCGGAGCTTTTCAACGATTTCTTCCACATTCCGTAACTGCTGCGGTGAAAGAAAGGAATAGTAAAGAATCCAGTAATAAGGCTCACCGTTTTTGTGCTTGGTTTCGCCATCTGCCGGATAATGGTTTCAATGTACGTTTTTGAAACGCTGGAAAGCTCTTTTGAAACGATAACCTCATGTTCCGGCGTCGATTCGGTTTTATCAGAATCAGGGTTGTCAGGCAACTCCAACTTGATATTTAGTATCATGGCAACCTCCTCTTTATCAATCATAACATCAGATATCTGGAACAAGGTGGGCAGGTGGTTTTGCAGGTAAATCACGCTGCCATGGCGTCCGGGGAATGACAGCAAAGAGAGGTATCCTATACCAGAAAGCTTTTTCAGGATACGGCCTACTGTTGCTTTAGAAATTCCCCACCGAGTTGCCAATTCACTATAAGTAACGAGATGGTTTCCAGTTCCGTTTCTCAAATAAATTACAGGTCCAATGTCATACCCTTGCACCTGTTCATCGTCATAAACAGTAGATATCCATAAATCCAGTACAATATCCATTTCTGAACAATGATTTGACCCAAGAAGTTCCATAGCTGTAGAGATGGGCATAAAGAAGAAGCCCGTATCATTTTGACAGGGACAATTATAATCCAGAACGGTATTATGTTTTTTCCAATCTCTAATTTTAAATTTAATTACTTTTCCCCGATGTAACTATTCAGAACCCCCTTTAGGTTCCAAATGATTTTTGTGAAAAACAGAGAAAATAAAAAATCTGTTTTCACGTGATTTACCTCTTATTAGTGGATAACCAACTGATGATTTATCAATCAATTCTATCTTTGTGGATTACTGATTTTAAACCATCATATTTGTGCTTCAAATCCGATCTGCATCGGTTTTTGAATAGATTTAGCAACACCTGAACCTTGAAATACCGGTCTTATCTACAGTCATTTTGACTAATGGGTAAATCCATACAATTCGCTTTTTTACTGACTTTCAGCTAAAAATTAATTATAAAATTTTTGTGAAAGAAGGTGGTCTCATTGACAAAAGACGAAATGATTGAGCTGTTGCTGACGCAGGTCAATACTTTAACCACAACTCTCAACTCACTGCAGCAATCATTTGATGCTCAAGCATCACTGATTGCCCAACTCAATCAGACCATCCATGAACTGAAGTGATTGATTCCGGACTTGGACATTTTGATGAGACAGGAACCCGTGTGGATAAAAAGCTCTGGTGGGTCCATGATGCCTCAAACTGTGAATTCACATATCTTGATATCAGTCCGAAACGTGGATTTCTTGGTATGGAACAGCGCGGGGTATTGCCGCTATTTCATGGTATTGCTATGCATGACTGCTGGGCATCCTATTGGAAATGAAGAAGGTCAAAGATAAAGCCATAGAGGCTGGAAAGGAGTCTCTGAGCTATTATCACAATCATAAGTTTGATAAGCGATATGACGAACTGATCAAACTGGCCAGAGAAGATAATCCGTTTCCTGTTACGACTGAGAAAAAACGTGGTCGGAAGAAAAAAGGAAAGATTCTTGCACTGGTGGAACGTCTTGACAATTACAAGGCATCCGTCTGCCTATTGATCCATAATTTCATGGTTCCGTTTGATAATAACCAAGCGGAACGAGATATCAGGATGATCAAAGTCAAGACAAAGGTATCCGGCTGCTTCCGAAATGAAGAAGGAGCCAGAGATTATCTAAAAATAATGTCATATGTTGGCACCGCTCATAAGCAGGGGCATAACGCATATGAGGCAATCAGAAACGCTATTACAGGATGCCCTGAGTTCATTTTCGAATAGGGGGGTTCTGAATAGTTACTCCCAGAATTTGGCCGCAGGTTCTGGCAGTTTGTGCAGGATGGCGGTTATGAAAACCGAGCTAAAAGTACCGGGGCGCCACAGTTTTATCGTTTTGATAAGCCAAAGTCGCCAGGATTCCCTTATATGATTGAATTATTTTCTAAAGCAGAAAATACGCTCCGTAGTGAGGATGCCGGCCCATGTATACCGTTACCATTAGGAGACGATATTTCAAGTCTATCAGCCATCCTACTGAACGAAGAATATTAATTGCCCTCTTTATTGACAGTCTGCGCAGTGAGCCAGTCAATCTAAAAACCTTGAAAATCCCCTACATCCGCGTCGAGGATATTTTGGCGGTTCTATCACAGGTATATCTGAAATAAAACTACATGAAAAAAGCCGGAGACCTGGTATTTCCAAGGTCTCCGGCTTTTTACCTTCCATATATCTTCCAGCTGATAAGACATCCTTAACCGCTGACAAACAGATTCAGCCAATCCCAAACAGGCCGGCCAGGAATTTAAGCACCCAGGAGTAGAACAGGCTCATGGAAACGCAATCCACATCTGTCATTGTGTAGGCTGCCAGAGACGGCAGTCCCTCAATAAAGATCTGTCCCAGATAGGGGGCAACCAGTGCCGGCAATAAAGAAATGAACAAGCCATGTACAATACATGCAATAATCGTACCGCGCCTGCCGCCTGTGGCATTGGCAAAAATACCGGCCGTACCTCCGGCAAAGAAATTTGACATAATTCCGGGAATAACCATAGGCAGTCCAAATACAGGCCATAGGAACATTCCTACCACTGTACCGATTGTGGTAAATACAAAGCCGTACACAATGGCATTCGGTGCAAAGGTAAAAAGCACCGGGCAGTCCAATGCCGGACGCGCACCAGGAACTACCTTCTCAGCGATTCCTGCAAACGCGGGAACCAGCTCGGCAATAAGCAGGCGGACACCTGTAAGGAGAACAAACAGGCCGGCGCAGAACATGATACCTTGTATGATGGCAAATACAATATAATTCTTATCCCCAGCAGCTTCCGCAACCACCTCCGGCCCGGCCAATACCGCCATGATGACATACAGCGGAACCATCACAGAGCCCACGGCAAGATATGTATCCTGTAAAAAAGAAAGTTTAGCCGGGAATTTTATATCCTCGGTGGATTTTGCAACATCACCGGTCAGCTTTGAAACACCTGCGCTGAGCAGGTAGCCCAAGGTACAAAAATGCCCAAGGGCAATATCGTCACTGCCTGTAATCTTACGGACAACGGGCTGTGCAAGTGCAGGAAATAAGATACAGCATATCCCGCCAAGTACTGCGCCTATAAGCACGGCGCTCATGTGGCTGAAACCACACAGGCCCACGCCAAACAGTATGCTGGCCATGGCCATATAAATCGGGGCCTCTCCATTAAGGAATACATACTTCCATCTGGTCAGCCGCGCAATAACCAGGTTTACCACAAAAATGCCTGCGTATGCCAATGCAATATCACGGCCTATCATATCATTCTGCATTGCAACGGCCAGCACCGCTTCAATGGATGCCACTGACCCCTGGATTCCAAGGCCGGCCGCAAACCATGTGCCAAAAGGTTCCAGCGCCCCCACGATAACGCCTGAACCAGCGGACAGGATCATAAATCCCATCATTGTTTTAAATGTGCCGCTAAAGCAGGCGCCGGCGGACTTTTTTTGTAAAATCAGCCCCAGCAGGGCAACAATCCCCAATACCATTGCTGCATTTATCAGGATGTTGTCAATGATAAATGTTAATATACCCATACTTACCTCCTTTTGTCCATACAGGATACTTTCTAAATACTACCGCATATTTATAACCAGTTATTCTCTTGTAAAACCTTCTGCAGTTTTTCCCGAATCTCCTGTCTGTTTACCAGACTCTTAAGATAGATTTTGTTGGGGAATAATTGGGTTTTAAAGTTGATTCCAGCTATCAGGATATCCGCCTGCTTAGAAGAAGCGGATAGCATGTCACTATGATCAACATGCGCCTGCACCCCCAATTCTTTTAAAACTGCCTCCACCGCCATCTGGCACACCAAGCTGCTCCCGCAGCCATTGCCGCAAACCATCAGAATATTAATCATCGTATCTTCACACCCCCTTTCCATATGAAATCAAACTGCATACCTTGCTAGAAATTGCAAGATATTTGTTCTTTTTTACAACTTTAAAGTTTTTTATTTCAAAACCAATCATTTCCTTTCTTTTATCATAAACCTTTATTTAAAAATGTCAATATATTTTTAGATTAAAAGAGCACTTTTTTCACCATTATGAACAAAATCATGCAAAAATCCCCCGGCTATGAACAGCAAAATAAAAATCAAAAAATATTTCTTGCAATATCTTGCAATTATTCACAAAAAAGTTTATAATGGCCTCATCAAATGTTAAAACTTGAGCGAAAGGAGAAAGGTACCATGCTTTTTAAAGATATTGTAGATGCCAAACGCTGCGCCTTTTTTAACGATGCCGCGGACTGGCGTGACGCAATCCGCAAAAGCTGCATCCCACTAAAAAAAACAGGCTGTGCAACGGCGGATTATGAAGAACGTATCATTCAATGCGTAGAAGAATTTGGTCCCTATATTGTAATTGTACCGGGCTTGGCCATTCCGCACTCAACAAAAGGTTCTCCAGGTGTCACCCAGACTGCCATTGCCTTCACAAAATTTGAAAAGCCGGTATCCTTTGACCCCGCGGACAGGGAAAAAGACGCCACGCTTTTCTTCACACTAGCAGCCGTGGATGATGAAAAGCACCTGGAAAATATGCGCCAGTTATTTACCATTCTTTCAGATGGGCAGATACTGGAACAGCTGTCACATGTAAAAAGCGAAGACGACCTGCTGGAATTGGACAAGGCCCTGAGCCGGATGCCGTTCGTATAATAGCACAAAAATAAATTTTGAAGGAGGATACTTTATGATTGACACAAGTTGTTCCATTTTCTGGAAGGAAATCTTCCAACAGCCAAAGGCTGTTGCTGACTGTATTGCGGCAAACCGCGACCTTTGCCGGAAGATCGGCGAGGAGGTCAAGGCCCGCGGAATCAAAACAGCAGTATTGGCAGGGCGCGGTTCCAGCGACCATGCAAACCTGGTAGGGCGGTATCTGCTGGAAACAAAATGCGGCATGGTAGTCAGCATCAGTGCCCCCAGCGTGGTCACGGCATATAAGTCAGCCCCGGATTACTCCAATGTCCTAATGATAGCGGTATCCCAGTCCGGCGCGGCCCAGGACCTCTTTGAGGTAATGAAGGAATGCGACAGGCAGGGCGGCGTCTGCGTAGGCATTACAAATGTGGAGGATTCCCTGATGACGCAGGCCGGCAGCTACAGGCTTAACAAACATTGCGGCCCAGAACAAAGCGTCACTGCCGGAAAGTCATATATGACACAGGTGACCATACTTACCATGATTGCCGCGTACATATCCGGTGATGGGGAATTGCTGGATACCTTGGATAAGGCCCCGGAAATCGTGGCCGCAGCCCTTACAGGATTGGAAGCCCAGGTACGGGATGTGGTGCGCTTTTACAGGGAGACCGAACACCTTCTGCTGGTGGGCCGCGGGTTAATGGACGCCCTGGCGAATGAAGCTGAATTAAAAATACAGGAAACAAGCTATCTGGACGCCCGCTGCTATGGTTCGGCCGATTACCGTCACGGCCCCATTGCCACAGCCCAGCGGTTCGTCCCATACATGTTCTTCCTGGCCGATGAAAAAACAGATTACTGCGGCCAGGCATTGCTCAAACGCCTGAAGGAAGAAGCCGGTATCTGGTGCACGGTCATAACAAATAAGCCGGAACTTGCGGCCCTTGGTGATACAAGCGTGCTCCTGCCCCCGGAATACGATGGCATAAAGGCCGTATTCACAGCCGCTGTTTTTGCGCAGATGTTCTCCTGCCTGTGCAGCCTAAGCCGCGGCTTTGATCCCGACGCCCCCAAAGGTGTAAGCAAGAAGACAGTTACCGTTTAGTATCCCTTTGCAGAAAACAGAAAGGATTGAGAATCATGAGCACAACAGAGATATCCATGCTGCGCTACATCCAGGAAACGCCTGACCAGGTACGCGCCAATATCGGGGACAGCAAAAATCTGACCAGACGCATGGTGGACCTCTTCCTGAGCCACCCATACCGGACCATCTGGCTGGTTGCCTGCGGTTCAAGCTGCAACGCCTGCCATTGCGCCCGCTATTACATGAAGAGCCGGCTTGGTGCAGAAGTAAAAATCGTTACGCCATTCACATTTAACCACTATGAACATGACATGACACCAGAGGATTTCGTGGTATGCATATCCCAGAGCGGATGCAGTACAAATACAATTGAATCACTGCGCCTGTGCCGGAAGCTGGGCGTTCCGGCCATCGGGCTTACAGGCAATATCCATTCGGATTTCAAGAATGAGGCAGATGAGGTCATAGACTTTGGACTGGGAAGTGAAAAACTGGATTTTGTCACAAAAGGAGTCGTAACCCTGACAGCCTTTTTAATGCTGTTTGCCCTTCATGCGGCCCGCGCCCAGAACATACTCAGTGATGAAGACGTAATCGCGGATAAAAAACAGATGATGGCCTGCATGGACAGTTACGATGCCCTGATTGCGGCATATCCCGCTTATTTCGAGGCAAACAAGCAAAAGCTTCTTTCCATGGAACGGGTGTATCTTATCGGCGCCGGGGCAAACTATGGCACGGTATTGGAAGGAGCAGTAAAAATCGGGGAGACCGTACATATCCTGGCCGTGGGATATGAGATAGATGAATCCATCCACGGCCCCCAGATTCAGTTGACGCCTAATTATAATCTCTTCTTTTTAGACCCGGGTGATGAAACGAGCACACGCATCCGGCAGGAGTGGCAGGCCGCGCAGAAAATAACAGACCGCGTATTTGCCCTTTCAAACAACCCGGACCTTAAAGGGACAGGGGTCATGCGTGTGCCCGCTGTGGAGGACGAATTGTTCAGCCCGCTGTACAGCCTTGCATTTGTACAGCTGACCGCCTATTATGTGGCTGAAACAAACTATACCTGGCATCAGCATCCGTTATTGCAGGATTTTAAAACAATGCTGTCAGGCAAGTCCGACACATATAAAGCCTATGACTGCACTTAATAACCACCATCCCACGGCTATAGCCGCACCGTATTCTAAAATCCACTTTAAGGAGGTATGATTCATGGAAGCAGCAGAACGGAAGACACTTAAGAAATTCTCGGCACAGCTCAGGATTGATCAGCTGGAAATGTTTAAACAGCGGGGTATGGGACATATTGGCGGATGCCTGTCCGTTACGGAACTTATCAGCGTACTATATGGGAAACAGATGAAATATGACCCTGCCAACCCTGATTGGAAGGGACGTGATTACCTGGTCATGAGCAAGGCCCATGCAGCCCCGGCAGTAGAAGCAGCACTGGCCGAAAAAGGATTCTTTGACAAACAGCTTTTACTCACAATGGATAATATCGGCACGCATATCCCAAGCCATGTTGACCGCCTGTTAACACCTGGCATTGACGTTACCGGAGGTTCTCTGGGACAGGGGGCCAGCATTGCTGCGGGTATTGCCTACGGCCTGAAACATGAAGGTGTCAATGACCAGTATGTGTACGTATGTATTGGCGACGGCGAACTCAATGAAGGCCAGAACTGGGAGGCCTTCCAGTTCATGGCCCATAACGGCTTAAATAACTGTATTGTATTCATTGATAACAACAAACGCCAGCACGACGGATACTGTAACGATGTCCTTAAACCTTTCAGCTATGAAGAAAAAATGAAGGCATTCGGGTTCTGGTGCAAAACAGCAGACGGTGCCAGCGAGGAAGCCATAGACAATGCGATCGAAGAAGCTAAACAGGTAAAGGACAAGGCTGTATGCATTGTCCTGGATACAATTAAAGGTCAGGGCGTAAAATACTACGAGGATATGCCGGATAACCATTCCCCTAAGGTATTCGAAGAAGGACGCGCCATGATTGACGCTGCCATCGCAGAACTTAAAAAAATCACGGAGGAGGAGTAAGGGCTATGCTGAAAAAAAATAGGACAAAAGAACCGGGCGGCGAACTGCGCAACCAGTTTGGGGCCACCCTGAAAGAACTGGCCGAAACAGATGACCGGATCATGATACTGGATGCAGACCTTGGCGGCGCATCATTTTTCCTCAGGTTTAAGGAAAGCCATCCTGACCGGTTTATAGATACAGGTATCTGTGAGGCAAACATGTTTGGTGTTGCTGCCGGGCTTTCCTTGCGCGGATACACTCCATTTGTACATACAATGTCTGCATTCGTAACACGCCGTGCCCTTGACCAGCTTTATATTTCCTGCGCCTATCAGAAAAATACCATAAATATCTTTGGGTCCGATCCCGGCTTTTGTTCCGGGTTTGACGGAGGAAGCCATTCCTGCTTTGAAGACCTTGCCGTCATGCGCACCATTCCGGGCGCCATAGTATGCGATCCCTGCGACCAGGTACAGCTGGACTGGATGGTCCGCGAATGTGCATCACGCCGGGACGGCGCCATACACTACATCCGCGCTTACCGCAAAAATGTGCGTGAAGTATATGAGCCAGGCACGGTATTCGGGATAGGAAAAGGCCAGGTACTGGTACCTGGTTCTGACGTATTGTTAATAGGCAGCGGATATCTGATGAGCGATGCCCTGGATGCTGCCGAATCCCTGAAGGAAAAAGGCATCAGTGTGGAAGTGGTGGACCCGGTTACCGTAAAGCCCTTTGATGAGGAGCTTATCCGGAGAGAGGCCCAGGGCAAAAAGCTGGTGGTTACGTATGAGAACCACAGTGTGATAAACGGAATCGGCAGCGCCGTGGCTGACGTACTGGCCAGGCATGGCGCAGGCGTTCCACTGTTAAAAATCGGCGTTAATGATGTATTTGGACAGGTCGGCACAGTGGATTTACTGAAAATAGAATTCAAGCTCACAAGCAACGATGCGGTAAACGCGATCCTGGCCGCCCTATCCAAATAAACATACATGGACAGACTGCCAAAAACCGTCAGGACCAGGCATATCATTACCTGGTCCTGACGGTTTTTGGTCCTTAGGCCTCACAGGACATCTATGTCAATCAATTTGAACCACAATAAAATTAGGGGGAAGCAGTATATCCTGCTCCTGGGGAGGGCTGACTATTATGCTGTCAAATGCACTCAGGTTCGAAAAACGGCAGAAACTTGTCTTCCCAAGTTTGCTGGAATCAGCCAGCAGATAGTTCTTATTTGAATACTTCATTGCAACTTCCTTAACGGGAACCGTATCAATATCATCATTGTATACCATCTGGTGCACAAGTTCAATTCCCGAACACCCAAAGAACGCATGGTCAAAATGAAATTGGGATACCATCTTCTCAGTATATACTCCCATTGTACTCTCATGAAACTGTGTATAGTGGCCTCCCAGGAGGAAGATATCAACATTCATCTTCTTTAACCTTCGCGGAATCAGAAGATTATGCGTAACAATCTTGATCTTTTTATCCTGGAGGAAATCAATCATGGGAGCAATGGTGGTACCGCCGTCAAGGAATACGCAGTCCCCGTCCTGAACAAAACTAGCTGCAAATTTAGCAATGGCGTTCTTTTCCTCTGTGTATTCAGTAAGCTTCTCACTGGTCACAAGCGGTGTAACATGATCTGGTACAACTGGTTCCACGCGCTTGGCTCCTGAACGGACACGGACAACAAAGCCCTCTTTGTCAAGCCGTTCAAAATCACGGCGGACCGTTGCTTCTGAAACATCCAGCTCGGATGCTATTTCCTTAAGTGAAACGGTATTTTTATCCCTCAGCTTATTTAAAATATAGCTGGCGCGTTCTGTTGCAATCATAGTAAGCACCCCTCACAGTATAATACTTGCAAATTATTACAAAAAATTGCAAACTCTGTTTGCATTTGTCATATATAGAATAACCCATTCCGCAACAAATTACAAGCTGTTTTCTAGAAAGAAGTCTACCCTTGCCCATAATCCTTAACCCGCCCCAACGGCAGCCTCAGCACCCGGTTAATCCCAACCTGCTCAACAAACCGCTTATTGTGGCTGACCACCATGATGGTCCCTTCAAACCGCCTGAAATTCCTTCCGACAACCTCCTGGGTTTCAGGGTCAAGATGATTGGTGGGTTCATCGAGGATAAGAAAGTTGGCCTTTTGCAGCAAGATCCTGCACAGTGCAATACGGGCTTTCTCACCCGGTGACAGGACCTCAGCCTTTTTATTGATATCGTCTTCATAAAATAAAAAATTGCTTAAAGCAGAACGCAGCTGTTTCATCGTGCATCCCTGGGCACTGACATTTTCCAGAACTGTTCAAGCTGTTCAAGTTCCTGGGCATAATAGGCCACATCCGTATTGGGATGGAACCGGATGTTTCCTCTGTCAGGCGTCTGGATACCCATCATCAGCTTTAACAGTGTGGACTTTCCAACCCCATTTTCGCCAACCACCAGAAAGCGTTCCTTTGCGTTAATATGAAAATTCAGGTCCCTGTACAGGTACGGCTGGTTTGGATAATGAAACCACAGTCCTTCTACTTCCAGTGGGATACCGGCGCCCTCCCGCAGGGGGCGAATATCCATTTTAACGCGCCTGCAGGCCCCTTCGCGCCTGTGCAGCGCATCCTGTTTCTTCTCCAGGCGCAGCGCCCGCTCCTGACCCATGCGCTTAATGGCATGATTGGTACGGCTTGCCTGTCTTGCCCTCTGTACA
>OBYZ01001224.1_pt1 | contig 11374 bp, 10 predicted proteins | sample 1501501 | NCBI WGS metagenome assembly OBYZ01 (sample SAMEA2580213, study PRJEB22360) | human gut metagenome | biome: human gut; feature: human-associated habitat; material: faeces | place: Denmark | collected 2008/2010
ATTGTGCCCGTAGAAATAAAAACAGACGATAAAGGAAATATTGTAGCCGTTGAAGCGGGGCCTAATAATTGGAAATTAGATCGAGAGGCTTACCCCATCTTTGAAGAGGCTGCCAAAGAAGCGGCTTGGAATACAAAGCATGTCGATACAGAGGAAGAATTGGTGATAACTATTCCAGTTAGTATTGTTATGTTATCCGGTGATAAGCCTAAGAAAAAATAAAGGAGCACTTATGGAATCTACAAAAGATTTAGAGCAATATACTTATGATCTACTGGCGGAGCGTGGTGTTACGCTAGAGGATATTGCAGAGCTCGTTTTATACGTTCAAAAACCGTATATGCCGAATTTAAAGATTGAAGAGTGTCGTGAGCATGTGGCATCTGTGCTTTCAAAACGAGAGGTACACAATGCGATAATTACGGGCATTGAGCTCGACAAGTTAACAGAACAAAATAAATTGTCTCAGCCTTTGCAACGCATCGTGGCTAATGATGAAAGCCTCTATGGTATCGATGAGATTCTAGCCTTTTCCATCGTTAATCTGTATGGCTCTATAGGCTTTACGAACTATGGCTATTTAGATAAGGTAAAGCCAGGTATTATTAAGAAGCTAGATAGTGAAGAGGGCGGTCACTGTAATACATTCCTCGATGATCTTGTAGGTGCCGTGGCGGCCGCTGCAGCAGGAAAGCTAGCTCATAATGAGCCACACCGCGTACGTCATGCGTTAGCTGAGGAAAAAGAATAAATTTCTAGTATTGATGTCATTGAGTATAAAGAGTATAACTAGTATAGTGAATAAATAATTTATTACTGGTAGGTTATATACAGGAGGAACTATGCAAAAGGTTCTAGTTGTTATTGATATGCAAAAAGATTTCGTAGATGGCGCTCTTGGTTCAGCTCAAGCACAGTTAATCGTAGATAATGTGCGCCAAAAAATTGAGAACCATGACGGGCCTATTATCTTTACGCGCGATACGCATGATACTAATTATCTTGAAAGCCAAGAGGGCAAGTTCTTGCCTGTTACACATTGCGTGAAGAATACAGAGGGCTGGCATATTGTGAAAGGTTTAATCGAAGCTGCAGAAGGGCGTCCTGTCATGAGCCCTGTATCCTTTATCGATAAGCCAAACTTTGGATCCTTTGAATTATTATCCCGTTTGGAAGGCATGAACTCGGTAAATCCTATTGAGTCTATTACGCTTGTTGGTTTATGTACTGATATTTGCGTTGTTTCTAATGCTATTATACTGAAAGCAGGCTTGCCAGAAATCCCCGTTTATGTAGACTCTAGCTGCTGTGCAGGCGTCACGGAAGAATCCCATCAAGCAGCATTAACAACAATGAAAATGTGCCAATGTATCGTTGAATAACTAACATAAAGGCTATAGGAAATCCTATAGCCTTTTTACATGGAAAATCATATTGACGATTTTCTATATGCAATGTACAATAAATAAAGAATGATAATTTATATCAATTAAATAAAGTAAAGATGCAGGTGCATCGAAACGCTTTCACAAGAACCACACCATGTTCTGGGAAATCATGACAAAACCAGATACGTCTAAATTGGAAGGCCCTTTGAAAGAGGCTATCGATGCTGAACTTGGTGGCTATGATGCCTTTGTTGAAAGCTTCTCCGCTGCAGCAGCAACACGCTTCGGCTCTGGTTGGGCATGGCTTGTGGTAAACAAAGATGGTAAACTCGAAGTGACATCTACTGCGAATCAAGACAATCCTCTGTTAGAAGGCAAAAAAGCCATTCTTTGCTTAGACGTTTGGGAACATGCATACTACTTGCACTACCAAAACCGTCGCCCGGACTATATCAAGGAATTCTTCCGCGTTATTAACTGGGATAAGGTTTCTGAAAACTACGAAAAAGCCTTGAAACCTCATCATCAATAAGATAGCTTTAAATCCTCTCAAAACTAGATATATTTTAATAGATAACGGATAGTTCATATATTCTCCGCCATACTTGACTGGGGATGTATTATCTATCCGTTATTTTTATATATAAATGTTGATATTTTTGGAAAGAACTTTCAAAAGTATAGCCATGGATACAGATTTTATAATCGATATCGTTTATCATAGGGTCATAGGTTATTTTAGATAAACCTTTCACAGTATATATTGCCTTGTATACACAGTGGTACGTATAGAGGGCTACTCACATAAGTAATAAACAATATTTTTGACACGAGGGGATCAAAATGGAAAAGAAATTAGATTTGTCCAAATCCGTATATGATTTGGTAACAGAATATCCTGAAGTAGTAGATATTATGAAAAGCTTAGGGTTCAGTGAAATCACTAATAAAGTGATGTTGAACTCTGTTGGTAAAATCATGACTATTCCTAAAGGGGCTAAAATGAAAGGCGTATCCATGATCGATATCGTGAGCGCATTCATGAAAGCTGGTTTTACCTTGGAAGGTGAAATGCCAAATCTACAAGGTGATGATGCATCTGCTAAAGATGCTCCTGTAGAGACTGCTGCTACTCAAGTAGAGGAGCCTAAAGCTAGCCAAAATACAGAAACTAATGAAGAGGACACTGTTACAGATAGCGAACGTGTAGAACAATTGAAAGGCTTCTTGAAACGGTTAGGTACTGGTGAAGAGCTTGGTGCTGTTCGTGAAGACTTTGCGAGCCAATTCAAACATGTTGAGGCTAGTGAAATCATGAAAGCTGAACAAGGTCTTATGCGTGAAGGTACACCTTTAGAAGAGGTACAACAATTATGTGACCTTCACTCTGCGTTATTCCATGGTTCCACCATTCATGAACAAATGGATGCAGAACATGCTAAGGTAGAAGCGGTTCTAGAAGCTCAAGAAAAGAGCAAGAGCGTTGTGGCTTTGGTAGAGACTGCAGGTCATCCGTTAAACCGATTAACAGAAGAAAATAAAGCGCTCGATGAGTTGATTGAGGCTATTCGTCCAAAAGTAGCAGACAAAACTGCCACTTATGATGATGTGAATACAGTGCGTCAACTATCTGTTCACTATGCTAAAAAAGGCGATTTATTATATCCAAAATTGAAAGTGGATTATGCAATCGGTGGTCCATCCATGGTTATGTGGACTGTTGATGGTGATATTCGCGACCAATTAGGAGATTTAGCAAAATCTAGCCAAAGTGTAGATGATTGGTATAGACGTTTTGATGAGCTTCTTACACGTGCTCAAGAAATGATCTACAAAGAACAAAATATCTTGTTCCCAATCTGTGCAGAAAACTTCAGCAAAGAAGATTGGTATCAAATTTACAAAGATACAGCGCAGTATGAAGACATCTTTGGGGTAACACGCATTGCTTGGCCAGAAGCTGATGCCGCATTAGCTGCGCAAATTACAAAACCAAGTGGTGATAATAATGCTATCGGTTTAATTGGTGGTACTTTAACTGTAGACCAACTAGATGCTATGCTCAATACAATGCCAATGGAGGTAACCTTCGTTGACCATGAAGATATTAATCGTTACTTCAACGATGGTGAAAAGGTATTCAAACGTCCTACTACAGCAATTGGTCGTGATGTGTACTCCTGCCATCCACCAAAGGTAGAACCGATTGTACGTGGTATTATCGACTCCTTCCGTAAAGGTGACCGCGATAATGTGGCAGTATGGCTTGAAAAACAAGGCCGTCCATTCTATGTAAACTACATGGCTGTACGCGACCAAAATAATAACTATATTGGTACATTAGAACTCGTACAAGACATGCAATTTGCAAAGGAACATTTCGATAGAATTAAATAAAAACTAGTGTAATACTAGTTGTGTGATACAGTGAAACTTTGATACAAAAAGGCTGCTCTAACATTGAATGATGCTAGAGCAGCCTCTTTTATTTGTACGAAATGAATTCTCTAATATGATTAATGTATTTCCTGAATTAATGTATTTTTTGATAAGAGGTACCCATTAAGGATGTACGTACTTGATAATATTATGGGTAGCAGTCTTGATATTTTCAAGGCTAGTAGCCAAGTTAAGTCGCACAAAGGTGGCGTAGTTTTCGCCGCCAAACCATTCGCCAAAGCTTGGTGCGATACGGCATTTATTTTCGAATAAGTCGTGCATATCTTCAGCTTTAACATAGGCACCAAAATCAATCCATGCTAAATAGGTGCCGTCCATAGGGCTGATGTGGATTTGTGGTAATGCCGTACAAAGCTCTCGGCACAGATATTCATAATTTTCACGTATAACAGCCAGTACATCTGTGAGCCATGCCTCCGCCTCTGGATGTGTGTAGGCTACAGTGATGGCCGTTTCGGCAATAACGTCGGAGTCCGTATGGTACACATGAGTTTTATAGGCATTGTATTGGCCCCTCAGTTTTTCGTTGGGAATGATAACCTCTGCGTGATGCAAGCTAGCCATATTAAACGATTTTGACAGGGAAGACATAGCAATAATGTTATCCGCATAGGCACCGCTAGCTACTGTTAGAGCCGATGTAAATGGTGTTGAACCTGTGATGAGATCCTGATGGATTTCGTCGCTGATGATGAGCACCTTGTGTCGCTCACAAATGCTAAATAACCGATCCATCTCATTTTCTGTCCATACGTGACCTACAGGGTTGTGTGGATTGCAGTGAATGAACAGTTTGACATCGTGCTTGGTAATTGCTGTTTCAAAGGCCTCGTAATCTACGGTGTAGCGATTATGGTCACTGCGTTTCATAGGAATAGCGATGATCTGGCGCTGTGCATCGCTAGCGCTCGTATCAAAGGCGCCGTACACAGGACTTAGAACGGCAATGGCATCATTTGGTTTTGTGAAAGCCCCAATACACCACATAATGCCTGTAATGACATTTGGAGCGCTGGTGAGCCAGTCTTTAGAAAGTATACAGTTGTGGCGCCGCTTATACCAATCTATGACTGCTTCAAGATACTTGGGATTTGTCATGGTATAGCCTAAAGGTTGGGCTTTTACATAGGTGCAAATAGCCTCTTGTATGCACTGAGGCGGCATAAAGTCCATATCGGCCACCCATAGGGGTAATAAGTCGATGCGGCTAAATTTTAAGTGCTCGCCGTCCCATTTGCGAGAATGGGAACCGCGGCGATCGATATAGTATGTTTCAGTAAAGTCTATTGTGTTCATAGTGAACCTCTATACGTGTATGTTAATATGGTGGGAATTAATTACTCTATCTATTATCAGTATACATGCATAGATATATATGTAAATATACACTTAAGAATTGCTGCTACTGTATCTTCTGTTTCTATGCAATCCTTGCATGAATAGGGGCTATATTGGTATACAAAAGGTGCTATATTTGCTTGACTGTTAGGACTTTCACAATTTAGAATATACTATAGAATAGTGTGTGTCTGACCAGTGACCACACGACTATCGAATGGTTACAAAAGATAAATCTTAGCAGCATGTGGCGGCATCCCTATGTGAGAGGGCTCATCGGATTGCTCAGGTACATGCAACGCTGTATAAGTATAGTACTGGATCCTTATTAGGAGGCATGTGCCATGAGTAACGAATTAAAACCACTACATTTTGATGCGGATTATACAATGGAGGAAGCGCTCGCTGAGGCGAAACGTTGTCTGAATTGTCCAAAACCATTGTGCCGTATGGGTTGCCCTATTGAAAACGAAATCCCTCGTTTTATCCAAGCTATTGCACACGGTAACTTCGGTTTAGCCAACGATATCTTGGCAGAACGTACAAACTTGCCATCCATTTGTGGCCGCGTATGTCCACGCGAAAACCAATGCGAAGGTAACTGTATCATGAATAAGGCGAAGAAACCGCCTATTAATATCGGTAAATTGGAACGTTTTGCTGCTGATTTTGAAAGCATCAATGAACTTCGCAAACCTAAGAAAATCAAACAAGATCTTGGTAAGGTTGCCGTTGTAGGTTCCGGTCCTGCAGGTTTGTCCGTAGCCGGCGATATCGCTAAACTTGGCTATGATGTAACTGTATTTGAAGGCCAATCTGAACCAGGTGGCGTACTTTTATTCGGTATTCCTGAATTCCGTTTGTCTAAATCCGTTGTACGTCGTGAGATCGCACGTCTTGAAGGTTTAGGCGTTAAATTCGTATGTAACACATTTATCGGTCAAGATAAAACATTGGACGAACTTTTCGCTGAAGGTTTTGACTCCATCTTTATCGGTACTGGTACACATATTCCTCAAGAAGTACGTATGGAAAACGATGAAGTTCATGGCGTATTCCAAGCTATGTACTTATTGACTAATGTACAGCTTGTAGAAAATGGCGAGCTTGATGAAGCTCAAATTCCTGTTAAAAAAGGGGACCGCGTAATTATCATCGGTGGTGGTAATGTAGCGATGGATGCGGCTCGTACATGCGTACGCTTAGGCTGTGAATCCGTCACTGTAGCATATCGTCGTAGCCAAGAACAAATGCCAGCATTGTTGTCTGAATATGAAGAAGCACGTGCCGAAGGCGTTCAATTCCAATGGTTCGCTTCTCCAGTAGGCGTAGAAGGTAAAGACAAGGTAGAAGGCTTCAAATACGAAGTGATGGCTCTTAACGAAGATGGTGCTGGTATCCACGGTACTGGTAACTTCCAAGTTATGCCTGTAGATAAAATCATTATCGCTGCTGGTCACAAACCAAATGCACGTCTTATCGGCGAAGGTAATAACTTGAAAGTAGATGAAAAAGGCTATATCATTACATCTGAAGATCCATATGGTATGACTAATCGCGCTGGCGTCTTCGCTGGCGGTGACGTTGTACATAAACCTGCTACAGTAGTACTCGCTATGCGCGAAGCTAAAAAAGCTGTTGACGGCATGGTTAAATACATGGAAATCAAAAAAGCTCAAGAAAGTGCTAATCAATAATCTTATAGAGATAATCAAAGGGGACTATACTTACTATAGCCCCCTTTTTACTACCCTCTTTTTACTATAAGGATTTGATTATTATAGTGTTTTAATAGTGTTTTATTATTGGTTTCAGTTTACGGTCAAAGTAGAGGGTCATGTATATATGTACTTATTATGATGTAGGCTAATCCAGTGTGATATTAGAATTCAAATTTGTGTTTTCTGTATAGATAATGTAAAGAAATTACGATAAATGCTTATAAAACCTGAGCTTATCGAGTGCAACACTTGTATTTTTAGTCTTAATTACCTCTAGATATACTAAAATTCCACGAATTGATGAAATCGGACATAACTTAATATGCAAAGAAAAAAGCCTCGATAGAACTAATTTATGCCTTAGTTTTTATGGAGGCTTTTCTGTTATCGCATTTCAACTGCTACTAGTCACGGCCTTGGGCTAGACGTATAGTAAAGGCATAACCATGTGTTGAGTGTGAAAGTAGATAGAGGTTGCTATGAATCCTATCCTATGTTGTCGTGATATACAAGTTCGACAAGAAGTTCACAAACTCGGTGTGTTGATTTTGCTTTGGCGTAGACAATTGGGAATGACACAGTATCAATTAGCAGATAAATCAGGTCTAGCTCAATCTTATATAAGTGATCTTGAAAGTGGTGCTATTGATCCGCGGTGGTCCACAATTTATAGGGTTGTATCTGGATTAGGGCAAATGAGCGTACAAGATTTTCTAAATGGTCCACAAACCATTAGAAGCCTAAGGATTCATTGATGATAATAATCTCCATGGTTTGCATGTTACGCATCTTTTTATAGTAAATAGTTAAGGCATTACATATACGATCTGGAGAGCCGCAGTCGTAGCATTTTTCGTCCAAGGTAGCACACGGATTGAGAGAGCTCTTTTTGTTTTTCTTACTGTTAAGTGGGGCTGCTACATTTCGTGCTCGATAAATGGCGGACGCTAAGTCAGGGGTGATTTTGTTAACTCCTAATACAAAGAATACCTCTTGAGAACCAAATAGAGAGGCCGCCACACGATTGCCTGTGCCGTCGATATTCACCATCTCTCCCGTTTGTGAAAGGGCGTTTACCGAGGTGAGAAATACATCGCGTCCCATTGTGCGTAACGCAGTATCGCGAAAGCTTTCACCGGGCAGTGGACGCTGAATGTCTGTTATATCCTCGTTGACCTCAGATAAAGCATCATGAACACCTATTTCTAATAAAGTGCGAGAATCGCCAATGGCTACACATTTGTTTTGAATGCGATTTTTTAGATACGCAATGGCTTCGGCGCCCGTTTCAAAATAATGAACTACGAATTTATTGCGCTCTAAAGCTTTGATCGTTTTCTCTATATCGATGGGGGTATCGTTGTTTTGAGGATTGATAACTGCGTTAATCGTCGTTTCTGTATTGGCCATGAGTCCTCCTGAATAGGTGTTTGTGATTAGAAGCTAATGTTTCGATTAGTAGTGTTTGCTATTTACTATTGTATCGTTTTATAGGCTTAGAGTTCAATGAAAGCTATATATCTTCCTTGGTATAAGAACAAATAGAGGTGAGGTATTATAATTTATTAGATTAATTATAGGAATAAAATCCAAATTATGTATCTATACAATAAAACTTTGGAATGAAATCCAACTTTGTGGTAATATTAGTATAAAGTTGGAATGGAATCCAAGTTTTGTAGGTAGTCGATATGATGACTGACAATAACAGTAATTGGGTTCCATCTATGAGCACATACATAGATGAGGAGGCCCTTATGAAGTTGATTCAGCGCCATGGGTATATAGAGTTTTTACGACGGAATCGTGAACGGTCTATTATTAAAGTCGTTTCTGGCATACGTCGTTGCGGTAAATCGACATTATTTCGTCTGTTTAAGGATGAGCTACTAGCAGAGGGAGTAAAACCGGAACAGATTATATCTATAAATTTTGAGGAGTTAGAATACGAACCTTTACGAGAGTATCATGCGCTGTATCAATATATATTAAATCAAATGCAGCCTAATCAAATGAACTATATTTTTCTTGATGAGATTCAGCATGTCGATCAATTTCATCGTGTTGTAGATAGCCTATTTGTAAAAGAGAACACGGATATTTATATTACAGGTTCAAATGCATATTTTATGTCTTCTGATATTGCTACACTATTGACTGGTCGATATGTAGAAATTCAGATGTTACCACTGTCCTTTGCTGAATTTTACTTTAGCAAATATGAAGAACAGCAGTACTCCTTGATTCCTGCCTATGAGGCGTATCTTCGTGAAAGCTCGTTCCCTTATACACAACAATTGGGTGGCGAAGATTTTGATATTCAAGAATATCTTCGGGGGCTCTTTAATACCTTGTTATTACATGATGTAGTAGCTCGATTAAAAATTAATGATGTCATGATTTTACAAGATATTGTGCGATATATTATGGCGAATGTGGGAAGCTTGCTTTCACCAAATAAAATAGCTAAATCTCTTGTTAGTGCTGGCCGAAAGATTGATAATAAAACGGTAGAACGATATTTACAAGGGTTACAAGATAGTTTATTACTATACAAGGTGAATCGCTATGATGTACGAGGCAAAGAATTACTGCGCATTAATGCGAAATATTATAGTGTTGATGTAACCTTGAGAAATTTGATTGTTGGCAATACAAGCCGCGATACAGGTCATATATTAGAAAATATTGTTTTTCTAGAACTCATACGTCGTGGATATACTGTATATGTAGGTCAACTAGCTAAGGGTGAAATTGATTTTGTCGCAGAAAAAGCTGGCATTACTGAATATTATCAGGTTAGTGAGACTGTGCTCGATCCAAATACGTTAAATCGTGAACTGGCGCCTCTAGAGGCTATCAATGATCAATATCCTAAGTTTTTGCTTACCTTAGATGAACTAAATAAAAATGCAAATTATGACGGAATTCAACAACGAAATGTTTTAGAATGGTTGTTAGAGAGCTGTTAACTTGCTATAATAATAGTATTGATATGGCATAAAGCCAATGTTAAGGAGGCAAAAATCGTGGATTTAATTCAAAAATTAAAAGACCAAGTAAAACCATTAGGTAAAAAAATCGTGTTGCCAGAATACAAAGATGAACGTGTATTGAAAGCAACTGAAATCATTTTGAAAGAAGGTTTCGTAACACCTGTATTGGTAGGTAATCCTGCTGAAATCGCTGAAGCTGCTAAAGCTGTTGGCGTATCCATCGAAGGTGCTGAAATCATCGATCCAGCTAACTACGATCGTTACCAAGAAATGGTTGATACATTCGTAGAATTGCGCGCTAAAAAAGGTATGACTCCTGAAAAAGCTGACGCAACTATGAAAGGTGACTGCTTATTCTTCGGCGCTATGCTTGTTCGTCTTGGCGCAGTAGATGGCATGGTTGCTGGTTCTGCTTGCCCAACTGCAAACGTATTGCGCGCTGCATTACAAGTTGTAGGTACTAAACCAGGCCTTAAAACAGTATCTTCTTCCATGTTCATGTTCACAAGCAAAAAAGAATATGGCGACGACGGTATGCTCGTATTCTCCGACTGCGGCGTATTGCCTAACCCAACTAGCGAACAATTGGCTGATATCGCAGAATCCACTGTAGAAAAAGCTCGCAAAGTTGTTGGCATGGCTGATCCTCGCGTATCCATGTTGTCCTTCTCCACTAAAGGTTCCGCTTCCACTCCAGAAGTAGACAAAGTAGTAGAAGCTGTTAACATCTTGAAAGAACGCAACGTTGACTTCAAATTTGACGGCGAATTACAATTGGACGCTTCCATCGTTCCTTCCGTAGCAGAAAAGAAAGCTCCTGGCTCCAACGTAGCTGGTAAAGCTAACATCTTGATCTTCCCTGATCTTCAAGCTGCTAACATCGGTTACAAATTGGTACAACGCTTCTCCGGTGCTGATGCTCTTGGCCCATTGATTCAAGGTTTGGCTAAACCAGTTCATGACCTTTCTCGTGGCTGCTCTGCTCAAGACGTTGTAGACGTTGCGGCTATCGCTGCTGTTGAAAGCATCTAATTTCAACTAAAATTTCATTTGAAACTTTTTAATGAAATAGAAAAAGCTGATTCTTCGGAATCAGCTTTTTTGTTTGTATAAATCTATATAGAAGGTGTATGATTAAGTTGATAATATTTGATTAATATATTTAATCAATGCTTGCGTGAATACACTTGATATGCACAAGTGTAATTGTGTTTAGAGTCGTAAAAAGGAGAGGGCTATGATTTCTGTATTCGACACAAATCCCGTTGTTTTTGAAGGTTCTGATCGTACCTTAACTATTAGTTACAATGGTGTGCTTTGTAAAGATGCTAATGGTACGGTTGTAACTGACATTGATTTTGATGACGTAAATGAGCTATATCTTACAAGATATCTAAATTCAAATTCTAATTATACAATTATGTTTAGAGACCATAATTGGAAAAATATAGAAGGCCAAGATTTAGATACG
>OBYZ01001228.1_pt1 | contig 11331 bp, 7 predicted proteins | sample 1501501 | NCBI WGS metagenome assembly OBYZ01 (sample SAMEA2580213, study PRJEB22360) | human gut metagenome | biome: human gut; feature: human-associated habitat; material: faeces | place: Denmark | collected 2008/2010
ATTTTCATTGCAAATTGCCGAATTCTTGTTACAATAATGATATAAGCCATAATTATGGGTTTACCGATAGAAAGGGACGTTGATATAGATGAAACTTTTAATTGCTGATGATGAGAAGCTGACAAGGGAAGGCATACGGGACAGCCTGGATTTAGAGGCGCTTGGGATATCCGGCGTATTCCTGGCTGATGACGGTGTCCACGGCCTGGAAACCGCTTTAGAGGAATTACCCGACATCGTGCTTACGGATATACGGATGCCGCGGATGAACGGCGTTCAGATGGCGGAGCAGATCCTGGCTGCCAATCCAGGCACTGTCATTATTTTCATGAGCGCTTATTCAGATAAGGAATATCTGAAAGCCGCCATCAAGCTGAAGGCTGTGAGTTATGTGGAAAAACCCCTGGACATGAAGGAACTTAAACTGGCCCTGGGCGAGGCCGTGGAAACACGCCGTACCATGAGCACACGCCTGGCTGCCTCCAGAAGCCATGAAAAGGAGCAATTGGGCCATCTCACCCTCCTGCTGACCGAACCGGAGCCGGAAAGTCTTTGTGAGGCAGTCAGCCTGGTTGGGAGCCTTGGACTTCCCATCACCTCCTCCACCTGCATCTGTGCCCTCATCCTGGACAGCCTGACACCTGTCACCCTGCTTCCTGAAAACAGGATGGATCAGGCCAGGGACGCCTTCAGCAGCATGCTGGCGGACAAGGGGATAGGACAGATGTACCTTGTCAGGGCGGACCGGTATATTATCATATTCCTGTATTCCGAGGCCCGGCAGGAGGAAAAGCTCATTCATGACTGCGCCGTCTTCCTGTCCGGACAGCTGAATGAAATCTCCCGTTTCTTTGTTTCCGTGGGCCCGGTGGTCAGCGGCATGGAACGGGCGCACATCTCCTATATGGAAGCAAAGGAGCATTTAAAACAGAGTTTCTTCCATGAATATGGGTTCATCCTGGACAAGGACACGGTAAATGTCCCCTTCCATCCCCCGGCCGACGTGCTGCTGGAGTTCTCCATGGCCCTGGCCGAAAAGCAGGAGGCGCAGGCGCTTAAGCTGGCAGGACAGCTTTACCGTTCATTTGTGCCAAGTGATGTGCTGGGCCCAAGCCAGGTCAAGGACATCTATTACAGGTATTTAAGCAAGCTGGATGAACACGGCATGAACAATTACATATCCCTGTGGCAGAAAGAGGGGCTGAACACGGAAAGCATCTGGGAGGGCGTCATGGGCTGCGCGACCCTGAAGGAACTTCACGACCTGCTGTGCGCCAAGGTAAGGCAGTTCTTTGAACAGCTGGAGGACAGCCAGGGTGAGAATCCCGTGGTGTTCCAAATCAAGGAATTCATCCAGCAGAATTATGCCGCTCCCTCCCTGTCTGTGCCGGATGTAAGCGAACACGTCCATCTGTCACCCAGCTATGTGTGTACGGTATTTAAAAATGAAACAGGCCAGACCTTAAACCAGTACCTGACGGATTACAGGATCAAGATGTCCAAGCAGTTCTTAAGCGATCCCCGCTATAAGATAGCAGACATTTCCTCCAAGGTGGGCTACAGCGACGGCAATTATTACAGCAAGGCATTTAAAAAAATCGTGGGGCTGTCCCCTTCTGAATACAGGGAGAAGATGCTTTAATGAAAAATCCGATCCGACGTCTGATCCACCGCTATACCTATGATATGCGGCTGAAGACGAAACTGGTCATATCACATATCATCCTGATCCTGCTGCCCACCGCAGTGCTGTCAGGTTTCTTTTTCCTGCGCATTTATGACATTGTCATGAAGGACAGCATCCGGTCCGAGCAGGTGCTGTCCGCCCAGACCGTCAATTCCCTGGAGAACCTGATATCCCACGTGTCCTCATCCTCTGATACAATCACCAACTCCCTGTTTGTACAGGACGTGTTCCGTATCCCCATAGAAGATGCAAAGGATAAGACAATCTCCTCCTCCAGGATGAGCAGCCTCTTCCATCTGGCCCGCAGCATAACGGACGCATCCCTGATTACGGATGTGAAAATATACTATGATGACCAGGCCTACGGCGACCTGCAGCAATACAACCAGCTCAATCAAGCCCTGTTCCAGCCCATGTCCACAATATCCAGCAGCTACTGGTACGGGATTTACAGCACCTCCCACAGCACTTCCCTGCTGTGTCCTGAACTGTACCTGTCCCCCAGCGAGGCGGAGAAGAACGGACGGCTTGCATATATCACGCGGATTCCATATTCGGACAGCGAACCTGCCATTGACAGTTCCAGGAGCGCCTCTGCCTATATAGCAGTTTATTTTTCCAGGACTTCCTTTGATAATGTGCTCAGCAAGGATGCAACCGTCATGGATGAGGCCGCGTTCATCATCAACAGCAGGGATGTGATTGTCTCTGCCTCAGACATGGCCCTGGCCGGGATGTACTATATGCCCCATTCGGAATTCAGCTCACGCATGGGCACGGAAAAGGAGTTTTCCCTGGTTTCATTTATGGACAGTTCCGCCTATGCGGCCTATTTTCCCATCAAGGACACGGACTGGATTATGGTTTCCGTCATTCCAGCCCTCCATATCACGGACGCGGGCCGGGACATGATGACACATTTTGCGCTGATTTACCTGTTCTTTACAGCGATTGCCATGTACATCTCCTTTCAGCTGTCCGGCTCCATAGCGGACCGTATCATAACCGTTGCCCTGCAGATGGAGAAGGTGCGCACCGGACGCCCCCAGCCCCTGGACATCGGGGACACTGGCTGTGACGAGATTGGCGTGCTGGCCGACACCTACAATTACATGACAGAGGAAATCGGGCTTCTCATGGACAGCCAGAAGGAGGCGGCGGACAATCTGCGGCGCGCTGAATTCCGTGCACTGCAGGCCCAGATCAATCCGCATTTCCTCTACAATACCCTGGACATGATAAACTGGCTGTCCCAGACCGGACGGAACCAGGAGGTAACCCAGGCCATCCAGGCCCTGTCCCGTTTCTACAAGCTGACCCTAAGCCGCAACGGGCTCATGAACTCCATTGAGACGGAGCTGCAGCATGTAAGCCTGTATATCAGGCTGCAGAACATGCGCTATGACAACTGCGTCACCTTTGTGATGGATGTGCCGGATGAACTCTATGATTACACCATCCCCAAGCTCACCTTCCAGCCCATTGTGGAAAATGCATTCCTGCACGGCATCATGACAACGGAACAGAAAAAAGGCAGTATCCTGCTCACCGGATGGAAGTCAGGGGATGATATCGGATTCATCATCTCTGACGACGGGGCAGGCATACCGCCTGAAAAACTGGATACCCTGATGCATGACATGGTACATGCCCATATGGATGCCGGGGTAAAGCAGCAGGCTTCCCCCGGGCATATCGGGATTTATAACACAAACCTCAGGCTCAAAAGCCTGTATGGGGAAATGTACGGGCTTTCCTTTACCAGCACGCTGGGAAAGGGGACCGAGGTCACCGTACGGATACCGGCGCGGCATATTACGGACTCGCTGGAGCAGGTGTGATGCAATCCCCCTGTCACCCAATCCCCTTCACCTCCCAGCAATAAGATTCATAAGCCTGGACCAGGTTCATGGAAGCAGTCTCCTTCGCGGCCTTACTTTTAGCATAGTCCGCCTCTCCCTGGAGATATTCTGTATTGGACAGCATGCCTGCCGCCTGCCTGCGCTTTTGGGACTGGTAAACAAGTTCCGCACCTGCGTAGGATTCCAGCGCTGCCTGGTACTGTAAAAGCTGTGCCTGGAGTTCCTGGTAGGCAGCGGTAATGGAGGCTTCTGCGGTTCCCTCTGCCTCGTCCACCTGCCTGAACCTCTGGTTCATCTCCGCTGTGCTGACGGCTTTTGAGTGGCGCTGGTTCTGAACATTGGAGTCATTGCCAATGGCCTTATTCTTATCGCTCTCAAAGTCAATGGCCCCGATGGCGGCCAGGTCCGGCTCGGGTATGGCTCCGATGGATACCGATCCACTGTCCTCCAGCCCCAGCATGTTAAGCAGCTTAAACCGCAGCTGCTTTTCCTGTTCCTTAAGGGAGGCCAGGGATGTGCGGGCCTGTTCCAGACGGTTCTGCCCCTCCTGTACCTCTGCCTGTGTGGCGGTCCCCGCCTGGCCTTTCCTGACAAGGAACTGGTAAGAAGCTTCCAGGGCATTTACGCTTTTTTCCGTGGCCTTAACATTGCTGGCCATCTGATTGTAGGAATTCATCAGGGTCTGGGCCGTGTAGGTATAGGAGTCCGCAGATTTCTCAATGCTTCTGGTGCTCTTTTCATCTGTCAGGTTCTTTATCTGGTTATAGATACGTTTGGCAGAAGATTTTAGCATGGAGGCATTGGAGGCGTAAAGGGCGGCTGTCTCCATTCCCTTGCTGTCCGCGTCATCTTCCATTTCCTCCGCCTTATCTTCCAGGTTATCCTGTTCCCACTTCATGGTGTCCCACATTTCCTGATACGCATTGATGGAATCCTCCTGGTCCTCTATGGTCTTTTTAAGGGTAAGGTTGCCTTCTTTTAGAAGAGTGCGCAGATTGCCGTATTCCACAGTGATTTCCTGGGATGCGGCTCTCTGTGTCGCCGCAGAAGTTTCCATGGATACCCCTGTATCTGTCGTATCTGCTGCATTTTCCGTATCTGCTGCATTTTCTGCATCCGCCGTATTTTCCGCATCCGCCGTATTTTCCGCATCCGTCCCTTCTGCCAGGACCGTCAATGTGCCTGACAGGGCCAAGGTGAGGGACATCATGCCTGACAAAAGCCAATATTTTCCCTTCATCTTCCTGTCTCCTCCTTTCTGATTCCCGCCCCTGTCACGATACGGATGCCAGGCCGTCCACGGCCCAGTCATAGTTGACCTGGGCTGTCAGAAGCGCCAGTTTCTTTGTGCGGACATTTACCTCTGCGGTCGTAAAAGAGGACTTCTGTTTCTGGTAATCATTTCTTGTCATGGTGCCTGCAAGAAGCTTCCTGTCCGCGGCTGCCATGGTGCTGCTCTCTGATTCATATGACTGCTGGGCCTGCACATAATCCTCTTTTGCCAGTATCAGGTCCTGGTACGCGGTCTTCACACTGTTTGCTACAACCTCCTTCTGGTTCTTATAGGACTGTTCCAGGCTTTCCCTGTTGGAGGTGCTGACCGCATGACTAATCTGTTTTTCCAATATCTTCAGGCTGTAGTTGTTCTCCAGCGCTTTTGTGATATCTGATTCCAGGTCGATGGCGCTGGTTCCGGCAATGTCCGGCTCCGGCACATCGCAGATTTCCACATCCGCCCCATAGGTCCAGCCCAGCATCAGACACAATTCTTCCTTGGTCTTATCAAGGCTGGTCCGGGCTGACAGGATGGCGGCTTCTGCCGAGGACACGGACTCTTTTGCCGAGAGCACATCCGCCTGGGTGCCCATGCCTGCGTTTAACTTCGTGACCGTGGAGTCATAGGCCAGCTGGGCCTGGACCTTGCCCTCATTTAGGTTCTCCAGGTTATATGCCTGGGTCCAGTAATTAATCATGGAGGTCTGGGCCTGCTTCACCAGGGTGGCTTCTGTCTGGTCGTATCCTAACTTCTTAATCTCCCCGTCATCCACATTATCATCGCCCTGCTCCCTCAGCTTATCCACCTGGATCTGGCTGTTCAGATAGGAGGACAGCCTGCTGGCAAAATCGGAATCACTTGAGTCAGGATAATCCATGGCTCCGTATACATCATCCGCCGCATCGTAATAATCCTGGGAAATGTCGTCCCGCGTCTCCCCTCTGTACTCCTTATACTCTATCTGGTTCTGGATGACCGTGTTATTGTATTCGTGGATCAGATATGCAATCTCATCAAATTCCAGTTTATTATCCCGGAAGGAGGCCCATTGCTCCGCTGTATACGCGAATTCCGGACTTCCCGCCAGGGAAACGGAGGGCGACGACGCTGCAACCGCGATGCACATAAGGATACCTGCCACGGGCTTTCCTATTACACGCTTTCCTGCCGCATTCTCCCCAGCCATCCCCCAACCTGCATTCATTCTACCTGTCATGTACTCACCTTTCCTTCCCGGTACTTCTATATATCAAGTACTTCTATATATCAAGAACCACCCGTTTCTTATTGCCATTCATGACCGCATAATAAATCGGGAGTAAGAACAATGCCACCAGCACTCCGGCTGTCAGGCCTCCAATATTAACCACCGCAAGTCCCTGGGTGGTGGAACCGCTGCTGCCAATGGCAAGGGCCATTGGAATCATGGACAGGATGGTGGTCAGGCTGGTCATCAGGATGGGACGGAGCCTGGTGGCCCCTGCCTCAATGAGGGCAGTCTTAAGGTCCATGGTCATCCTGTACTGGTTCACCGTGTCCACATAGAGGATACCGTTATTAACAACCGTTCCCACCAGGACCAGGAACCCCAGCAGGGAAGTCATGCTGATAGTCACGCCGGTCACCTTCAGCAGACCGAAGGAGCCCACAAGGCTGAAGGGTATGGTGGTCATGACCATGAAAGAGAACTTGGGAGACTCAAACTGGGCTGCCATTACCACGAATACCATGAACACGGCAATGGCAATGGCCTTGTAGAGCGCCGAGAATTCTTCCTGCATCATCTTATCCCTGGAATTGACCCCTGTGGTGATTGTACCTGACAGGTTGGGATTGATTACCTCACTGTCAATCACTGATTTCACATTTCCCCCGGTATAGTCAGCCGTAATCGTAATCTCAAAGGATTTATCGGTTTTGGAAATGGATGCCGGGCTGTCTTTAAAATAAATCTCAGCCACATCCGTAAGCGCTACATAACCGCCGGAAGGCTTGGTCAGGATGATTCCCTTCACCTGGTCCACTGTCCTGTAATCCTCCTCCGGATATTCAGCCATCACGCTGACCTCACGTCCGTCAATATCCAGTGTGGTGACCTCCATGCCGTCCAGCATCTGGCTCACCATGCTTCCGATTTCCGTAGGGGTAAGCCCCTCTGCTGCTGCCATGACCGGATCCACCTCAATGGTTACAATAGGCGCTGTATTCTCAATGCTGGAATGGACATTTGCCACATCGCTCCTGGCCGTCATTTCCTTTACAATCCTGTCACTTACCTCCTTCAGCTCATCATACTGGGTTCCGCGCAGGATGGTCTCATACCCCCTGCCCCTTCCCATGAAGCTCATGGACGTGGACGCCTCTACCGTGATGGTACAGTTGTCAATGTCCGCCATTTCCTTTTCCCACAGGCTTGCCACCTCATCCGTGTCCATGGTCCTGTCATCTTCCAGATAAGCGGTGATGGTGCCGCTGTTGCTGTTATAGCGCAGCATGTAGGACTCCACATTTTCATCCGCAGCCACAATTGCCTCGGCCCTGGACAGCATTTCGTCCGCCTGTTCCGACAGGATTCCCGGTCTTGTCTCAATGGATACGCTTACTGTCCCCGTGTCATCGGATGTCATAAGCTCTGTCTCCATTCCACTTGCCAGTACCAGGGTGGCAATAATGATGGCCACCGATGACAGCATGACCACGGCCTTATGCCTTAACAGCCCCGGCATGATGCGGCGGTATGCATTCTGAAGGTGGGCCACCGGGCGGGACATGGGCGCTTTTTCCGTTTCCTTAGGCTTATACATCATATAGCTTAATGGCACCACGGTCATGGCTGAGAACAGGGATGCCGTCATACAGAACACAATGGTGTATCCCAGCGGTTTAAACATCTGTCCTGTCATGCCCTGCAAGAATACCAGAGGGATGAATACCACACAGGTGGTAATGGTGGAACCTATGATGGACTGAAGGACGATTCCCGTACCGCCCAGCGCTGATTTTGCATACCCCAGCAGCCCCTTGTCCTCACACGCATCCGTTGCCCTGAAACAGCTCTCCAGAACAACAATGGAATTATCCACCATCATGCCCACGCCCAGCACCAATGCGCTCATGGTAATGACATTCAGGGAAAATCCCACACTGGTCATGAGTATCAGCGAAAGCAGGATGGAGGTGGGAATGGAACTTCCAACAATCAGGGATGCCTTATAGTCACCAAAGAATATGAAAATGATGATCATGGATATGATGACTGCCAGAACCATGGTTACCGCCACATCCTGCAGGGAACTTAAGATACTGTCCGCCGTATCCCTTGCAACCGTAATCTTCAGGTCCTCGTCAGCCGCCTCCAGGGAGGCAATGGTTTTCTGTACCGCGGACGACACATCCATGGCCGTGCTGCTCTGCTGCTTGGAGATGGACAGGGATATGGTCTCCTGGCCATTATACCTGGAAATGCCTCCCCTCTGTTCCTCGGCCTCATATACGTTGGCTATATCCTCCATATAAACAATCTGCCCGCTGGAGGTGGTAATGGGCACCCGCTTTAAATCATCTAATGTATCGTTCTCAACCGAAGTTGTCACGGACAGTTCCAGGTTGCCTGCCACCGCGTCCCCGGAAGGGTACGACAGGTTGGCGGCGCTCATGGCCGACTTAATCTGGTTCATGGTCAGCTTATACTGCGCCATCTTTTCTGACTGCAGTTCAATCTTAATGTACTCAGATGAACCTCCCATGGCCTCCACATCAGCCACGGAAGTGATTTTCTCAAATTCAGGAACGATTTTTTGGTCCACATAATCGTAGAGGTCTGTCTCTGTCTTATGGGCAATGGACAGCATCATGGTGGTGCTGGCATTGTTGTTCATTTCCATGACAGTAGTCTCCACGTCATCGGGCAGCTGGCGTTCCAGGTTATCCAGCTTCTTCTTAAGGTCATCGTAAGCCTCATCCATATCCGTGCCGTAGTCATATTCCAGCATGACCATGGACCGTCCGTCGCTGGACGAGGAGGACATGCCCTTCACGCCTTCCAGGGTGCTGACCTCGTCTTCGATGGGTTCTGTCACCAGTTCATTGATGTCCTCAGGCCCTGCGCCGGAATACATCCCCATTACAATGAGCATGGGCGTATCCGTATCTGGCATCTGCTCCAGGGGGGCTGAAAACACGGAGGAAATGCCGAACACCAGAAGGCAGAGCAGGGTCATGACCGTGGCTACCGGCCGTTTCAGTACAAGTCTTGTAAGTCCCATATGTATGCCTCCCTATTCTGCACCGTTGTCTGCGGCCGTCTGGGCGTCCGCGCCTGACTGCACCTGGGTATCCGCACCTGGCTGGCCCTGGACATCCGCGCCTGGCTGGCCCTGGACATCCGCACCTGGCTGGCCCTGGGCATCCGCCCCGGCGCCCTGGCCGTCTTCCGTCCTCAGCTGTATCCTGGCGCCCTCGTACAGATTAGAAGACCACGTACTGACTACCAAATCGTCAGCGGACAGTCCTGATAATATCTCAGCGTGTTCCGCATCATAGAGTCCTACTTCCACCGGCACCATTGCAGCAACACCATCCTGGTAGAGGTACACATACCCGTCCCCTCCGCTGTAGTAAACAGCATCCACAGGGATCATCATTGCGTTTTCCGTATGCTCAGTCACCAGATTCAGCTTCACGGTGCTGCCAGTGGCAATGCCGTCCGCATGTTTCAGTTCTGCCTTTACCTTAAAAAGCCCGGTATCGGAATCCACCATGGAACTGATTTCGCTGATATATGCCTCATACCCTGTGCCGTCCTTCTGTATATCCAGCCTGTCGCCCACGGCAATGTTTCCCATCATCCGTTCTGTCACGTAGAAGGAGACACGTTTTTCCCCTTCCCCTGCAATCACGCACAGCTGGGCTGACTGGGAGACACGGTCATGGACCTCTATGTCGCAGTTTTCAATCTTGCCGCTGATAGGCGCCGTGACCGTGCTGTACTCCACCTGCCTGTCATAGGCCAGCTTGGCTGATTCGTACTGAAGCCTGGCTGACTTGACCTACGCCAAGGACTGTTCATATTCCTGGTCCGAAAGATCTCCGCTGGCATACAATATCTGCATCCTGCTCAGATTGCTCTGGGCCTCGGAAAGGGATACGGACGCGGAATCCATGGAATTCCTGGCAGTCTCCACCTGCTCCGTATCAATCTCACACAGGACCTGGCCCTGTTCCACCATATCGCCTGCTTTTACCAGCACACTGGTTACATCGCCGGAAGCCTTGGCGTATACATAGACAACGTCAGAGGGTTCCACGGTTCCGGTAAGCCCTGTGGTCAGGCTGATATCCCCTACGGACGGTTTCTGCGCCTTCACAATGGTTGCCGCGGCCTCCTGCCCCATTCCCATAGGGCCCTGCTGTCCTTTTTTCTTTCCTGACAGCATAAGAAGGACTGCCGCAACTGCAATGGCTGCTCCGATTCCTATCCTAACCTTCATTTTCTTATCCATTGTCGCTCTCCTTTACCATTTTGCATTCGTCTCATATAGTAAAGCCTGAAGATAAATTGAACATTAACAAAAGCGGCTGTACACCAATAAAAAAAGTGAACTTTCTGTGATTTATTCATGTTCACTTTATATTTGGATGCTATAAATGTATAATAGATTTCAGATGGAGGTTAATGCCATGTTTCAGATTTTAATCGCTGAAGACGATAAGAATACAAGAAAATTAATGGAAGCCGTCCTGAAATGCAACGGATTCAACCCAATTCCGGCCAGCAGCGGGGAGGAGGCCCTGAAACTCCTTGACAGACACCACATTGACCTGGCCGTGCTGGATATCATGATGCCGGGCATGGACGGATACGAACTGACCAGACACCTCCGCTCCATGGATTACAACCTGCCCATCCTCATGGTCACCGCCAAGGTGCTGCCCGAGGATAAACGCAAAGGATTCATGGCCGGAACGGACGACTACATGACAAAACCGGTGGATGAGGAGGAAATGGTCCTGCGCATACGCGCACTGCTGAGAAGGGCGCAGATTGCCAGCGAACGGAAGATTACCATAGGCAGCGTGACCCTGGACTATGATTCCCTCTCCGTCACCAGGGGCAGCAGCGTCCAGACACTGCCCAGAAAGGAATTTTACCTTCTGTACAAGCTCCTGTCCTATCCCGGCAAGATATTTACACGCATCCAGCTCATGGATGAGATATGGGGAATCGAATCTGAAACCGATGACAATACCATTAACGTACATATCAACCGGCTGCGCAAACGGTTCGAACAATATCCGGAATTCACCATAGAAACCATACGCGGACTGGGCTACAAGGCGGTGAAACATTTATGAAACACAAGCTGAAGCACAAACCATTGGGAACCATCACCCTGGTTCTGTCCCTTATCATATTTGTCATCATGTTTGCAGTCATGACCCTGCAGGGCGCCCTTATGTACCTGTACCTGAAAATCTGGTACCAGGCAGATATCCCCATGCACCAG
>OBYZ01001230.1_pt1 | contig 11302 bp, 8 predicted proteins | sample 1501501 | NCBI WGS metagenome assembly OBYZ01 (sample SAMEA2580213, study PRJEB22360) | human gut metagenome | biome: human gut; feature: human-associated habitat; material: faeces | place: Denmark | collected 2008/2010
ATGAGCATAAAATTTATAAAAGAATATAACACTTTTAAACTAGATAGTAATGATACATCTTATATTATATCTATAGTAGATGATGAAAAATTTTTAGGACATACATACTTTGGAAAAAAAATAAATGATGAAAATATGAACCACTTATTAAGAATAGATGAACCACCATATGTTCCATCTAAAAATAATAGAGATAGAGTTTCTTTTTATGACAGTTTTCCAACAGAATATTCTACTCATGGAATAGGGGATTATAGAGAAAGTTGTATTTCTGTTAAAGATATAAATGGAAGTACTGCTTGTAAGTTAGAATATATATCTTATGAAATTTATAAAGGAAAAAGGCCTTTAAAAGACCTTCCATCTACTTTTGGAAAGGAAGAAGAGTGTGAAAGTCTTGAAATAACATGTATTGATAGAGATTTAAACTTAGAAGTTATATTAAAATATTCAGTTTTTGAAAATCTTGATGTTATAACAAGGGCAGTTACTGTAAAGAATAAAAGCAAAAATAAAATAGTTTTAACAAAAGTTTTATCAACATGTATAGATTTTGAAGGCATAGATTATGACCTTATTTCTCTTAATGGCTCTTGGGCTAGAGAAAGACATATAAATAGAAGAAAAATAATTTATGGAAAACAAGGAGTATCAAGTAAAAGAGGAGAATCAAGCCATCAAGACCATCCTTTTATAGCAGTTTTAGATAGAAATGCAAATGATGAGTATGGAAATGTATATGGATTTAATTTTGTTTATTCAGGAAACTTTTTTGCACAAGCAGAAGGATGTCAATTTGATACTACAAGAGTTGTAATGGGTATAAATCCAGAAGATTTTTCTTGGAATTTAGAAGAAAATGAGGAATTTACAGCACCTGAAGTTGTAATGGTTTATTCTGATAAAGGAATAGGAAAAATGACAAGAACTTTCCATGATTTATATCGTAATCACTTAATAAGAGGAAAATTTAAAGATAAAAAACGTCCTATTTTAATTAACAACTGGGAAGCTACATATTTTGATTTTAATACAGAAAAATTATTGTCTATTGCAAAGGAAGCCTCAAAGGTTGGAATTGAAATGCTTGTAATGGATGATGGATGGTTTGGACATCGTAATAGTGATAATTCCTCTTTAGGAGATTGGTTTGTAAATGAGAAAAAAATAACTGGTGGATTAAAGTATTTAGTAGATGAAGTAAATAAGCTAGGATTAGAATTTGGTATATGGATTGAACCAGAAATGATATCTCCAGATTCAGAATTATATAAAAAACATCCTAATTGGGCTATGAAAATAGAAGGCCGTACTCCAGCTTTATGTAGAGAGCAGTATGTACTTGATTTAACTAGAAAAGAAGTATGTGATTATATATATGAAAGTATAAAAAAAGTTCTTTCAAGTGCTAATATAACCTATGTTAAATGGGATATGAACAGACAGCTTACAGATTTAGGTGGAGAAAATAATGGAGAGATATTCCATAGATATGTTTTAGCTGTTTATTATATGATGGATAGACTTACAAAAGATTTTCCTAATATATTATTAGAAAATTGTTCTGGTGGTGGGGCTAGATTTGACCCTGGAATGTTATATTATAGTCCTCAAATATGGTGTTCAGATGATACTGATGCAATAGAAAGATTAAAGATTCAAGAAGGAACAGCTATGGTATATCCTCTTTCTTGTATAGGTGCCCATGTAAGTGATTGCCCAAACCATACAGTTGGAAGAACTACGCCTTTTGAAACTAGAGGATATGTAGCATTAGCAGGTACTTTTGGATATGAATTAGATATAACTAAAATATCAGAAAAGGATAGAAATACTATACCAAAGCAAATAGAAATGTACAATAAATATAATGAATTAATTAGAACAGGGGATTATTATAGAATTTCTAATTTCTCTGAAAATAATTATTTTGATTGTTGGTCTGTAATTTCAAAAGATAAAAGTGAAGTATTAGTAACTTGTATACAAGTTTTAGGAAGACCAAATTATCATAGTAGAAGAATAAAACTTAAAGGACTAGAAGAAAATTCTTTATATATAAATGAAGAAACTAATGAAGTATTTTCAGGTAGAGCCTTAATGTATGCAGGAATTAATATTAATTTATATGGAGATTATAGTGGAAAATTAATTCACTTTAAATTAAAAAATAAATAAATTTGCGTTTACTCATATTTATATAAAAAGTGTGAAATTTTACTACATTACTCTTTTTTAAAGAGCTATAAAAGTGGTGATTTCACACTTTTTTAATTCTATAGGAAATTATATATTCACTATGCTTTTTTTATTAAATTAAAGACTTTTAATAAACAAAACTTAAGATATATATACGATAATAATTGTTTATGTGTAACATCGTTTACATGAAAAAATATTAAATATATACTTAAGCCATAGAGAAAAAACAGAAAATAATATGTCGAGATAAGACAATAAAAAACATACTTTGGAGGAATTTTTATGAAAAAAAATAAGTTAAAAGGAATTATATCAGCAGTATTAATATTATCCCTAGCTACAACATCTTTAGTAGCATGTGGCTCAAGTAACAATAACAATTCATCATCTTCACAAAATATATTAGATTCAGTTATAAGTGTAAAAACAAAATTAACAAATGCAAAACTTGATGGTGAAAAGGCAGATAGTAAAGGAACAGTTTTAAGCACAATGGTTTCATTTACTCCAGCTCCAGCTTGTAATGGAAATCCAGCTGTAAATGGTGGACCAGATTGGTCAATGCAACCTCTTATATATGATTATTTATGCGATTATAGTTCACAACCTGAAAAAACTTTTAAACCATCACTATTAGAAAGCTATGATTTTACTGGAAATGTTTTAACTTTAAAATTAAGAGATGATATTAAATGGAGTGATGGAAGTCAAATAACTTCAGATGATTTATTATGTACTTTATTCTTAGAAATGACAATGAACAAAATAGCTACTCATGCTGAAAAGGTAACTAAAGTAGATGATTTAACTGTAGAAATAAAATATATAAATGATGCTGAATTATTACTTTCATATATATTAAAAACTTCAATGAAATATCCAGCATCAGACTATGGAAAATTCTCAAGTGTATTACAAGAAGCTTGTGAAAGTGGAAGAGAATTAGATGAAAATGGACTTTACAAATTTACAAAGGATGCAGATTTAAAGGTTTCACAAGCTACAGCAGATTTTAATAATTATCTACCAGATTTAATGAGTATTAAGTGTTCAGGACCTTATGTTCCAAAATCAATGACTTCAGCAGAAATTATATTTGAACAAAATCCATATTATAGAATTCCATTATATATAGAAAAAATTAAAGGTATAAGACCAACAAGTACAGAATCTACAGCCCTTGCAGTATCTAATGGTGATTATGATGCAGAAGGAACTGGCTTATCTCCAGATATGGCACAAAAGGTTGCAGAAAAGAATGCAGATACAATAAGACAAATGGTAGTTCCAGAATTTAGTTCTTTAGGATTTGAAATGAATACTAAAAATTATCCAACTGATGATGTAAATGTTAGAAAAGCTATTGCTTACATAATTGATACAGAACAAATTGCTCCAGTTTCTGAACCAGGTATGGTTAAAGGTGATGAATATGCAGTAGGACTTCCACCATCAATTAGAGATAAATATTTAAGCAAAGACTTTTTAAGTACATTAAACAATTATGATTCAAATTATGAAAAAGCTGAAGAATGTTTAAAGGCAGCTGGTTGGAGCAAAAAAGGTGAAAAATGGGTTGATGCAAAGGGAGAAAGCCCAGAGATAGTAATTGCAGGAGTTGGTGAATATCCAGCATATGTGGTAATGGGAGAAGCTGCAGCTAATATGTTAAATGAATTTGGGTTAAATGCAAGTTATACTTCAAAGGAAGCAGCTGCCTACAATGATTATTGTACATCAGGACAAGGTAATATGACAGTAGATGGATTTGCATCAGCTACAGCAACACAACATCCATATGAAGCTTATTATGGATTATGGTGGTATGGTCAAAGAGGAATGAACTTAGACTTCCCAACAAGTGGAGATGTAGTATTTAAAGATGAAGTAACAGGAGAAGATTTTAATTTCTCAAATGAATTAGATAGTTTATTTAATGCATCTAGTGATGAAGAAGTAACAAAATTAACAGAAAAGTTTGCCAAGTTATTTAATGATAATGTATGGTTTATACCTGTAACAGAAAAATATTATATATATAGAATTCATAATCCAAAACTTTCAATGGCTGAAGCAGAAACAGGAAAACAATTAAGTAACTTCTATTGGTCAGGTACAACAAATGAAATTTTAGCAAAGACATTAAGAGATGGAAAATTATATTATGTAAAATAATATAGTTTACATAAAGAGAGTTGTTACTTAAAAAAGTAACAACTCCATACTTTAAAAATAGAGGTGAATTTATAAATGAAAAAAGTACTAACATGCATTTTAACAATGTTAACTTCTTTATTATTAATATTTTTTGTTATACAAGCAATGCCAGGAGACCCTGTAGAAACATTAACTCAAGAATATATGAAAACAGGACAATTAGGATATGACCAAGCATATGCAAAAGCAAAAATAGCTTTAAATTATGACCCAGATGTTCCAATATTACAAAGATTCACTACCTATGTAAAAGGAATAGCTTCAGGTAACTTAGGACAATCAATGGCATTTAAAGAGTCAGTTTCAAAAATAGTTTTAGGTGCACTTCCATGGACTTTACTTGTTTGTTCAATATCTTTATTCCTCTCATTTATGGTAGGAGTAATTTTAGGAATTTATGTAGCATGGAAAAGGAGCAAATTATTAGATGGAGTTATAACTGGATATCAAGCTGTAGTAGGTTCTATTCCAGATTATATAGTAGCATATTTATTAGTATTACTATTTTCACTTACCCTTGGAATTTTTCCATCAAAGGGAGCTTATAGTTCAAATGTAACACCAGGATTTAATTTAGCTTTTATAGGTAGTGTATTAAGTCATGCAGCACTTCCAATATTTTCTTACTTTTTAACAACTCTTGCAGGATGGATAATGGGAATGAAGGCAAATTGTTTATCAGTTTTAGGTGAAGATTACATAAACTATGCAAAAGCAAGAGGAATTTCAAATAAACGTATAATATTTAGCTATTTAGGAAGAAATGCAATGCTTCCAATGGTTACAAGTGTTGCAATATCTTTTGGTATGATGTTTGGTGGTTCTCCACTAATTGAAAATTTATTTGTATATCCTGGAGTTGGGTATTATTTAACAACAGCTATTTCAAGAAGAGATTACCCACTTATGCAAGGAATGTTTCTTATGATAATAGTTATGGTATTAATTTCTGGATTAATTGCAGAGTTTTTAAATACCAGACTAAATCCAAGGTTAAGGGAGAAATAATATATGAGTAAAGCTAAATCTTTAAATAAAAAAACAGAAATATTTGAAAAGGAAGGTTCCTTTTTATCAGGCTTAAAAGAATTTTTCGAAGTAATTTGGAGAAACAAAATGGCAAGAATAGGATTCTTAATATTAGTATTCTTTTTAGCCTTAGCAATTTTTGGACCAATGATTATAGATGCTCCTAAATCTAATTATGTTAATAGATTACAAGCACCATCATCAGAACATTGGCTTGGAACAGACTATGCAGGAAGAGATATATTTGCATTATTTGTAACTGGGTCAAGGTCAGTTTTATTAGTTGCTTTTTATGCAGCAGTATTTGCAATAATATTTGCTTGTGGAATAGGTATAACAGCAGGCCTTATTGGTGGAAAGGTAGATACTATATTAATGTTAATAACAGACATAGTTTTAACAATGCCAACATTACCAGTAACAATGGTTTTATCAATGGTAATTAACGTAAGTAATGATGTGTTATTTGGATTAGTTTTAAGTTTATGGTCTTGGGCAGGTCTTGCAAAAGCAATTAGGTCTCAAGTTTTAGTAATAAGAAATAAAGATTTTATTGAAGCAAGTAGAATAATGGGAATAAGCACTTTTAACATAATAATGAAGGATGTTATTCCTAATATAACTTCATTTATAGCAATAAATTTTATTTCAATAATGAAAGGTGCAATAATGACTTCAGTTTCTTTAATGATATTAGGATTAGTTCCATTTAAGGGAAGTCATTGGGGCATGATGATACAAATGGCTATGTCTCAATCATCAGTATTATATGGTGGATTTGGTCCTATAGTTTACTTTATGACTCCAATTATGGGTATAGTTTTATTCCAATTAGGATGTTATTTCTTTGCTAATGGATTAGATGAAGCTATGAACCCAAGATTACGTAGATAGGAGGAAAAGGATTATGAAAAAGCCATTAATAGAGGTTAAAAATCTTGAAATAGAATTCTTTTTAAAGAATGGAAATTTAAGAGCTTGTGATAATGTTTCATTTACTATATATGAAAATGAAGTTGTTGGAATAATTGGTGAGAGTGGAAGTGGTAAATCCACTCTTGCCTCTGGAATATTAAATCTTGTAAATACTCCTGGAAAAATAGTTGGAGGAGAGGTTTATTATTATGAAAATGGAAAGAAGATAGACTTACTTGCTTTAGATACTAATGATTTTAATAATTATAGATGGAAAGAGATTGCAACAGTATTTCAGGCAGCACAAAATGCTTTAAATCCAGTACTAAAAATAAAAGAACATTTTATAGAAACAGCATTAGCACATGATTCTAATAAATCAGTAGATGAAATAATAAAAAAAGCAGGAGAGGTTTTAAAATATGTTAGATTAGACCCTAATGTATTAGAATATTATCCACATCAATTAAGTGGAGGTATGAAACAAAGAGTATTAATAGCTTTAAGTCTTATATTAGACCCTAAGATTATTATATTAGATGAACCAACAACAGCACTAGATGTTATAACACAATGGTATATTCTTGATTTGTTAAAGGATATACATGAAAGATTAGGAATAACATTAATCTTTTTAACTCATGATATATCAGTTATTTCAGGAGTTATAGATAGAATAGCTGTTATGTATGCTGGTGAACTTGTAGAGTATGGAAATGTAGAAGAGGTTTTTGATAATCCTAGCCATCCATATACTAAAGGGTTATTAAATGCAATACCTACTTTAAATGATGATGTTACTCAAAGAAAGGCAATACCAGGAAATCCTCCAAACCTTACCCAAGAATTTATAGAATGTAAATTTGCTCCAAGATGTAGTATTTACTTAGAAAATAAGTGTAATGGTGATAGAGAAAAAACAAAGAAAATGTATTCTGTAAGTGAAACAAGATGTACAAGATGCTATAAGATGGCAGAAATGTTTAATGCTAAGTAAAGGAGGGTATAAAAATGAGTTTATTAGAAGTTAAAAATTTAGATATAGAATTTGATAATAGAGTAAATAAAAAAGAAAAGGTAAAGGTGTTATCTAATATAAACTTAGATATAAATGAAGGTGAAATTGTAGCTGTAGTTGGAGAAAGTGGATGTGGAAAAACTACTTTAGGAAAACTTATGGTTGGTATTCATAAACAAACAGCTGGTGAACTTTTATATAAGGGTAAAGAAGTAAGTAAGCTAAAGGGAAAAGATTATAAAGACTATAGACTTGGAGTTCAAATGGTTCATCAAGATTCCTTTGCAGCATTAAATCCTAATAGAACTATTTTTCAATCTTTATCATTACCATTATTACAACATAAGATAGCTAAAAATAAAGCAGAAGCAGAAGAAATATTAAAAGAATATTTTGAAGAAGTTGGACTTGTACCTCAAGACCAGTTCTTTTATAAATATCCTCATCAATTATCAGGAGGACAAAGACAAAGAGTTTTACTTGCAAGAGCTTTATCAGTAAAACCAAAACTTATTGTAGCAGATGAGCCTGTATCAATGGTTGATGTTTCTTTAAGAATATCACTTATAGATTTAATGACTAAAATGAATAAAAAATACAATATATCCTTTGTATATATAACTCATGATTTAGCAACAGCAAGATATATAGCTAAAAATGGAAGATTGGTTGTTATGTATTTAGGAAGAATTATAGAGCTAAATAATATATATGATGCAATTGACCATCCAAAACATCCATATTTCCATGCATTACTTGCAGCAGTTCCTCAAAGTGTTGGGAAAAGAAACGATGGAGGTTCAAAGGCATTACCATTAAGAACATTAGATATGCCAAGTATAATAAATCCACCATCAGGATGTAAGTTTCATACAAGATGTCCTTATTATGATGAAAAATGTGAAAAAGAAGAACCAGAACTTAGAGTTTATAAGGGAGGCTATGTAGCATGTCATTACGCAGAGAAAGTAGAAAAGGAAAGAGAAAAGAAAATGAAAATATAGATTTAGGTTCAATACTTAAATTTATAAAAACAATTCAAAGTGTTGCAACTGTAATGCTTATAATTTCAATAATAGGATTCTTTCTTGTTAGTGATAAAACAGCTAAAACAATGTACACTATGGTTATAATAGTAAATTTACTGACAGCAGTAGTTGGTATAATTCCTATAAAATATATAAAAAATAAATCAGAAAAATTAGCATAAGAAATTTAAACAATAAAGAAATAAAAATTTTGGTGGTGATTTTTTGAATAATGAAAAAAACGCTCTTGAATTAGCGCTTCATTTATTTAAAATGGGAGAAGCTATAGAAAAGATGGATAAAAAGATATTAGATGAGACAGATGAAGAGTTAAAAAGAATTTATATAAATGAAAGAGAAGATTTATATAGCAAACAAATTGAAATAATACACAAATTAAAAGGTATGGATATATAAAAAATTGTTGCAAGCTAATTTTTATAATTAGTAAGCAACAATTTTTTATTTTTAAGAGATGCAATCATTGACATTACAACAAGGTTTATCTATAATCAAATCACAGAAAAAAAGAAATTACTTTTTCAGATATATATAATTCTGTAGAATGTATAGAAAATGGAGAACTATTTCATGGACATATGTTGTAGAAAAAGTAGATAAGTATGTCTAAATAATGCAATTGAAAGAAGATAAAACATGACATAAAGATGATAAGTATTAAATAAAATCAAAATTTAAATAGATATTAATAAAAAATTGATATAATATTAATATAAATAAATTTTGATTGGAGGAATATTTTAATGAAGAATGCATGGCAAAAGTATGATGATGATGGAATAAAGAAAATTTTTGATTTTAATGAAGGTTATAAAAACTTTATTTCAAAATGTAAGACAGAAAGAGAATGTGTAAAAGAAACTATAAAAATAGTTGAGGAAAAAGGATATAAAAATTTAGATGATGTTATAAAAAATAATGAAACATTAAAAAGTGGAGATAAGGTTTATGCAAATAATATGAATAAGACAATAGCCTTATTTGTTATAGGTGAAGAACCAATAGAAAATGGTATGAAAATATTAGGAGCACATATAGATTCTCCAAGATTAGATTTAAAACAAAATCCTTTATATGAAGATAGTGATTTAGTTTTATTAGATACACATTATTATGGTGGAATAAAGAAATATCAATGGGTAACTTTACCATTAGCTATTCATGGAGTTGTTGCAAAAACAGATGGAAGTTTAGTAGAAGTTGTTATAGGTGAAGATGAAAATGACCCTGTAGTTGGAATTTCAGATTTATTAATACATTTATCTCAAACTCAAATGGAAAAGAGAGGAAATAAGGTTGTTGAAGGTGAAGATTTAAATGTTTTAGTAGGAAGTATACCTAAAAAAGAAAAGGAAAAAGATGCTGTAAAGGCAAATATTCTTAATATATTAAAAGAAAAATATAATATTGAAGAAGAGGACTTTCTTTCAGCAGAACTTGAAATTGTACCAGCAGGTAAAGCAAGAGATTATGGAATAGATAGAAGCATGATTATGGGGTATGGACATGACGATAGAGTTTGTGCATATACTTCTCTTAAAGCTATGCTTGAAATAGAAAAGAGTGATAAAACCTGTGTATGTCTTTTAGTAGATAAAGAAGAAATAGGAAGTGTAGGGGCTACAGGAATGCAATCAAGATTTTTTGAAAATACTGTAGCAGAGGTAATGGATAGAGCAGGAGAGTATTCAGACCTTAAGTTAAGAAGAGCATTAAAAAATTCAAAAATGCTTTCATCTGATGTAAGTGCAGCCTTTGACCCAAATTATCCATCTGTTATGGAAAAGAAAAATGCAGCTTATTTTGGAAGAGGAATGGTATTTAATAAATACACTGGAGCAAGAGGAAAATCAGGATGTAATGATGCTAATGCAGAATATATGGGACAACTTAGAGCTATAATGGAGAAAAATGATGTATCTTTCCAAACAGCAGAACTTGGAAAAGTAGACCAAGGTGGTGGAGGAACTATTGCATATATTTTAGCTTCATACAACATGGAAGTAATAGATTGTGGAGTAGCATTACACAATATGCATGCCCCTTGGGAAGTAGCAAGTAAAGTAGACATATATGAAACAATGAAAGGATATGTAGCATTTTTAAAGGATGCTTAGAAATAAAGGGCTTTAAAAGCCCTTTATTTATGCAATATAAAAGGAAGAGTAAGAACCATAGAAGTTCCAGCACCATAAACACTAAAAATTTCAAGACCAAAAGCTTCCCCATATTGAAGCTTTAATCTTTTATTTATATTTCTTAAAGCAATCCCTTTAAATTTAGAATTTTTATCATTTATATAATCATTTAAATCTTTTAAATCATTTTCTTTTATTCCAACACCATTATCAGAAATTGTTAAAACTAACTTATCATCTATATGAACACCTTGAATTATTATTTTACCATCTCCCATACATTCACTTAAAGCATGATAAATAGCATTTTCTATTAAAGGTTGAATTATCATTTTTATTATTTCACAGTTTAAAAGTTCTTCATCAATCATATTTTCAATTGTAAATAGTTGGTCAAATCTTATTTTTTGAAGGTAGATATAGTTATCAATTATCTCCATTTCTTCCTTTAAAGTTACTGTATTTATTCTTCTGTTCATACTATATCTTATTATAGCACCAAAGTATTCTGCCATTATTGAGGTATCTAAATCATCATTTATTTCAGCCATCATATGTATTGATTCTAAGGTATTATATATAAAATGAGGATTAATTTGATTTTGTAATTGTCTTAATTCAAGTTCTTTTTGTTCAATTTTATTTTTATAATTCATATTTATAAGATTAGAAAGTCTTGTTCTCATATCTTGATAGGATTTTATTAATACACCAATTTCATCCTCTCTTTTATA
>OBYZ01001231.1_pt1 | contig 11301 bp, 10 predicted proteins | sample 1501501 | NCBI WGS metagenome assembly OBYZ01 (sample SAMEA2580213, study PRJEB22360) | human gut metagenome | biome: human gut; feature: human-associated habitat; material: faeces | place: Denmark | collected 2008/2010
CAAATCTTCCCCATTTAGGGAACTTTTGCAAATACTGTTTTATGGGAACTCTGCTGCAGGGCGCACCCTGTTTTTTATTAATAGAATGTCCGAACCGGTTTGAGCCAAATTTCTTCCAGCGTATGCAAAATGCTGATCGAAGAATATGGAGAAAATGTTCATTTGAATTTGGCTGTTTTGCAGCTTGAATGCATCGGAGGAAAATGATATAGTCATAATAATAGAAAGGCATTGTGCATCGCCAAATTGCAATATAATCTGACATAGATGGAAAAGAAAGGAACATCAGGATGGGGCTTGGACAAGAACGATTCGTGGCGCTTGCTGCTGAATTTCAGGGAAGTCTGCAACGCAGAAATGCAATCCTTTTCCTCGGGAGAGGCGTGGACGATGAAACAGCGAAACAGATCGTAAGCTCTTATGAATGGAGGATGCTCGTTACCAGCCGAGAGACAGTCCCGATGGAAGAGAAACCAAACCTCCATACGATGCGCTATAAGACCAAAGCGGAGATCACAGCTGCAAATCTGTGGAAGAAGGATGAGTTCCCGATCATATCACTCTGGGAAACGCATACTCCGTTGGGCGAAGATGCGCTGCAGCAGCTGGAATGTACCGGGCAGAGTGCGGAAGAATACCGCAGGAAGACGGCATCGGACATTCTGGAGCAGCTGTGCAGGCTGCTGGATGGGCAGCATGTTCTAGTCGTTGCCGGCTACCAGCCGACAGCGGGCGATGATATGCCCTATACTGCTTTTGCAAGCGTTATTTATGAGAGGGATATCCCGGCAGGAAGTCTCCAGTTCTGGAATGAACCCGAGACGGAAACGCCGCTCAAAAAATTAGCGGAAGCGAAAAATGCGGCTTATCACACGGAAGATCTGGCACAGGTGCTGGCCGCACTAAATAGTCTGGACGACACGGAAGATCAGACGGCCGGGTCGGAAGAAGAGCTGCTCCAGATCTTTTATAAAAATGGAAAAAGCTGTTCTGTCCCGAGCCGGGAACTGCTGCCGTATCGGAAGATTGCGGCTCTTTTAACGGAGCAGATGGTCTTTTCGATCCAGCCGTTCGGAAAAGTAGTACAGGCAAAATGGTTCTACAATTTCCTGATCAAAAGCCCTTCGGACGGCCCGCAGTGGTATGGCTATCTGAAGCGATCCAATTACCATCTGAACCGTGAATTTGAAGCGGCACTGTACTATGCCATAAAGCGAGAACTGGACGGAGAATCGATTGTCGGGAGCCAAAAAGATATGCCGGTGATCCTGAGCGGTGCTCCGGGCAGCAGCAAAAGCGTGGCGCTGGCAGCGCTGGCTTTCAGGATCTACAACGAGCACCAGAACCCGGTCATTTTTATCGACAACGATACGCTGTTGTTTTCGGACCAGAGCGCCGAACGTACCGCACTGCTGGAATTGATGGAACAGGTGGATGCCTGCAAGGGAGATGCGCGAATCCTTCTGATTTGGGACTGCTCTTCGTACCAGAATGTCACCTCCAAGGCACAGCAGCTTTCCCGTATGCTGACAAATCGGGGGCGGCGCTTTGTTCTGGTGTGCAGTGCGTACGAAATGTCTGCCGATGGCACGGAAAAACGAAGAGGATATGCGTTTGTCCCCGGAGAAAAAGCACATTTTGCGCTATGCGGGGAAGGCACGCCGCAGATGTTCGTGGAAAATGGCTGCTGCTATATCACCACGACGCGGGAAATGAACGAAAAGGAAAAAGTGGGCTTCTGGCATATCATCCATGATTTCTCTGGGATCGACCGCGAGCAGCTGAACAGCGCAAAAGCCGAGCTAAAAGATCAGCCGGATATTTTCCAGTGCTTTTACCAGATGGTCGGTCTAATGCGTCCCAAGCTGGAAAATGCCCTTGGACGGGAAGAGATGATCGTCAGCGAATATGTCCGGAAGCAGCTCGAAGAGGTCTTTCAGGAAAAAGTTACACTTGGCCCGATCGCACAGGCGCTGCTGGATGCTGGACTTTCCAGAGAAGAAGTGGAACAGGTCCGTCAGCAGATGGAACTGGGAGTAAAAGAAACCGCCAAGGAGTATGATCTGGAAAAATTCAATACCTGCATTGCACTCTTTGGACGATTCAAATTGAGTGTCCCATATCCGGTGGCACTGTGGATGCTGCGCCGGGATTATGACTACACTGAAAAACCGATCGACCCGGAGCTTTACAACGTACTGACTTCTCAGATCCCATGGCTGCATTATGGGGAAATGGACAATAGCCCGAACTATGCCTTCCGGTTCCGGAACGCATTGGAAGCAGAGATATTTCTGGAGCGGAACGGTGTGAGCGCAGACCGACAGGTCGGCGTTCTGTGCGAGATCATGGAGCTGTATCAGGAACGATGGGAAGAAGTAGATTCCTCTTTTGCGCGGGAGCTGCAGCAGTTCATCCGTTTGATAGGCCCCAATTCCCGTTACACCGCGTTCCGGGAAAATGGAGAAAAGAAATACGAGCACGATGCGATTCTGCGGCAGAGCGAAACGATCATTCAGGCACTGAAAAAGCTGTGCGGTGCGTTCCCGGATCAGGACGCCGGCTTTGCGACCCTTCTGGTGACGTTTACGCGCGAGTATTACGGAAGAAAATGGGATGATCTGTACCGGGAAGACTTAGATGCTCACTCCGAGGAATGTTATCAAAAGCGGATAAAGAAATTGTTCGATACGATTGCATACGCCAGCAACCGGAGCGAGAAGCTGGAGCGGCTGATCGAAGAGACGAGCGGAGGAGAAAAGAAATATTTGTCCGATCAGAAAAACGGACTTATCGTAGAAACGACACGCTGCAATATATGGCTGTGCAAAAACGAACGGGAATACTTTGAGCGATTTGGCGGGGAAGGTAAGAAACGGTCCCGCCTGAACTACGAGGATGTTTATCAGAAGCTCTATAAAGCGATCCTTGCCTCCCCGGAAAACGGCCATATTTACAATGCCCTGTTCGATGCGTTTGAGGAGGTCTATCAATACGGTGAGCTCAGCAGCAGACAGAAGCTGGAATACCTGAGCAAGACCAAAATGATCTCGGATGACTGTTTCAGTCAGGACATCCAGAATCGCGGTGCAGATGACCATGATGAACTTCGTGAGCATATCCTCCGTATCCAGCAGTTTGCTGCAGATTATAAAGTCACCATCGAAGATGTGCAGCAGGACAGGATGAATCCAGAGTTTGCAAAGCTGTATCACGATATGATCGAAGCCAACCAGCCTATGGCCGTGACTTTCGTCTGCCAGCAGGAGCTGGATCGAGCGGGCATTACCGGCGCATATAGTTCGAAAGGCGATATGGAACTTGACGCGAAGCAGCGCGCTGTTTGTCGGAGAGTCGCCGATTTCATGATGGAAGGCGTAAACCGTGCCTGCATTCAGGGCAACTACTTTGCGATGAGCCTGCTTCTGCGCGTTGTCTGGATGAGCAGTACCGGTCGTAGACTTACAGGAACAGAAGGGCAGCGGATCCAGCTGAATGCAGAGCAGTGGGAAGAACTGCGGCGCATCAGTCAGCAGTGCTGCACCACAGCACAAAATGGCACGGTAGGAAACGGTGCCAACCCACTGTTTACGCTGGTCTATGCGCTGGCAGAATTGCAATGTACTGGGAATTTCAAAAAATGTAGCGACATCATCCAGAGCATCGGGACGGAGCGATTTATAACTTCCTTCAGGATGCGAGTCCCGTTCATCTATTGCGACCAGAAGGGGCCGTTCCATTATAAAGGCACGATCGAAAAGATGGAGGGACGGACATTCTGGCTCCGTCTGGAAGATTGTGACGCATATCTGAGCAACAGGGTCCGTTATCGTGCCGCAGCATACGACCGCCCCAGAGAGAACGAGTACCTGCAGAGGCTAATCCTAGGCATTGGGTATAATGGTTTTTCTGCCTACAAGGACAATGGCCCGGAACGGAGGTAAACAGGGATGGAAATGGAAAGTATGCTTTTTTCAAACGTCCCTGCGGAAAAGCTGAATCAGCAGGTGAGGGAAAAAATCGCGGACCATCTCTTTTTGATCTGCCATTACAATCCATGCAGCAATGTCTTTGCAGAGGATGCAAAGTTTATAGCCGGATGTCTAAACCTGTACAAGGCGACAGTAGACAGCAGCTGCATGATCCGCAGAATGGAAAAAACAGACTGGTTCTCCGGCGCTTTTTGCAAGGATGCCGGTGCTCTGCGTGCCTGCATGGCAAAGATCCAGATGTTACGGGCCGTCTGGGCACACGATCAGGCTAAGGAGATGGACGACAGCGCAGAGCAGGACTACTGCCAATGGGTAAGAAACATCCTGAAAAAGGACTCACCGGAAAGTCAGAAAGATTATTCTGTGCTTCTTCATGAGCTGGAACTGCTGGGAAATCGGCTATATACGGTATTGGAAAGCTATATCCAGCATCTTGCGACATACAAGAACCGTCCGCAACTCATTCAGGAATGGGAGCAGGAGACGTACAACTGGTATTCCAAAAAAACTGCCATTTTTCGGAATCAGTTGTTTTCTTACGGCGCGGCAATATATCCGGACGATGCGAAAAGCATCCGATACCGTGTCGCAGAACGGATTCAGGAGTATTACACAAATGAAAAAAAACTTGCAATGTTTGAAAGTCTCGTATCCGGCGGTATCGGGGCAGGAGCTGCGTTTGTCATAAAAGTTGATCAGATGCGTAAAAAAAGGGACGCCGCATATGCAAAAGTCCGCGCGGGAAGATGGACAAGCGCTGTACCATTCTGCTTTCTGGATATGTTTTTTGACGAGCTACCGGAAATCCTTTCTATAGAATTGCCAAAAATCAGGCAGCGCGATCAGTGCTCCCTGATGCCGGAGGAATTGTTGCAGCGTCAGATCAAAGAAATGCTGGATAACAAGCAGAAGGTGTAAACAAACCACACGCACTGATATGGATATGAAAAAGGGCTGTTGCAAATTAGCCTAAACAAAATGACATGGGATCCCTTGGAAGCGGGGTCCCATGTTTCTTTTTTTGTATGCTGAAAATGCCACGAAACAAACCATCATAACAAAGCTATCTCAAGCAGTGTCAACATACTTCAGGACTGGTCAGGCAAATAATTGACTATTTAATGACCAAGCAGATGCTTTTATTTGTAAGGTTCCTCCTGTTCTTCGATTTAACCCTTTAATCCGTGGCTCACAGCCGTATTTTTCAAATATTCCTTCGGATTGCCGTTCAGAATCAAATCCGCATAGCCCAACGGATCGTTGTAGATAAGGTAATCCAATTCCGACCTCTGCGCCATAGTCACATCCAGCGCATCCTCAACTCCGGTGCAGTCGATGGAGATTTTTCTCCCATCCTGGAGCAGCAGTTCCACGCACCCGGTGTCCATGTTGAATTTGCAGGCTCTTTCATCGTACTTCATGTTTGTGTCCTTTCTGCCTTACGGCACCTTTACAGTTGTGACCTTTGTGATACGGTCTTTTTTCTGATAAGGTTTCGGACACATAGCCATCGGGAAGGAGCCGGAATTATCATTTCCGAAGAAAACAAAAAATCCGAACCCTTCTCCTATCGAGAAAAGGTTCGGATTTTCATTGTTTGGTGCACCAGAAAATGCCGTGAAATCGAAAGATTTCATGGCTTTTTTGTTTTGTAAGCCATGGGTGCACGGTTTCTGCACGGTTTTTGCACGGTCGGTGTTTTCCATGTCCGATTATGTAGGGCGCTGTATTGCATTGCAATCAGTGCCCTTTTTTGCATCAGGTGAGCAGGGCCAAGCGGAGCTTTGCCTTCATTTCCGGGTCGGCATCCTTCAGCAATTCCAAAAGAGCCGTCATAGAGATGGCGGGTTCGCCTGCGGCGGGTACAGCCTGCGGGCTGGAGGTGTCGGGCTTGGCATAGAAGCCGCTTTCAAACTTCTTGCCCAGCTCCACACGGGAGGACTGCTGGATATGGGTGTAGGTGTTCACCAGCATATCCGCACTGGCGTGACCTTCTGCACCCGCTGCATGGAACGGTTGACGGTGAAGGTGCCCATGCCGTTGGCGGCATCAAAGTCGATGTCTTCCGGGGTCAGACCTGCCACCTCCCCTTCCCGCAGTGCGCCCACCAGCGTCAGGTGCACCGCCAGATGCAGGATGGGGTCCTCCATGCTGTCCAGCGCTGCCCGCATCTCCTCCACCTCCCAGATGCTGCGCTCTTGGGTGGGAAAGCTTTCCCATTTGTCGCAGCTCTTGCCGTGCTCATCCTGATAGGTGTACTATTTTTGAATTTCCTCTTGCAATTTTCAATTGCAGTTGTTATGATACGGGCAGGGAAAGAATGTGCAAAAAGTATTCTGCACAAGGCTGCAATGCGATTTTTACATGGAGGAGGCAGGCATATCATGTATGTGGATTGGGAGTATTACAAGATCTTCTATTATGTGGCGAAGTATCAGAACTTTACCAAGGCCGCGCGGGTGCTGGGCAACAACCAGCCCAATATCACCCACTCGATGAACCGACTGGAAAGCCAGCTAAACTGCGTGCTGTTCATCCGCTCCAACCGGGGTGTGACCCTGACACCGGAAGGCGAGATGCTCTACTCCCGCATCGCTTCGGCGGCGGTGCAGATCCAGGATGCCGAAGAGGAACTGAGCGCCAGTGCCACGCTGGAGCACGGAACCATCAGCATCAGCGCCACCGAGACGGCGCTCAACATTTATCTTTCCAAAAAGCTGCGGGATTTCCATACCGAATATCCGGGTATCCGGTTGCGCATCTCGAACCACTCCACCCCGCAGGCGGTGCAGGCCGTGAAGAACGGCGAGGTGGACTTTGCCATTGTGAGCACCCCGGCGGAGATCGAGTCGGGGCTGAAAATGGTGGAGCTGAAGCCGTTTTACGAGGTGCTGGTGGGTGGCAGGACCTTCACCGCGCTGGCAAGTCAGAGCCTGACCCTGAAGGAGCTGCGCAGCTATCCCCTCATCTCCCTCAGCGACGAGAGCGTGACCCGCAGCCTGTACCGGCAGTTCTTCCTGGATCACGGCGCGGTCCTCAAGCCGGATACGGAAGCCGCCACCACCGACCAGATGATCACGCTGGTCAAAAGCGAGCTGGGCCTTGCCTTTGTGCCGGAACCCATGGCGAGGGATAGCCTGGAGCGGGGCGAGCTGGTGCAGCTCCACCTGCAGGAGATCATCCCGACCCGTTCGATCTGCCTTGTTTACGACCGCCACCGCCCGCTGAATACGGCGGCGCGGAAATTCCAGCAGATGCTGACCAAAGCAGATCCGCCCCGCCCGGCCGCATCGAAGCAGACCGAGAGCATCTCTTTTGTGTCCCAATAAAATGCTGTCAAGATGAGGCCGAGCGCTCACGGTACTGCCCTGGCTTCTGCCGGTTCTTCTAAGGCATAAAATGACCCCGGAGCGTTTGCTGTGATGCATCGCTCCGGGGTTTTATGATGTTATGGGTTACTGGCCGCAGGAGTGCCCGCCGCAATGATGCTCACCGCAATGGTGGCCCTCGCCGTGGTCGTGGTGGTCGCAATGGGCGTTGGGGTCAAAGCGGAGCTTTCCGGCCAGATAGTCTGCAACTGCCGCGTCTGCCGGGCCGCTGATCCCGCCGAACAGCTGGATGTCTGCCTGTGCAAGGGCGTTCTGTGCCCCGGGGCCGATGCCGCCGCAGAACACCACATTGGCATTGTGCTGGGCCAAAAAGCCCACCAGTGCGCCGTGGCCCTGCCCGTTGGTGGAAACGACCTCGCTGGCCGTCACCTGTCCGTTTTCGACCTCGTAGAACTTGAACTCTGCCGTGTGGCCGAAGTGCTGGAATACCATACCGTTTTCATAAGGAACTGCGATTTTCATGGGGGATGTCTCCTTTTTTCTTTTCTTTTATTATAACATAACACGGGAGACAATAAAACCCCGGAACACGGGGCGATTTTGCGGAGCTTTCCCTCAGTTACAGTTCTCCCGTTTTCAGCTTGGCCAGCACCTCGTTCAGGCTGGTGCATTCCATGGTATACAGGCCGCGCATCTCGTCGTCGGCGGGGAGCAGATCTGGCACCATGACGGTGACAAAGCCCCCGGCGGCACCGGCGCGGACACCGTTGTAGCTGTCCTCCAGCACCAGCGTGTGGGCGGGGTCGGTGCCCAGCTTTTCCGCCGCCAGCAGGAAGATCTCCGGGTCGGGCTTGGAGTGCATGACCTGCTGGCCGGATACCAGCGCCTTGAAGTAGTGGGTCAGCCCCCAGTTGTTCAGGTTGCCCTCGATGACATGGACCCGGCTGGAGGAGGCCACTGCCATGGGGATGTGGTTTGCATCCAGCCAGGCCAGCAGCTCGTCCAGCCCCGGCTTTTTGGGCACCGGTTTCTGGAACTCCTCATCGGCCACCCAGTGCAGGCTGTCGATGATGGCGTTGGCATCGCAGTTCTCTCCGTAGAACTGCCGCACGATGTTACGGGAAGTTTCGCCTGCAGTGCCGCGTTCAGCCTCGGCAAGGCCTTCTTTGTACTCCAGACCCAGCGCCGCCAGCGCCGGTTCCCAGAAAGTGGCCCACATCCGCTCGGTGTCGAACATCAGGCCGTCCATATCAAAAATCACGCCGTTGATCATAATGGATTGGTTCCCTTCTTGATGAGATAATACTTTGTTTAACCTCTCAGCCGTCGCTATCGCTCGGCAGGCACAGGTTGCGGCTCCCAGCATCCAATTTTATGTTTTGCTGGCCGCGGCCCCAACAGCAACGCCCTTTATCCGCCACTGGCGGCGGTTGTTGCTGTTGCTCCTAATAGGAGAGCCTTTGGCAAAACTGGAAACCTGCCCGGACTGCCAAGGCCTCCCCTACTAGGGGAGGTGGCAAAACCGATAGGTTTTGACGGAGAGGTTTAACAGCAGGGGCCGCTGTGGGAGAAGCCCTGCTTACAGCAATAATATCACAATTTGCGACAACTTACAGCCCCCAAACATGAAAGATTTTGCGTTTCCTTGCAAATCCGGCTCATGCTACTATAATAGAAAACAACATTCGGCATTTCAGGTGCGGGCGCGTGCCGCGCAAAATCTGCTGTGTGAGATCAGAAAAGAGGGAAATATATCATGTTGGATATCAAGATCACTCGTACCACTTCTCCCAAGGAGAAGCCTCAGGACGAGACCAAGCTGGGCTTCGGCAAGAAATTTACCGACCACATGTTTGTGATGGATTATACCGAGGGCGAGGGCTGGCACGATGCCCGCATCGTCCCCTATGCACCCTTCCCGCTGGACCCGGCCACGGTGGTGTTCCACTATGCGCAGGAGATCTTTGAGGGCATGAAGGCTTACCGCACCGCGGATGACACCATTCAGCTGTTCCGCCCTGAGTGCAATGCAAAGCGTTTCCAGGATTCTGCCGACCGTCTGTGCATCCCCAAGATCCCGGAGGAGGATTTTGTGCAGGCTGTTGAGGCTCTGGTGGATGTGGAGCGCGACTGGGTGCCCCATACCGATGGTGCTTCCCTGTACATCCGTCCCTTCATTTTTGCAAACGATGTGGGTCTGGGCGTGCACGCTTCCAAGCACTATATCTTCTGCATCATCTGTGCTCCCTCCGGCGCTTACTACGCCGAGGGCATCAACCCCGTCCGCATCTACGTTGAGGATGAATACATCCGTGCCGCTCCCGGCCTGACCGGCTTCACCAAGTGCGGCGGCAACTACGCTGCTTCCATCAAGGCCGGTGAGCTGGCCGAGGAGCAGGGCTACGCACAGGTGCTGTGGCTGGACGGCGTGGAGAAGAAGTACGTTGAGGAAGTCGGCAGCATGAACATCATGTTCAAGATCGACGGCAAGGTCTACACCGCTGCAACCGTCGGCACCGTTCTGCCCGGCGTTACCCGCCGCAGCTGCATCGAGCTGCTGAAGGATTGGGGCTATGATGTCATCGAGGGCAAGCTGGCCATTGCGGACATCATGCAGGCCGCCCGCGAGGGCAAGCTGGAAGAGGTCTTCGGCACTGGTACTGCCGCAGTCGTCTCCCCTGTCAAGGAGCTGGTCTGGAAGGGCGAGCACGCCTACATTGGCGATGGCAAGATCGGCCCTGTGACCCAGAAGCTGTACGATACCATGACCGGGATGCAGTGGGGCAAGATCCCCGATACCAAGGGTTGGATCGTTCCGGTTGAGAAGAAGTATTGATCCTTCCCGCGCTTCTCTCTGTTCAGAATTTTTGCAAACGCCGCCGGGTGGGAATGCCGCCAGGCGGCGTTTGCCGTATCATAGAACTTCTCAGCCGCCTACGGCGGCAGCTCCCCTGGTTAGGGGAGCCAAGTTTACGATACCGTTTTCTTGCCTCTCCTGCTAGGAAAGGTGGCAATGCGAAACATCGACGGAGAGGTTTTGTTCCCTGATTGCTTTTCCGCCTGCACAGTGCTAGACTATGTGCAGAAAAACAGAAACGAGAGGGAACTGGAATATGGTCAAAAAATGGAGCGTCAGCTATCCTGCGGTGAACGGCGTGGAGCAGCGCCGGGTGTATGTCTACCTGCCCACCATGTACGAAGCCGAACCGGAGCGCCGGTATCCGGTGCTGTATATGTTCGACGGCCAGAATGTGTTCTTTGATGCGGATGCCACCTACGGCAAGAGCTGGGGCGTGGCGGATTATCTGGACTACACTGACACCCCGCTCATCGTGGCGGCAGTGGAGTGCAATGCAGGCCCCAACAACGAGCGCCTTGTGGAGTATTCGCCCTACCGCTTCGATGATCCGACCTATGGCCACTTTGACGGCAAGGGGCAGGCGACCATGAGCTGGTTCATCCACCGGTTCAAGCCCTTCATTGACCACAATTTCCGCACCCTGCCGGACCGGGAGCACACGTTCATCGGCGGCAGTTCCATGGGCGGCCTGATGAGCCTGTACGCCCTGCTGCAGTATAACGATACCTTCAGCCGCGCGGCAGCCCTGTCGCCGTCAATCTGGGTGTCTCCTGAAAAGCTCAGCGGTCTGGTGGGCCGCGCAAAGCTGGAGCCCGGCACGGTGCTCTACATGGACTACGGTTCCCAGGAGATGGGCAGCCACGAGGGGATGCGCAGGGAATTTGCCGAGATGTGCAGCAAGATCATGGTCCGGGGCATCCACCTGACCAGCCGCCTGGTGCCCGGTGGCACCCACAGCGAAGCCAGCTGGGAAAAGCAGCTGCCGTTCGTGTTCCATACTTTGATGTACGAGTTGGACTGAACCTCTCCGTCATCCCTTCGGGATGCCACCTCTCCTGGTAGGAGAGGCAAGCCGCTTGGCTCCCCTGTTAGGGGAGCTGGCGCGGAGCGGTCGATGGAG
>OBYZ01001235.1_pt1 | contig 11282 bp, 8 predicted proteins | sample 1501501 | NCBI WGS metagenome assembly OBYZ01 (sample SAMEA2580213, study PRJEB22360) | human gut metagenome | biome: human gut; feature: human-associated habitat; material: faeces | place: Denmark | collected 2008/2010
CACCACATTCACTCCTGAAAAGTCCGAGGGAAGTGTTGATGTAATCTTTACCTTTGATGCAAGTGTTGTAGCACCTAAGACAGTTGTAGCATTTGAGACGCTTACATATAAGAAGATCCAGATCGCCGTACATGCCGATATCACCGACAAGGATCAGACAGTTTACATTACGAAGGTATATACCACTGCAATCGCAGATGATACAAAGGATCATGTAACAGAGGCAAAGAAGGATGTAACCAGTGTTGATACCGTTTCCTATGAGGGACTTGAAGTTGGACGTGAATACACTGTAAAGGGTGTTCTTATGAATAAGGCAACAGGAAAGGCCATCACGGTAAATGGTAAGGAAGTAACCGCAGAGAGCACATTTACCGCAAAGGCACAGAAGGGAACAGTTGATGTAACATTTACATTTGACGGATCAGCACTAGAGGATACCTTAATTGTTGTACTTGAGACTCTGTACACTGAAGGTAAGGAAGTAGGAGTTCACGCAGACATCGAAGATGATGCACAGACAGTTTACCTTCCAAAGATCCGTACCAATGCAAAAGATGCGGTAACAGAGATTGATCATACCGAGGCACTGCCAAAGGCAAAGATCATTGATACAGTTTCCTATTCTTCCCTGTTACCGGGAAAAGAGTATACCGTAACCGGAACACTCATGAATAAGAAGACCGGAGAACCAGTCCTGATTGATGGTAAGAAGGTAACTGCAGGCACCACTTTCGTAGCTGAAAAGGCAGAAGGAAGTGTAGAAGTTGTATTCGAGTTTGACGCATCAGCAATCGCAGGAACTACAGTAGTCGCATTTGAGTCTATGGAGTACAAGGGAATCGAAGTCGCTGTTCATGCGGACATTGAGGATGAGAACCAGACCGTCTATATCCCGGATGTTCATACCACAGCAACCGCAACTGACACTGAGGATCATGTAACTGGTGCAAACAAAGAGGTAACAATTACTGATGAAGTTGCACTGACAGGATTGAAGGTTGGTAACGAGTATACTGTTAAGGGTGTTCTGATGGACAAGACGACTGGAAAAGAGCTTCTTGTTGATGAAGAACAGATCGTATCCGAGGAAACCTTTGTTGCTGATAAGGCAGACATGACCATCACATTAACCTACACACTGGATGCTTATAAGCTTGCAGGTAAAACAACAGTTGTATTTGAAACCCTCTATACAGCAGTTACCGAAGAGATGGGTGTTGAGGTCGGAAGACATCACGAGATCGATGATGAGGGTCAGACGGTTTATATTCCTGAGATTCACACTACAGCAGCTGATCAGAAGACTGGGATTAACCATACCAAGTCCGAAGAGCAGGCAACCATTGTTGATACCGTACTGTACAGCCATCTGTTACCGGGTAAGGAGTATACCGTAAAGGGAACTCTTATGAATAAGAAAACAGGTGAGGCAATCTTAATTAATGGCGAGGAAGTAACCGTTGAGACTACCTTTACGGCCGAGAAGTCTGAAGGAAGTGTTGATGTAATCTTTACATTTGATGCATCTGCAATCGCACCGACTACTGTTGTTGCATTTGAGCACTTAGAGTATAAGGGTATTGAGATTGCCGTTCATGAAGATATTAAGGACGAAGATCAGACTGTATATATTCCAGAGATCGGTACAACCGCACTGGGACAGGATACAGAAGATCACATTGAGAAGGCGAAGGAAGATGCTGTTATCGTTGATACAGTAGAATACAAGGGTTTAGAGGTTGGCCGCGAGTATGTAATGACCGGAAAGCTTGTTGATAAGGTTAACGGAGAAGTAATCACAGATGCCGAGGGCAATGAGATTACCGCATCTGAAACATTCATCGCAGAAGAAAAGGATGGAAGTATTGATATCACTTTCAAGTTCGATTCTTTCGCATTGGCTGGAAAGTCACTGGTTGCATTTGAGTCTCTTACCACAGAAGGTAAGGAAGTTGCAGTACATGCCGATCTTACCGATGAAGGCCAGACCGTCCGTATACCGGAAATTCATACAACCGCAACCGACAAGGTAACGGGAGATCATGACGGCGTTGTTGCAAAGGAAACTACCGTACTGGATGAAGTATTCTACACGAACCTGATTCCTGGCAAGGAGTATACCGTAAGCGGAAAACTTATGGTTAAGGAAACAGGCGAGCCGTTAACAGTTGACGGAAAGGAAGTAACGACAGAAAAGACCTTTGTTGCAGAAGAAGCAGACGGAAGCATCATCTTAGAGTTTACGTTTGACTCATCCGCACTTGCAGGAAAGAAGATTGTTGCTTTTGAGGACATCACCTATGAGGGAATCTCCATCGGAAGTCATGAAGATCTTACTGATGATGATCAGACGATTTCTTATCCAGAGATTCACACAACAGCAGTAAATGGTACCGACGGTTCAAAGACCATGGTACTGGGAACAAATGTAACCTTAGTGGATACCGTAACGTACAAGGGTCTGACGGAAGGAAAGGCCTATGTATTAAAGGGAACCATTATGGATAAGGCAAGCGGCCAGCCGATTGGTGTAACCGCAGAAACTACCTTTACAGCTGAGGCATCAGATGGAAGTGCAGAAGTAACCTTCACATTTGATACCACACAGCTGCAGGGAAAGACACTGGTAGTCTTTGAGACAATGTATGACACACAGGGTAACCCGATCGTTGATCACAGTGATCTTAATGATGAGGATCAGACGGTAAGCGTATCGGTACAGCCAGTGATTCCACCAGTAGTAACAGGAGATGATTCGAGTCCGATGCCGTATGTACTGAGCCTGTTGGCAGCACTGGTAGCAGCAGTAGCAGTAGCGACGGTACTGGTAAGAAGAAAGAGAAAACATGCATAAAGCCTGAAAAAAATATATCCACGAGACAAAACACAGGCAGCCCCGGCCCAAAACCGGGGCTGTAATTAAATAGTGAATGTGTAAAGTGAGGATTATAAAAAAATATTGGCAGCTGTTATTATAATTGCACCGGGCTAGTAATGGCGAATATTGTTAGTTTAAACGTGGAAATGTTGAATTTGCGGGAAAGGAGCTTTGGATACATTTATGAAAAAAAATAAAATCAGAATCAGCACCGTGTTGCTTCTTGTGCTTTTATTTGTTTTGCTTTGTGTGGTAGCGGGGGCTGGATGGAAGCTGTATCGCTACTATGCAGATTACTCAAAAGATCGTGACTTATATTCTGATCTTCGTGATGAGGTTATAAAATCGGAAGAAAAAGAAAACGAAGCAGAAGAAACAACAAAAGATTATTTGAAGACAACTGAGGAATATTTGAAGAATGGGGGAAAAAAAGCGCATTTCAAAAAGTGCTCCTATTTCTGTTGACTGGGATGAGTTAAAGAAGATTAATGAGGATATCATTGGTTGGGTGTATTTTACAGGACTGCCGCAGATATCTTATCCTGTTTTGCAGGCTGATGACAATGAATATTATGTGCATCGAACTTACGACCTATCGAGTGATACCTCAAAAGCAGGATGCATTTTTATGGACTACCGTATGGCAGATGATTTTTCATCACCATACTCTATTATCTATGGTCATAATGTTCGTGATGGTTCGATGTTGTCAGATCTGGCTAGGCTTAAAGATCAAACCTTATACGATGAAGAACCATATTTCTGGATTCTGACTCCGGAAGGTAACTACCGTTATCAGATTTTCTCCATTTTCCAGTGCCATCGCGCAGCAGATGTTTTTCAGAGATCTTTTGACGGATGGGGAGAGGATTTTTCTAAATGGCAAAGTGAGTTAAAGCTGCGAAACAGTATGCAGGGAGATGTAAAGCTGAGGGAGGATGGACACGTGATTGCGTTTTCCACCTGCGTTCCAAACAGTTTTGACCGTACAATCGTGTGTGGAACCTATATAGACGGGGATTTAATTACAGATCTACATGAAGAAAATGAAATTGAAAAAAAGCAACTTAAGTAAAAAAAAGAAAAAATATACTTGACATTTTCTTGATTATATTGTAAAATACTCTTTGTTGGCATTGAGAAAGAAAACTTGATGCTTATGAAATGCCCAGATAGCTCAGTTGGTAGAGCAGAGGACTGAAAATCCTCGTGTCGCTGGTTCGATTCCAGCTTTGGGCATTGTGCGGGTGTAGTTCAATGGTAGAACACTAGCCTTCCAAGCTAGATACGTGGGTTCGATTCCCATCACCCGCTTTACAGAAGCGATTCTGTATCATATATGCGCGAGTGGCTCAGTGGTGGAGTATCGCCTTGCCAAGGCGAGGGTCGCGGGTTCGAATCCCGTCTCGCGCTTTATTTTTTTGAAAAAATATAATTAGAGAATAAGAACCTGTTAGTGTTGATGCACTAGCAGGTTTTTTGTCAGAAAATAAGCGCTTGCCTGTATGTGTGAAAGATGGTATACTGTCAACGAAAAAAAAGAAAAAAGGTGAGAATATGAAAATTGTGGTATTAGATGGATATACAGAAAATCCTGGCGATTTAAGCTGGGATGGTTTTCGCCAGTTTGGAGAAGTAATTGTATACGACAGAACACCGAAAGAACTGATCTTATCTCGTATGGATGGGGCAGAGGTTGTCTTTACTAATAAGGTTGTCATCACAAGAAAGATTATTGAGGCAAGCCCGGCACTTCGTTTTATAGGTACATTGTCAACTGGCTATAATACAGTAGATTTAGAGGCAGCGGATGAGCGACAAATACCGGTCAGCAATATTCCTTCATATAGTACGCAGGCAGTTGCACAGCTTACAATGGCATTGTTGTTAGAGATATGTCATCATGTAGGGGCACATTCAGCTCAGGTTATGGCTGGAAAATGGAGCAGTTGCCCTGATTTTTGTTTTTGGAGTTATCCATCAATGGAGCTTGCTGGAAAGACAATGGGAATCATTGGATATGGAAATATTGGACAGGCAGTTGCACGTTTGGCAGTTGCGTTTGGTATGAATGTGATTGCATATGGTCATCATGGAATCAAAGAAGAACTTATGACAGAGCATGTACGTTCAGTAAGCCTTGAGGAATTATATAAGGAGTCAGATGTAATTAGCCTGCATTGTCCATTAACTAAGGAAAACATGGCAATGATTAGAAAAGACAGCATAGCAAAAATGAAGGATGGTGTAATTTTGCTAAACACAGCAAGAGGTCCGCTGATTTGTGAACAAGATTTAAAAGAAGCACTTGTTTCTGGCAAGGTTAGTTATGCGGCAATGGATGTTGTGGAGACTGAACCAATTCCAGAAGATAGTCCACTTTTAAGCGCACCGAATGTATTGATTACGCCACATATTGCATGGGCAGCAAAAGAAACAAGACAGCGATTGATGGATATAGCTGTTGAAAATTTAAGCGCTTATGTACATGGAAAACCGATTCATGTAGTTAATTTAAAGTCAAAAGGATAAAGAAAATGAATTTATTGTCTTTGGAACAAGCACAAAAAAGTTATGGAGAAAAAGTACTGCTAAAGCAGGCCAACTTTTATTTGAATGAAGGTGAGAAGGTTGGAATAATTGGAATTAACGGAACAGGAAAAACAACACTTCTTCGTATATTGGCAGGAATAGAAGTGCCAGATGAGGGAAGCCGTACAGTGGCTAATCATGTTGTACTTCGTTTCCTGGAACAAAATCCGCATATGCCGGCTGATATGAGTGTTTTGGAGTATGTGCTGCAGGGAGAAAAGGAAGAAGATCGATGGATTCTTGAGCCAGATGCCAAGACATTGCTGATGACTTTTGAACTGAATGATTTTAATCAGCCATGTGGTCAGCTTTCAGGCGGTCAAAAGAAACGCGCTGCGCTTGCTAAGACGCTTCTTCGTCCAGCAGATATTTTGATTTTGGATGAGCCAACAAATCATCTTGATACAAAGATGGCTGATTGGCTGGAAGATTATCTCAGACGCTATCGCGGAGCCATGATTATGGTAACACATGATCGATATTTTCTTGATCAGGTAACAAATCGCATCACAGAATTAGATCATGCAAGTTTATATTCATACGAGACAAATTATTCGGGCTATCTGCAAAAAAAGGCAGAACGAGAGCAAAATGAAGATTCTGCAGCAGCAAAACGGAAGAATTTGTTACGAACTGAGCTGGAATGGTTAAATCGTGGTGCACGTGCGCGCTCTACAAAGCAGAAGGCTCATATTCAGCGAATTGAAAATTTACAGGAGCAGCGTGGACCAGTTAGAGATCGCACTGTGCAGCTGGACAGTGTTGCAAGCCGTCTTGGAAAGACAACGCTTGAAGTGGAAGGCCTGGCAGGTGGCTATCCGGGTCATGAATGTTTTCATGATTTTTCCTATATTTTTCTAAAAGGAGACAGAATTGGAATTGTAGGACAGAATGGCTGCGGAAAAACTACACTTATGAAGATTTTAGCAGGAACAATTATGCCGCTTAGAGGTACAAGAACAGCAGGTGTGACGCTTAAGATTGGTTATTATACACAGGAGATTGCATCAGATCCGTCAGCAGGTGTTGCCTATATGGATCCGAATAAGAAAGTACTCGATTACATTCGTGATACCGCAGAATATGTTCGCACACCAGAGGGAAGCGTGTCTGCATCCGTTATGCTTGATAGATTTTTATTCCCGCCAGTCGTGCAGCAGCAGCTGATTAAAAGTCTTTCTGGAGGAGAAAAGAAGAGGCTCTATCTTCTTCGCGTCCTTATGGAAGAACCAAATTTTCTGATTTTGGATGAGCCGGCCAATGACCTTGATATTCGCACGATGGAAGTTCTTGAAGATTATCTTGACCGTTTTGAAGGAATTGTGGTAACTGTATCACATGATCGATACTTTTTGGATCGTTGTGTGCGCCGTATGTTTGCCTTTGAAGAAAATCACACATTGCGCCAGTATGAAGGCGGTTATAGTGATTATGCAGCTGTGAAACAAGCTGAGGAGGAAGAAAAACAAAGAGCAGAGCGCGAAAAGGAAAAGAAAAAACAGCAAAAGGCAGAAGAAGTAACGAAAAAACCGGCAAGAGAGCAGAAACTTCGCTTTAGTTACCTTGAACAGCGAGAATATAATACGATTGAAGAAGATATTCAAACGCTGGAGGAAACAATTGAACAGCTTGAAAAGGATATGGATGCGGCGGCGACTGATTTTGTGCGTCTGAGAGAGTTGTCAGAGAAAAAAGAACAAAGCGAAGCACTCCTTGAACAAAAAATGGAACGTTGGGTGTATTTAAGTGATTTGGCAGAGCGTATTGAGGCTCAAAAAAATAGTTAAAATAAATTAGAAAGGTAAGAGAATCATGAATACAAAGAGTTTTTTAATTAAGGATACTACAAAAGAAGAACGTATTGCACTGATAAAAGAGTGGATTCCAGATGATGATGGCTGCAGCGATAATTGTGGAATAAGCCTGTGGGATATGTATGATGCTTATATTAAGGGAGAAAAGGAAATTTCACAGATCAATATGGAATTTAGAGCAAGCTATTACACAGAAGGAGAGCTTGAAGAAAAGGCACCTGGATGTGGACAGGGATATACAAGACGATAAGTAATACAAAAAAGCTGATGCAGAACAATGAAAAGATTGTCTGTATCAGCTTTTTTTGTTGACAAATCATTGGAAATTTGATATAACAATAACATAAAAGTAGCATAACTTAATTAAAAAGAAATTTACTACCAAGTCAATAAAGGAGGCAGCTTATGGAGGAGAGTCAGACATCATCTAAAAAAAGGCGAAGAAATTCTGCAGAAAAGCTGTTGGCAAAACAAAAAGACTATACGTTCAGCAGTGAAGATTTGTTGACGCTTGATCATTGGGAACAAACATTAAAAAACCAGAGAACACGGTCAACATATATTGGTGCAATTTTGTTAGTTTGTGATTATTACCGAAAACCGATTCATGAGATTACACCAGAAGAATGGGTTTTGTATGTAAATAGTGTAATGCCATATCAAATTGTAAAGCGTGAGATTTCTGTTTCTACATCGCGAATACGTTATTATGCCATTATTGGCTTTCTGGATTTTTACAGTATAAATCATCCATCGTATGCAGAAACGTCAGATCAGTTTTTAAATCCAGCGCATGCACCAACACCAAAGGTGAACAAATATCCAACGGCTGTGCAGATGGCATCTATTTTGCAGGCAATGAAGAAGGCAGATATTCAGGTGTATGTTGCAGCGCTTCTCGCTTATGAATGTGCACTTGCGCCGAGTGAGATTATTGAGCTTCAGACTAGCTCATTTATCAGAAATGGAGAGGATGGAACATGTATGCTGTCCGTTCCTGGTAAGGCAAAACGTTTGATAGTTATACGAGAAGACTTGATGGAAGAGATCGAGCACTTTTTTTCAACGGGCGGATATTATGGCGATGACTGGCTTTTACACAATAAATATGGCGGGCAGATGAGGGCGTCTGTTTTGCAGAGAGCATGCAGAAAGGCACAGCAGGAAGTAATTAATGCAGGTATTATATTAGAGCCATACTCACTGATTTCAATCCGAAGTGCGGCAATTCATCGCTTCTTGATGTCAGATGGTGCAAAGGGTACTAGTACGGCACAATATGCAGGAATCAGTGAGGCATATGCGCTTCAAATGCAAAGTGTCGGGTTGGCATCAGCTGTCCAGCTTCCAGGAACGAAGCGTGGCTATACTATTTCAGATCTGCTTGATTCCTCAAAGGAAGAAAGTAGCAAAAAAGCACAACAGAAATAAGAAAGGAATACAGCGAATGGGACAAAGTGAAGAACAGTTGGAGAGTCAATGGGACAAAATGTTGAAAATTAAAACTACAGGGCGTGATGACAGTCATGCGGATGCCTTTTGTTATCCATATGAACCAACACCATATTGTGTATTAGAGCGCTTGGCTAACAGCGGTTTGGTTCAAAAAAAACAGAAAGTCTTGGATTATGGAACAGGAAAGGGAAGAGTGTGTTTTTTTCTTTCATATCAGACGCGCTGCCATAGTGTTGGTATTGAGTATGATGAGCGTATTTTTGCAGGAGCAGAACAAAACAGAGAAAATGCGGTTTCAGGTGCGCGTACACAATTTGTTCTTGCCAATGCAGAAAGTTATGAAGTACCATCAGATGTGAGTTTTTGCTATTTCTTTAATCCATTTTCAGTAGAAATCCTAAAGAGAGTAGTAGCAAGGATTCTTGAATCTTATTATGAGAATCCAAGGCCGATTCAGCTTATGTTTTATTATCCGTCAGATGAATATGTAAGTTTTTTGATGACGCAAGATGAGCTGATGTTTTCTGATGAGATTGACTGCAGAGATTTGTTTGATGGAAATGACAGCAGAGAGAAGATTTTGGTGTTTGATGTGGGGTAAGTTGGAAAGCTAATTTGGGGTGGAGTATATAAAATACATAACATAAAAGTAGTATAACTTATAAAGAATAAAATTTTCCACCCAAAACTCCCCTTTCAAAAATACACACACTTACCCAACAAACCACCACTAAAATTTTTGATTCAAAAATTTAATAAAAAGAAAGAGAACTGAAAGAAAACTATATGACAATTAGAAAACCAGAATATTATGATGAATTTGTCTGCACTGCCAATAAATGTCCATTCACCTGCTGCCGTGAGTGGAAAATCGAAGTAGATGACGAGACAAATGAAAAATGGAAAAAATTACAAGCACCAGAGAATGTATATCCAGTTCGAAAGAATATGAGCCAATACACACAAAAAAAGGACAACATGCGCGTAATTGCATTAAATAAAAAACATATATGTCCTTTCTTAAATGAACAAAAGCTGTGCCGTCTGGTATGTACATTTGGCGATGACGTTTTATCAAAGACATGCCGTGTTTTTCCAAGAGAAATTCATAAGTTTTTAGATCAAGAAGAATTTTTCCTTATGCCGTCATGTCCAGCTGTTATTGACTTGATGAAAAAATATCCAGATTGTAAATATATTGAAATGGATACTGAAAACATAGAAAGAAAGAAGAATACTGAATTTAGTGAATTAAATTTTTTAAGAAATGTACGCAGCATATTTTCTGATTGGATGAGAAGAAAAGAATTTGATCCACAGGAAAATTTAAAACATATTTTCTTTGCTGCACTTGAGCTATGGCGTATTTGGCAGGAAAACAGTAATGAAGATTTCTTATTTTCAGATGATTTCAATGCTCAGATTAAAAAGAATCTTAAAGAGTATAAAACACAAAAGCTTCAAAAAGAACTGGCGGATGCCATTTCGAAAATTCCTTCTGATCAGGAATCAGCCATTTTTGAACAAAATGAATTGTTTTTAGATTTGACAACTAATTATGAAAGAGAAGGCTTGTATAAGAGTGAGCTAAAGGATGTGCTTAACAAATCAAGACTAATTGAGGAAGAAAACAGCACATTTCTTTTAGAACAGAAAAGAAAATTTAATGATCATTTTTCAAAATGGCAGGAATTATTTAGAAGCTTTCTGGCAGCAGAAATTGAATCAGACTGTCTGCTTCCTGATGGAAACCTACAGGATTTTATTGTTCATCTGGAATGGATTGCACTTGAATATACAGCGATCAAACAATTTCTCTTTCTGGATTGGATGCAAAATGGTTCGTTGACATATGAAAAGATACGCGACACAATCACGTTAGTTTGTCGTATGACTGGATATGAGGAAGATGACATTTACGAGTACATGCAGGATTGTTTTGATGATGTTGTGTGGGAATGGGGATATTTGTCATTTATTTTAACGTAAGGGAGGAATGATGTAATGAGGTTATTATTTCGACAAAGATTTTTTTCTTGGCTTGACAGCTATGATATTTATAATGAGAACGAAGAGACTGTATACACAGTAAAAGGTCAGCTCTCAATTGGACATTGTCTGACGATTTATGATGCAAATAATAATCGCATAGGAGCGGTGCAGGAAAAGTTTTTAACATTTCTTCCTAAATTTGAAATCTACGAATATGATATGCAAAATAATTGTCGCTATATTGGCCAAATCAGCAAGGAATTTACTTTTTTTAAGCCGAGATATAATATTGATTTCAATGGCTGGCAGATAGAGGGAAGCTGGACTGAGTGGGATTATTCTATCTTAGATTCAAACGGACGAAATATTGCGCAAATCTCAAAGGAACTGTTTCATATGACAGATACTTATGTATTAGATATTGCACGTCCATCAGATGCATTGCATGTATTAATGTTTGTTTTGGCTATGGATGCAGAAAAATGTTCTAGAAAGTCATGACCACCCGTTAAACGGGTGGTTTGTACTAGGGCTATAAGCCCATTGTT